>JACKZZ010022278.1_pt1 | contig 23610 bp, 17 predicted proteins | sample 8027871 | NCBI WGS metagenome assembly JACKZZ01 (sample SAMN15724774, study PRJNA655200) | protist metagenome | isolation source: fluorescence activated cell sorting (FACS) single amplified genomes of... | place: USA: West Boothbay Harbor, Gulf of Maine | collected 2000-07-19 | reverse complement strand
ATGTTCTAAAACCAGAGGCGCAGATGATATGGTTGTTGTCAAAGAGCTCAGATCCGCTAGAGCGTGACCCAGTTTGCTGCTCAGCGTCAGAAATTTCTTGGTTACGATTGACTTCTCTTTTTCTTTCTGCGCACTATTTTCGTCTTCCAATGATTGACGTAAGAATGCTCCCTTGTCGTTGTCATCACGACTGGCATGAAAATGACCCATACTGGCAGAAAACTTCTGCAGTTCCTCCAATCTATTCTGTAGATTCTGGATGCTGTGTCCCACTTCAGAGTTCAGTGCTAGTGCTTCTGCAAGCGTTGTGGCTGGTGCGTCTGTGGTCGTCGTGGCTGGTTTCTCTGCGGACGCCGTAGTTGGTTTTTCTGTGGACTCTGTGCCTGCTGCTTCTGCAGTCCTCCTGGCTGGCTTTTCCACGGATGCTGATGCTTCTGCGGTTAGTGTGGCTGGCCCTTCGGCGATCGTCGTGGGCGCTGCATCTGCCGTCATGCCTCGTTCTTGTGGAGTTGTGGCAGCCTCTTCTTCTGGAGTTGCAGCGGCTGGCTCTTCTGGAGTCGTGGCCGCCGGTTCTTCCAGAGTCGTTGTCGCTGGTTGTTCTGGATTCGTGGCTGCAGGTTCTTCTGGTGTCGTGGCTGCAGGCTCTGCTGGAGTCATGGCCGCCCGTTCTTCTGGTGTCGTTGTCACTGGTTGTTCTGTTGTCGTGGCCGCAGGTTCTTCTGGAGTCGTGGTCGCCGGTTCTTCTGGAGTCATGGCCGCTCTTGCTCGTTCTCCAGCCACGCGGATACCAGACAGGTATTGAACGTCCCACGCTTGCTGAAATGCGCTCAGTGCCTGTGCCTTTACCTCTTCGGTTTCGAAAATCCAAATCTTGCGTCCTTCGCACCACTTGTTGAAGTGTGGACGAGGATCCTGACCGTTGAACGATTTTCTATCACAGGTGACAATATCGCCATCTGTGGTGAGATTCTGTGCAGTGAAGTACGCGAGATCTTTCCATTCCGTAAAATACCGTCCGCTTCCGAATCGCACTTGTTCATCATGCCTCATTCTGAAGGTGGAATTTTCCTCAGCGAGCTTGAAGATGCCTTCCCCTGCCTGCGAAAGTCGTTGATATTCGGATAGAGATATAGAGAGAAATAGAAGAGAAATATTTCTGAGTTCTCGCGTGCTCGCATAGTCCGTCTTCTTCATGTCAGCAATCGCTTTCTCGTAGGCTTCCCTGGAAAACGTCTTCTCACTACTTGCAAAAATGTGGTGAGCATATATCGCGGTCATTCTGTGTATCTCTGGTTCCTCGAGTTGCAAAAAGTCACGGAGCCTGCTCGCGAAAAATTCTCGAAATTTCGAAGCGGAAACAACACGGCTCTCTCCCTCAACATTTTTTGTGAGCGCTTGTCTGCTGCTTGAGTACTCAGAACGCGACAATTCGTATTCGTGCATCTGTTCCCGATCCCCCATATGCGCTTCAAGAGCATCCCATAAATATTTTCCAGACGCACTGTCTGCATCAGACTCTGGCAAAGACCGTCTCGAGATCAATCGGGGGAGAGATTTAGCGAGCCCGACCGAGACCTGGAGGTGCGAGCCGAAATTCAAAATCTTTTGTCGACCCTCGTAGGGGGAGGCGTAGTCTGGAGGCATGCCACCTATTTGCTCTTCCTCTTCGTGTGTCGTATCTTTGTCTTTCAATTCCAGAATTGTGGGCACTGTGAATATCATTGATTATCATGTGGATGATAGATACGATCACTGAGACTGATTTGCAAACAACTCCACTGCTTTAACCAAATTCATTATGACTACTTGCTCTGTGGATCTTGCGTACACAGATATACTAATCCCGCACTCGACAAAGACTATCTTATGTACTTGAAGATGGTCGTTCGTCTACGTCTTCTTGTTCGTCTTCTTGGCTCTCTCCCTCGGCAACCTTTGTTGTGAACGCGTTTTCCGTCTCACAACGAATGCCGATATCGTCTTCGTGTCGACTTTCATCCCTTGAGGGAGGTACCGCCGCGTCTTCGCCTGCCGTTTCGGTAAAGGGAGAAGACGACGCTTCCGCTTGTCCGACGGTCCCATTTGTGATGAGTGTTGGAGAAGGTGCTGCCGCGTTCGGTGGTGAAGGAGATGCCGCTGCTTCGGGGACGGAGCTTGTAAAAGGTGCTTCTGCTTCTCCAACAACGGGTACTTTCTGAGCTTTCACCTTCTCGCGGAAAGTTTTTTTGTCCAATGATTCTTCAACATTACGCGTATGCGTGTTTTGCGTCTTCCAAGCAATACTGATGTCATTTTCGTGTCGACTTGCATCCTCTTCCGTCGACTTTTCATCCACTCCAGTTCCTTGATCTGAAATCGTGCGTGTCTCACTGTCATTTAAAATTGGTGTGATGGACCTTGTCATGACACTTATAAGAGGGTGATTATCAGACAATCTAGTGTCGGTCCTTTCAAGAGATTGTCTGTCTTCCTGCCGGCGGTGAACATCTTGCTGGGGAACTGCTGGACCAGTCGTATTTGTAGTTTCAGCATCTTCTGGACGATCCGGAATCTGAGATGATGGTGCGGAGGCCCCAGATTGCACGGTTTGCAGATTCATGCAGAGTTCTCGAAGCACTTTTTGAAACACTTTGGCCTTCTTGAGTTGCTGAATGATCTCAATATCGAAAACAGAATTCTTATACAGGTCCGGGAAATGTCGTCGCACATGAGCCAGATCTTGTGCATGAGGGAGACGTTGTAGGGACAATCGCTGTAAGAAAAAGTAGGAACGAATCGCTGTAAAAGGATTGTCATGGACGTAGTTACAGAGTTCGCTCCCTTGCTTCACACACTTGAGCGGAGTAAGCTGTGTGTCAAAAAGCTTAAGGTACAATTTCACAACTTTCGCCTCCTGCTTTAGAATTTCCTGTAACTCTCCCAGATATTTTTTCAGAGATTTTTCAAATGCGGCTCCAGCAGGGACATTTTCTTCTCCCCCGCAATATTCAGATGAAGAGGCATTTTCCATTTTCGGCAACTGTTCTTGTAAGAGTTTGTTGTATACATCCGGATCACTACCATTGAAGGAACTTATTTCCGCGAGCGAAGTCAATGCTCTCTCTCCATCGACTATACCCTCTAAGGCTTTACAGATAGGTAAAATCTTGTCGCCGAAATGAACAGGTTCTTGGATGTTTCTCAGTGCTTGAATCACTTGTTGAATGGCAGAGGTTCTTGAATGCACTTGTTCTTGATTTCGTCTTTCTTGTCGTGATCTGTCCTCAAAATTGACAGTGTTTTGGTCACCTTGGTAAGTGACCAGGCTACAATATTGGGTTACGACTTGTGTCAAATTGTCGACTTCTTTTCGGGGTAACGTGAAGGATCGGGCACTAGGATTTTGATGTTCGGGTCCGGACGCAGACGTTGATGTACTATTATCATCAGATTCAGCAAAATACTTCTGGGCATTTCTCTCGCGACAACGAAGGATTCGATGCAACGAATCCCTGAGACAGGCGGTCCGTTCTAATTGCACGATTATTTTCTGCTTAGGATAAATATTATCATTATTCTGGCGAGTATTATGAGCAGATGAGCCTGCCAACCTGCGGCCCTGGGCAGCCAATTTATTCAGAAGATAGGTTGTGATCTCTAGCTCCGTCCACATGTTCCTGCGTTGTTCATAGAACTGATCACTTCTTGTTCCGAAGACCGTTTTCTCGACTCTCTTCAGCCGTAAGACCCATGATTGAGCGCTCTGCTCCACAATAGCATCCATTCTCTTTTGCCGCGGGCCAATCGTGGTGTCCAAAGCGTGCGGAGTGATTTCCTCAAGAGTTGAAATTGAGCCCGATAATTTATCTAGAGTCGATCGTACTGCTTTCTTCCCGTTGCTTAAAATCGTCTTGAATTCCTGGTACCTATCGAATATATCATTTTCTGCTGGACTGGATAATGACCTCAGGAAAGACTCATTAATGGTGCTTTGTCCGCCTGAACTTGCGTTTATCGGATCTCCTCCCTGCTTCTTGATTACATTTTCAGCAGAAAGAAGATTGAGCTGCAACTTGGATGCAGAATCTGCTGCGGCACGAAAGGCGAGAATCACATCGCACACAGAAAAACAATGCAGATCATCCCGTGGACAATATTTTTGTGCTAGTTTGTAGTAGGTGAACTTCCAAGAATTTTCATCGCGGCAGGAGGAGGTTTTAACAAGTTCGCGAAATTGTTCTGCCACACCAAAACGGGTGCGCTCGGTGCCGTTTCTCAAGACTAAGGAACGTTTCCGTAGCTCTTCATCGTGTCGTCTCTGAGGATCTGTGTGCACTTGGTCCCAATAAGGCAACTCGATATCCTTCCACTCGTTAAAAATTTTTCTTGCTGTGGAATCCTCTTGACTGAAGGTAGATGCGAAACTAGAATGAGGAGACATTTTTGCGACGATTAGTTTCAGCAAGAATAACGTACCGAAGATACTCGTCCTTCTGATACCCAAACAGGACACACGATTTGGGAAAATCAACATCTTTCTTCGAATGATATGTTTAGAAGAACGACACGTGTACATCAAATTTCGGATTTAGACGCAATCACAACGGGGAGAATAATGAAACAAATTAGTTTTTACACGTTTGCCATTTACTTATCAAAACTCCCTGATCATGCAAACGACAAAATCAATACTACTAGATTTGGACTCAATCTTTTTTATATCCGATTAGCAATTACGTAATACGCTCAGACCTAACATCAATCACAATAAATTGCTTTTGACTAGCTAAGAGATGCGTTTTGTGTATCTAATCTTTACCGCAGACACAAACGCATGCGGACTGTGGTGCCCCATTTTTCGTATGATGCTACACTTAACGGAGAGACTACGTGTACTTATAACCAGCTGTATTTGCAAATTAATCGTGTTCTTCCTGACATCAAGCAGGTCTACCTAATAGACAATTTGTATTTTCCTCCAGAAATAGAAGCCGCAAAATTCATTCACGATCGCTTCGCATACCGAGGACAAAGAGGATTTTCGTCATGACAACTACATGCTTAAGACATCACTGGCATTCGATATTCGCATATTATGACACGGAAGGGGAAGAAAGAATGCCGTTTGAACATAAATGAGTACGACCAAGGAATCATCTATTCAGACTCTCACAAACATACTGTCTCAACCTAGAAACAACAGATCGTAGGCTCAGGGGAAGAATACATTCGAGATGGCAAAAGAAAACGCCGGAAAATTTGCAAAAGAAACGGAGAAAATTTTGATCGGGAAAAAGATTCGTCTTGATTGTATTGCAGAAGGAACAGAAAACAGAGGCGATGGACTGCAAAAACATGCAACCAAACCAAGGAGGATCTCTGAATTATGAATTTCAAATGTCTCAGGAAATCCGAGTGCTAGGAGAGGGAAAAAAACTCAAATGACTCTGGATCGCACGAAAAAGAAAAAGATTCTGGACTGCAAAACACCCAAGATTAGCTGCTGTCCGTGAACTACTCTTACCCCTGCTTGAAAAAGAAGAAAAAAAACACAAACTCGTCGTAACAAATCAGGAAAGAACCTCGCAAACAGAATCATCATGACGAATTTTTGGACATCATAGCGAACAACTGCTTGCTTGAACGAACAATCTCTGAAAATTCGAACTAGGATCCTCAAGATCGACAACTTCACAACATGACACGTCTACGACCACGCGCATGGATGCTGCCATACTTGTTTACAAATTCCTCCAACTTCATTTATTACTTGTGAAGGCTGTGGCCTCAACATTTGTGTACTCCCGCCAAGACCAAAAACCATACTTGACAAATCGTCTCTTTAATTCATGTCTTGCAGGTCGCCACAGACATGATGGTTCTTCTCAGACTCAAAAATTACTCACTAATTTCCTGTCACTACTGCGTTCTACCTAGTCAGAACCGATCGTTCTCCACTCGATCTGCCAGAAGATCCTTGACGTTCTCAGAACGGAGGTGAAAACGCTTGCAGGATTTTGTTGAAGGGATCAAGTGTTGCGGCAGCACGTAAGAGCGATGACAACAACACATGACATTAATTTCCCGGACTTCGCTGAACCCGATCCGAATTTCCATCGCAGAGGAAACCACCGCAACGACTACTTCATTCCTTGGGAAGTGACAGGTTCGACAGAACGCGTCCTATTCTCGAACTGATATTCGCCTTCGCCACTTTGCCTGGACCATCCTGCAGAAATTGTAGCGAAACGCAGAATGCAAACGGACGACCTTTGCTGCAAAAAGATTCAATTTCCTGATGCTCTGAGGAGAGACGCTTGTGGGTTTTCCAAATACATAGCGAGCTCGAGGCCTGTGTTTGATGCCATCGGCTGCGGAGCATCGACACGGAATTTGGTCGCTCATCGGAGTTGTGTGAACGGAACTCACTCAACCAAACGCAGAACTGCAGGTGTAGATGCTTCTCTCGGACACTAAATGCTTTTGACAATTCATTCGGCAGATCTACTACCTTCCTGCTTTGTGATGCGGAACATACTCCACCTCGGGATTGTATAGCTCCGTGTTGTTTATTCCCCATTTTTTCTTAAGCTGGGAGATAAATGCCAATGAATCGGCGGAGAATTTACACGTGTTCTTTTTCTGCCATGCGAGATCTGTCGGCCATGCGTCGATGCATGAACCTTTCTCACCGGTTTGCCTCTCGCCACTGCCGATCATCTCGCCACCCCGCTCGAGATTGATGACTGGCAGAAGCGTGTTGTAACATGCATTGCGATCCACGGCACAAAAATCTCGAAAAACCTGAATCTCTGGGGAAAAACCGACGTCGTCTCGAATCGGCAGAGCTCCGCACAGGCCTCGATTAGGAAAGAGATTTTCGACGAAACGTAAAAGCGAGGCATGCTGGCAAGTACTAGCTGAAATCTCACCGTCCGCGCTGACTTGGCTCGATACTTGCCGTGCTTGATCAGCAATGCCACCGCTTTCTTTGCCTGTGGCCAGTTTTTTCCACACGTTCGTGAACTTGACTTCAGCAAGGCTCGCTTCTCGTTGTGTTTTAGCTGACAGAAGAGTCTGCTCGTCGGGTCGAAGCTGCCTGCGAGATGCTTTTCTCTGCTCGAAAAGCCGTCGTCGCTTCTTCCGTCTGGATGCGCTGGGACCGTCTCCGGACGAATGCGAGGCATGCGCACGTGCAGCAAGGTGTCTAGGCTGCACTCGCTGGAGGTAGACGACTGATAAAATGGCACGTACCGTAAGTCGCAAGAGTGGTAAGAACTCCAAGTGCTTGTGCGCAAGAGTGCGAGGGTAGGCGAAGGGCCGCAAGAACGACGTTGCAGATGTCATGTACTCTTCCATCGGAAAGGGAGCGGGATAAGGCCGAAAAAGAGTCTGCTCCCAGGAACTCAAATTGATGATCGAGCCACCTTCTCGTAAATAGGCAACATTCATCAAGCCTGTTCCGGGTCCAGACAGCTGGATATCCATAACCTGAGCACAAGACGTTAATGGTTAATATGCAGAGAAATTTATCACAAACATGGGTCGTTTTGAAGGCTTACTGTAATCTGAATACTCCTGTCAAAAAGTACTGGATGATTTGCAATGAATCAAATAATGAAAAATAGAGAAGTTCTATCTGGTACTTGGGATGTGCGCAACTGATCCGCGAAAGAGAGCTTGCTCCAATCCATAAGTTCTGCGTAAAATGCCAGAAGGGAACATCCAGAAAATCTCTTCGCAGTCTCCAGACCTGCTTGCGCACCGTTACCATTTTTCTTTGCTTCAACAGGGTCTTCGTGCGCATAACGACATGCCCAACCTTCTTGGTTGTTTGACGGGTTCGCGAAATGAAAATCTTCGACCAAACTCCATAGTAAGCTCTCTATTTCTTCCTTTGACAGGTTTTCGACAAGATCAAAATCGTAACCGTTGGACTTGGCCACGGGTTGCTCGCCAAATTTTGCCATGTTCGCAAACTGCGCCAGCAAAACGCGATCCAACACAGAGATTGGCTGATCATCAGCGTGCTCGTCGGCCTGGGCACCTGCAGAACCTTGTCCTGGAGCCGAATTGTCGTGACTTGCATCGCCAGACAGAGAACCGCGTGTCTTCGTACGCAAATTCTTTCTGATGTTTTCAAACGAGAAATTTGCCTCGAAAAAATTGATCACTGCCATGATGGACTCCAGATTCGTCGGACTTTGCCGGTCGAAACGCTTATTCAAAATAAAAGTGATTCGCAAATCGCGACGCAAATGCAGAGCTGCTTCTTGCCGAACGCTGTGGTACCATACGATCGGGTGCCAACGTGTAGCGGCAGAACCCGGTGCAGAACGCTCCAATTTCTCCGCAGTCTCAGCACGAGTGTGCGACGCGATCAACACGGACAAGGCTGCAAGAATAGAAAGCTTTGATTTTTGCTCTGTATCCGCGGTCGAGACTTGGACGTCAGTGCCGGCGACATGATTTTGTAAACGCCTTGCGCCTTTGTCTAGATCCAACGCAGAGCCGAAGACATTTCGGGAACTCAATGTCTCTTGGAGAAAATCACGCAAAAGCCTTTGCACTTCAGTTTCAAAAGAATCGCCACGAGCTTCTCCACCGTTTTGTGTCTCACGAGACGACAACAATAATCCTTGATCTTTCAAAAACGCCTCAGGGTCTCTTGACCGATGAGACAATTCCACTGAGTTCTCCCCTGACATTCTGATGGATAGGATTGGGTGGCCGAGAATCGTGTCTCGAAAATGCGCTCCGCAAGGCTGCTGTTTAACGCCATACGCTCTGTATACACGATCACGGAAAATACGTACCGTCGCAAAAGGTTGGCGACTCCCAGCGAGGGTGAAGGTTGGATTCATAGTACGCGTCCCTTTTCGCGTTCCGCCAAGCGTAACGTGCTCGAAATAAATCAGACCTGAGGCATCAGGAATCGAACGTCTTTGTCGGAATCGGTTCGACTTCGTCGAGAAATGGGCTGCACCAATAGCGTAATATTCAGCAGATCAAGAGTTCAGCGTATTCAAAGGTAAAAACACAAACGAGCGACCACTATGAACACGCTTCGAATCAAATCCCGATCCGAAATTCTACAGATTTTTGTGCACAGATCATGTTTCCTATCACTGCGCACTGGAACAAACGCGGAATGGTTTGCTACTACTTTTTCCAACGAAATCTGAATCCATATCTTACGATTTTTCCAGAGAAATCTCGAGGCGTTCTCATGAATCAATCCTGTGACAAAATCTTCCTCGAAAAGCGCATCCTTGTCTTTCTCCAGCTGCTCTATGGTTGCCTTGACGTTCTTTGGGCTCGGAGCTTCGACAGAGCCGGTTTTCGGATCAGGGTTTCTCTCCAGGAAAGATTCACTTGGTAAACTTGATTCTGTGAGATCTGCTTTGATCATAGGACCCTCAGGCCAACAACGATGAGTTCGATCGCGCCAAAGCGCCCGCTGCGCGACACGCCAGTCCGGATTGATCTTTTTCGTCGGTGCTAACGTTTTTTCGTGTGGATGAAAATCCGCGTGATAGTTGATTCGGTCGAAGTCTGAACCGGGAGGCGCCTTGGTCGTTTCAGTGGGTGCTTTGGTTGTTGTGATAGTTTCGTTGGCCAGGACGATCAGATCAGAGGATCTGCGAACCTTGTTGTGTTTTTCATTTTCATGTTCCCATTCTAGTCCTATCCAACTATGAATCTAGTCACCGTGTTCAAGAAATGAAAACGATACGAATACGGATAGACGCTCGCTTGGTGCAGAGACGTGATCTGTCGCACGGTTCCTTCAGTGAGACAAAAATGCGTTTCAAAGAAATCCCAATACGTAAGAACTGCTTCTTACTTTAGGTGTTCTTTTTCCCACAACGTGCGGATCGTTCGAGCCAGAGTCGTGACAACCATCACACTGACACGGATCGCTCTCAAGTATGGTCCGAAACCGCGTATAGCGTCCAACTTCTGGTCCGACAAATAAAAGCCATCCCAGCAAAGTTGGATAAACACCATCGTAAAGCGCATGTCCGAAATTGTGCGTCCACATGTTCTGATGCCAAATCGTCTGACCGCGATAGACCTGGGAATTCAATTTCAGAAAATGCCATCAAATGCTATGAAGACACGCTCATCAATTCATTAATACGTGTTGCCATCAATTTCATTGAGAAAGGACCACATGTACGATATGTATCATTCTATTCACACTCTTGCTGTGAAAAACTACACGCAAAAATACAATCAGATTCCCGATGCTGCGTTTGGGTACAACACCACCTGTGCCTCCTTGCACAGGCAATGTCCCATCTCCCTCCCTGGCCCCAAGCAGCTGTAATTTTTGCCAAACACCTTCCTGTTCTGCCTCCTCCATCGGAAGGTTGTCCACGTTTCCAAATGCGTAGTTTCGGACGAACTTCCCGAAATCCGCCCACGTTTGAAAGATCTGCAACTCCGGAAGATAAGGAAATGCGCGGGCTCCGTACAACGAGACTATCGGGAGGTCCATGCGTTTGCGGATGGGTACCACACGAAAATAATCAGCCTTTTCGTCTTCAAGCTGCTTCTGTCGCCTCTCTGCCTTGGCTTGATACTCCTTCTCCTCTTCGCGAATTATAATGACCTGCAACGAATGCCTCCACCAGTATAAGTTTTTAAAATGGCATGTGCGATTCACCTCCGGTTTAGTGCACTCGATTTCAGTGGGTCGTACGAAACCAGGCTCAAAAACGAAATGGTTCACAGAATATGAACTTTCATTTCGCATTGTGTAACTCCTCCCATCGTGGCCACTCCTCACGACAACATCTTCCTTGACATGCGAGCTGCTCTTTCCTCGCGACAAATCGTATTCCACGTGCATACTGTGGTTGGAATAAATGTGATATTCGCCCGGGTACTTCGGGTGGTACACATTGACATTCTCGTCTGGGAAAGCTAGACCACCAGGTCGCGAACTGAACTGCCGACTCAATTCGGCTTTCAGGCTCTCGTCGCGGATCTCAGAGACGAAGGATGCCTTCACCTCCTCACTCTCTTGGTCGTCGCAAACAAATTCTCGCGATGTAGCGACAAGAGTTGATGTCCGTTTCGTTGACGAGGGGTCGTAGTCGAGGTCTTGTACTGTCGAAGACACAACATACGCCTCAGTTCGGTCGTCAACAGTTTTCGGTTGAACTGAGGCGTATGTTGTGTCTCGAACAGTTTTCGGTGCTTCGGACAAGGACGTGCCAGGAACGAACGGTGTCAGAGGTGTCGTTGCTGACGAAGAGTCGACAATGCCACTGGATGGTGGCTCCGAGGATGGATGCGCTGAAAATACGCGAGCACTGCGATTCTGCGCATGATGACTTCGAATCCAGAGGAATGACACGGTCAAAACCAACACGAAGACGCAAACAATCAACCAGAGGAATCCCCTGACATGTTGCCGATGTGCCGGTACACCAGGATCACCTCGAGTGGAGACCATCATGACTGATTCTGAGCTACCAAGAAATTGTCTACATGGTCAAATAAAGAATCAAGGAGACGACCAACATGAGGCCCCGTCTTATTTGTAGGACGTCATCGTTAGCGCAAATAGGCCCTTTTAAACTAACTTGTTGATAGGAACTCCAATCGTAGAATTGTGCGGGCCTTCAACCATCGTCCAACGCCCACTCATCTCTCAAATGACTCAGACCACACGTCCTCTCCTATTCCCAATTTTCTGAGATGTAGCTGCTTTCATTTGATACGACTGAGATGGATCATACCAACAAACTTTTCTCAATCGATGCACTGTGATCAGCAGAATGCGCTGACAACAAAACGCGCGAGCCTCGGAAGAACGTTTCGATCTCACAAACATTCTCTGATTCAAGACGGGCGAGAACCTGCGAAAACTCGTATTCGAATACATGCCTCCCCTCGCACTACTCTTTTGTGGAGACAAAATCTTGTACGTAACGAATGTCGAAACCTCTTTCGCAACACTCAGACACTTGCACTATCTCGAAATTTAATATCGTACCTTGCTCTCGCTTTCGTTGCATGGACGAGTACTTGATGTGACACGACACAAATGCCTACAGATGTGAAAAAACTTGATGTACCCTCGTGGAGTAGTTGGTTTTGTCATACAACGTGGACGCACTCCACACCCATCGGATTCCCGTTTTTCTATAATTGCTTTCGCAATCAAGGCGTCTTTGGAAAATTTTTCACAATCACAAGAAGCCGGATCCGGCATCAGACACCCCTTTGGGGAAGACGAGAATGAATACCAATACTTATGTACTATGTTTCTATGTGTATGTGTGATAATATAGTGTGACTTAATTTGATTTATTTGATAAAAATCTTTGACTGATACATGGTTCTATGTTTATGTGTGATGTATTGACTTAATTCTATTATTTGATAAAAATCGTCGATTAATTCATGAATTATAATTTCTTGATCCCTCCTCCTTGGTATTTCAACATCCTCCTCCTAGCTCCTATCTTTGAATCCGTTCACCAAGATTGTCTCAGGGTAAATCAACAGGGATGAATAAGAAGAGCAAGACCAACCACGGTTATTAAGATGTCAACGAACGATTCAGGAACTGCGGTGGTTCCTGTGTAGCTCTATGCCAGATAATATCAATTCTATCAGTAATCGATAGCCCCTTGCCTTTTAACATGTGACTATGTTATCAGCATAGTGTTCTTTCACAAAACAAGAAACATGTCGGCGTGCTAATTATTTCTGGACTGGAGCGGGACGCACAACGATTTTAACGCATAGTGCTGCTAATCATGCATTTGGACCTGCAGATCAAGCACTACGACTACTTTTCGTTTTTTGTTGACGTATAGAAGGTGCGTTCTACTGATCGTCCGCTTCGTTCGTGATAATGATCTAAACCAGGCGGTTTACTACATGAACATTCGATATTATTTCACAGGTTGATGAATACTTCGATAATTAATAAATTATCAAAATGCCGACAAATATTGAAAATTGGAGTTCTGGCGACAAATATTGAAAATTGGAGTTAAATTGGAGTTCACATCTTAAGATAAATCTGAGTTCACATAAATAAATCATCACCCATGCATAAATTCGATCCATAATTCGCAAAATTTATTTCTTGGAAGACATTCATAATCTTGAATTCGAAAACGAAAATAGCTAAGTTAGTGCTAAAATCTCCGAATTGGTTACTTAATGCCAGCCTGTGAATTTCTTTTGCTCATGATCTTGGATCCGCCAACATCACCCGAGTCAGATTATTTTGTACCGAAAACCAAATTCCGCGGCATATGATCTACCAGAATTAACTTTGATGCACATGCCTGATTGAAACCGCATGTGGAAGACATTACGCAATTCACCACGCGCAAATGGACGTCAATCAGATGAATGCAGACTTCCCATACGCGATCGGCGCATCTGCCAATCGGATCGACTTCACCGGGATCTCAAGACGTCCTGTAAATAAACACAGACTAACAACCAATTCAATACAATTTTTCTCTTTTCGTAAATGTTTTTCTTGGAATGAATTAATTGTTTTCATGAATTATTTGGTCGCAGCCGTTTTTTAATCATAAATCATCAAAAATCATGTACATAATTATACCCTTGCCCTCCCAACGGATAAACACCAAGATGACCTATTCGTACCATACTGTTCTCATAAACGACACGAATAAATATTGTCAGATATCGACACATCTACGAGTAAATAGATATTCGACACACCTCGATTAAGTTTTTATTTATACTTTCAATGCAGAATCTCTATCAAACCAGAAGATCTCGATCTGTTTCGCTAAGCGTTTTCAGAATACTTGGTATTGAAATAAAATTCCCGAAATCGAATGGAAAAATGAAGACAAGTGTAGCTACGCTAATAAAATGAGAGATAAATAGTGTAGTCCAGAATAGAAGATTCACGCAAGCGTACAGAGGCCGCAATGTGCATTCTCTGTTGCTGATTGTGCTGTCTGATGCGTTACTCCTGACATCAGTATATTAAAATTACTGTGGCGATGATAATAAGATCTTGCTGAAGATTGAAGCTCACTTTGAAATCACTGTGGTGCACGTAATAGGCATACTGAGAAAAACCAATAAGAAAAATAAGTTCGTCTTCTAGATAAAAACGGAGCTCATGTACCTCTAAAAGCAATGCATACTGTACAATAGAAAAATGGCTCTCTCTCATGTCAACCCCTGTGGAGAGATAACCACACCATTTTTCACGCCCCATTTAATCATCACTGTACGACTTGTGGCACAGTGCAGGATGTGCAAGCGCATACCTTTTTAGTCGTCGGTGAGAAGCATCGCAGCTCCTGCCAACACCCATCGGACCTCCACATCATCAGCGTCCATTCGAACATTTGCTAGAAAAACGAACGTAGCTCCACGCAAGCCCGTGATGAAAACGGGGCAATGATACATACTGTCCCAGGACATATCTTCGGTCAGGACTGCGAATGCATTAATAATTGGCATAGTCACGTATAACTCCTTCATTTTCGAATCTGCGATGTAGCCTTCGTCCGCGCCTTTGCCTTCTTCCCAACTTGCACCTTCTAGAAAAAGTCCATGAAGAAACACTCCGCCCATTGGAGGATCAGCTGGCAGATCGCTGATGTCGTTCCAATTTGTAAAGAAGCATCGATTGGCCATGAAATCCAATGGCAAGGCTTTCTGACGAGCCGTTACTTGCTTAATGGCAGTTAAAAAACTGTTGGGATTGAATAGACCGGGAAGCCACGTTGAACGGAGCAGATTGATTTGAGCTGTCCAGTCCGTCAGTTGACCCACGCGACGAATTACATCTGGCATCCATACGCCAAGAGATTTCATAGACGGAAAGGCAAGCTTCTCCCAGCCGGCATACACCTAATTTGCAGACGCAGAGAACCGGTAATTATGTATGTCAGTCTGCTCTCTGAGTTGCTTGTAAGATTCGATTGAAGATTACAGAGAAAACATACTTCATATCTTCGAGGAAAATGTATTGCCGCTATTCTAAGTACAAAATAGTCTACAGTCTGCACAAACAACATAATGTCTCCGAACAAATAAACTGTCGTGAGAAAATCAATCTAATTCTATGAGTAAGCAATACTCTTATTAAGTACTTTATACCTTGTTCAAATTGAGGGCCGCGGCAAGTGCCTCCATTTTTTCCGTGACATTCAGTGCACCTTGAATTCCCAATTCCAACTCCAATAGACTGCGTTTAATCTCGTTCAACAAGATGTTCATGCGGTCACTTTCTTGAAAGCTGACAATTACATACGGGTCCGATCTGAGTTCCGGAGGTAACTTTCCACGAATCTCCATCATGTCAAGCGGAGCAGGAGTGGTTTCGAGAAAAGCAACAATTAGCGGGGCAACTGCTGAAATATCTCCACCACCGCCACCTCCAGACCCCCCGGCTGTTGCTTGCAATGTCTTGAAGATCTTCACACCCTGATCGGTCAGATACCCAATCTCAGCATTTTGATGCATGCCATAAAGTGATGGCGCTTCTGGCGGAAATTTCTCTTCGATATACCTTTACATGTTTTGTAGCTTATTAAACGACCGTATATCTTTTCAATTTAGCCGTGAGATTGAATGAGGGCTAACTGATTGCGCGGGTTGATCCATTCACTCATTCATTCTGACTGTTCTGTTCCAAATAAAACAGCTCTTTTCGATCTCAAATCTAAGTCTAAATGACAAAAATAAAAATCTCTCAAAAAAAATACCCTACCTGCCGACCATTAATTAAGTCGTGTCTGAGAGACTCTGGTACAAATAAAGGACTTTACTTGATGTATCCCAGATAGTCGAGCTTGGATGAATCGGGACTCTTGAAACTTGGAGCGAGATTCATGCCTCCACTCATCAAGTCAGGGATGATCAAGACTGATAGATACGCGTTGTTTACACGACGGTCCCAAAAATCGGTAATGTGGCCACCATACCTGATGAAGAGTTGTTCTAACATCGTTTGAGTGTGCGTCTGCCTGACGTTAGATAGCGGGCCTCTGGCACGCAGATGGAATACGATGACTTATATATCCATACACCTTCACATTGTTCTTCTAGTGAATCGATGAGCTAAACACGTACTGGGAATTCACTGGCACCGCCCTGATATGGAAGAGACTTCAATGAGTTTGACTTTCTTTCAGGGCGAACAACAACTATAAATACGCCTCTCTATACTCGAGAACGAAAAAAAGTCATGATAAAATGCACATAAATACAAGCTATTAAAACACAGCTCCTTCCAAGATTTACATAATCTCTCCAGTGATGTAACGCAGATCTGGCCACGGCACGTCATTCTCCTGCTCGTGTGCAGCATTCATATAGTTTTTGAGCACGGTTGCAGAAATTGTCAGATCTCCGTCATTGAACGGATACTTGCGCGACCATCCTTGGGCTCCGAACTTGATCCGGCCAGAAATCAAACTGTGGAAGAAGCATAACGAAAATAAACACGCTTTGAATTCCTTTGGCTTAAGACACGCGTCCACATTGTCCTGACTGAACTTGGACCAGGCACGTCGCAAATTAGACTTCACATCTGAAGGCGCTTCGTCCGCAATCTTGATGCATTTCTGAAGAACCGATTCAGGACATAATTCTTGCAATGGACCGTACAAAGCCGAGGGAGGCTCTGAAGTGAGTATACACCGGAAATCAGGAGCTGCGAACTCCTCGATCAATTCCAAAGATCGTTCCAATGTCTTCAACCAACCCTGCATCAAATGAATATTCTGGAGCATAATCCAACCTGTTAGAGTTTTATGGTGAAATCAATTTTTTACTTTTAACCACATCTAAATTACATGTTCTATAATAACTGTGAAATGCGAAGCAGTACTCAATTTGTGCTGGCGCGACGATGGATTGTTCCACCGAACTCCAACAAAAAAATGCACCACGTGACTGCGAAATTATACCAACAGAATCACCAACGAATCAACGAACAGTCTTTGGTACGGTAGAGGAATTGATCACGTTTATTTGCTCGTGAATACAAAGAGGATTCATCATAATGTCAATGTACGATCAACTTTATCATCTTGGCACCAAAACAATGTTGAGATTCACACACAAAGAAACTAAATCAATAATAAACACGTACCTCCCTCTTTTGCGATCTTGTTCAGAGCATTGACTGCAACTTGCTCCTGGCCTTGGCCCATAGAAATGTTCACGAATTTCCCATTGGCCTCTGTTATCCCAAGTCGGCGACCAAGAGTCTCGATAGTGGGTGTGGGATCGGTCCCAGGAAAAAGTACGAAGAAGAAAGGTGACAGACAGCTCGATTCTTCGTACGTCGCATCCATATCGAAGGGGTCCTGCTCGACAAATTCCTTTCCGAGATTCTGCTGGACAAATTGCGTCAACGCACCACTTAGTCTGTCTGGTCTCAAAACACGCAACAACAATAATCTGTAGAAGGCGGTGATATCCCGAAAACTGCGTGGCAAATCTGCTGTCTCGGCCACAGCTTCTCCATACCAACGCCTCCAACCCAAACTATCCTGCTCGAGATTTTGCGTCAGCGGACCATTCACAGACTTGAAAATTGGCAAGGACTCCAACATAGTCAATTGCGACCAAAGCGAGTCGGTAAGCCAGATTCGCGCGGACTCAGGCATGGTCTTAGCGTTGGGATCGGGTGGAGCTCTGATCAGCAAGTCGACTTCTTCCTTTGACACCGTTTTTGTCAAGGTCAAAACTCGCATGACCAACATCGTGGCAACGGTAAGCTTATCGCAATCGAGGAGTCCTCGTCGAGTGTAATTGAAGGCGAACAACACCACGATGTTTGACAGCATACCAACGCGTTCCACCAGCTCCTTTCCCGTGAGCTCGATGATACCCTCGTCTTCATCTTCCTCGCCCTCTGGCGCGGCTGGCTCCTCCTCCTCTTCCTCGAGGCCCTCCTCGTCGTCATCGTCGTCATCACCGCCACCTCCTTTGGGTGCTTTTTCTTCCTTCACTTCTTTTGGTTTGCGGAGTAGAACCGATGAGATCGCGCGAGTGACGACTGTAACAAAAGCGTCGAGACTGTACTTGTAGAAAGAATGAATTTTGCGCAAATCCATTAAAAGAAAAAAAAACAATGCTCCTTTCTGAGCAGTGGGCCTGTAGTTTTCGTTTGTTTCGTTGATCTTTGCTTCCGTTTCTTGTGCGATCAGAAATTTCTCTTTCACCTCGTCAGATGTCTTTTTCGCATCCTCCAGCGTCAAAATCAGATCAACATCTTCGAGAATGTCTCCTTCAGCCGCAGCCAGTTTTTCAAGAAGCAGGGCCTCCAGTTCTGCAAGTTTCACTTTAAACTCATTCTGCTGCATGACGAGATTAGCCTTCGCTCTTGCGAGGTCGGGGCGCTCCAACTTGACAACAAGAAAAAGTAATTGATCTTCCAAACCCGATTCTGTGACGGTAAAATTAATGATCGTGCACTCCGCATGAACTTCCGGAGGGTAATGGGGGTTGGCCAATTTCGTCTGCAGAAACAATCGAAATGTTGGGCTCCAGTTGATTTCTTTGTCTCCCAACTTGATCACCCTCGACTTCCCGCGCTTGATCGTGTTGCGGGCGATCACAGGCTGCAATACCGCATCAATGCCCTCGTCCATATTCTCGATGATCACACTCTTTCCAGTGTCCAGACTCACCTCGAATGTCGCCACCATTTTCGGATGTCCCATTCTGCTGACCTGCAGATTATTGTTCGCTTCTTTGTTCTTGATCCATCCAATACCTTGCATTTGCGGATCGATAATCAATGACCATCGCTGGGAGTTTGTCATGATAGCTCCGTTCTCCGAAGAAACTCGATCGGAAGGCAGCCCTTGTCCTGCCCATCCCGCGATTTGCGCTTCGCTGCACAACACTTTCAGCGGGTCGCATGTCTTTCCGAGGGGTACATTTTTCTGACGTAGATAATCCATAAACAGTTTCGTAGCACCTTCACGGTAATCTCGCGTGAAAACACCAAGATAGCTAGCGAAGGCACACCCGACCAATACTTCACCGGGCATCACTTCTAGATCCGCTTCGCAAGTTACCACGGTCTGTTCCCAAATGACCCCGTTTGCACTCAGCGCATTCATCAAACGCTGCGCCATGTCCAATTTATCTTGGCATTTCTTCGCTTCCGCCATCACCTGGAGTTATTACGTGGAATCTATCCGACTATTCCACTTCGTAGTACACTTGAAACCTGAGGGGAATGATCACAGATATAATAAATTGCCAGGTTTCAAATATACTGCATCTTTATCAGCCATCGCCGTATCGAACTCCCTCATCAGAGTTGCGAGTTTCGATTGCAGGTCAGCCACCAGCGCATTGACTTGCGTCAATTTTTCGTTTGCATTTGCCAGTTTCTCGCCTGCCTCGCGCAATGCTTTTTTTTTCGGCTCCACAGTGACCACCACCTCGTAGTACATGATAATGTTTATCACCCACTCAACAAGACCGGCAGCAGCGAGAGACTTCTTACGAATCACCTCAGGAACGAAATCATCTCCCATGCTGGCGGCACATTTTTTTGCCATCTCGATGTTCAGTGGGGGAACATTACCTGCAGTGAGTTTGCAAGCGATTCCAAAAATTCTTGCGGTGGATTTGAGTGGTTCGCACTTGATCTACCATGTCAGCGTCCTCCCAAAAACTTATTCCTGCTTTTGTTCACTTCAACATTCTCGACATTCAGGAACCGTGAGTCACGCCGCAAATTGACATACTAATGAATACCCTCATCAATCTCCCCTTTGAAACTTTTCAATCCCTCCAGGAACTTCTCTGGATTGTTCATCATTTTTTGTGCAGACTTCCAGGACCCATCCTTGATTTTCCCCTTCTTGTCTATTTCAATGTCCGGATTGATCGACGCTTGGAGATGCATCGCAGTTTCGCAGACAGTATCGACTCCTCCAGGTGGCTTGCCCAGCGCTTTCAATTCTTGAAAATCCTTCTTGTTCAGCACGTCGAGCGCAGCTTCAGCTTGTTGCACCAGTGGAATCGCAGCCGCTAAATCTTTCTCACAAGATGCAGCTTGAGCAGACACCTCTTTGGCAATCTGATCGCACTTCGCGGCCTCAACATTTGCCTTCTCGGTTTCCGCATTCACATTCGCTTTCTCGATTCCCACCTCCTTTGCGAACTTGTCTGCAGCGTCTGCTTTCTCCTTGACGAATACTGCCTTTTCCTTCCTGCAGATTTTGTTTTTGAAATTTATACTGATGTCTCAAGAACGAAACAAAATCTTGACAGAGACCCATATCTATCATGTAAAAAATCCGTAGCAAATGCCATCGTAATTTCTTCATTTTCTCTCTTTCTAGTGAATAATTAATCGCCCTTCTCGTTTAACAACCACTTTTAGGTTTATATCACGACGACCCCCTGCGACGTAATTCGGATGCGCTTACATTTGGTCAATCTGTCATCGACATTACAGTAATCAATATTATGATTGAATATGTAAGAGTGTAACGAAAAATGTACTAAAACAAGTCATAGGATACAGGTCTTCCTCAAGCACTGCAACCGATTCTGCCGTGACCCTAAGCTTCTCCAGACCATTTATCAATCGTTCTGTGGAGAGATGTTTTTAAGTTTGTTGGTTCGAGGTGGAGCTGCACACTGATATTTTCTGTAGAATACACGAAAGTCGTGATGCGATTGTCTACGAGTTGGATTTCTTCACATTTTCTGTGACGCGTAGTAGTACGTTCGCAAGATTTTCACAGACATCCTTATTTTTACGAATTCGAAGGTGCTAACCTTTCTTATCGTAGAGATCGGAAACGGCCACTCCGACTTTCGCGGCGTAGAGTTTGATGAATTCCAAGAATGACTTTGGCGTTGAGTAGGCAAAACGCTTTTCAAACTCGATGTATTTCTTCGCGAAGGATGACGTGATCTCAAAACTCTGCGGAAAAAATTCCTCAATACCTGTCAAAAGGATATCCCACGAATTTTCATCATTTTGGCACTTCAGATCTTGAGGTTGCCGACATGTGTACTAGTCATGTATAAGAGTGCTTACTTTCTTGGCCGATCTCGCCATAATTAAAAGTCAGATGATATTCCAATTGATATACCCAAACGCGCTGGATTGTCTTCTGCTCCCAATTCTTCGATTGGTGTTAGAAATTTCTTTCCAACGTCGAACAACGCGTCAGCGGGCCACGGCTGGAACCAATCAATCACGGTACAATTTACCAAACCTGGAAACTTACGCGCTCGATTTCGCATAGCTTCTCCGACGGGGGAGAAACAGAGCGACATGTGTAAGTTCTTTTTGATACGGGAAATGAAAAAAATCCATAAATTGTCTGGGGTATCCGGGATTCCGGCGGCTTTGCACCCACTTCGAACGTTGTTCCGTATTACATCCTTGTCTTCATTTGCGTACAAATCCGCAATTTCTCCCGAGGACAACAAATCGTTGATGAAAACCAAGAACTTCTCGTTCGTGATCTGACCATCCGTAAAAAGAAACATTACGCCCTCATCTTTGCACCCGGCTTTCATGTACATCGCTTGCAAATCGGTTTTCAAGTCGTTCATCCCGTACTGGCCGCTGATCACAATCATCATGCAGGTGCACATACAGATGTAGCCCGAAAGACGCGAGAGAGACTGGCGGCCTGATCCTCCTACTCCTACCAATAGCGGATGTCCGCTCGGCTTCGTCACGATGCGGGTGATTTTTGCAACGTGTTTCATCGCATCCTCGAACAAGACGAGGTCCATGCTTGCGTTATTCTCGTTATACTGTTCCAGGGCACCGTTTAGAAGAGTTTGGCAGTGCGGAAGGCCGTTGAGTTTGTCATATATTACTCCGTCCTCCATGCGCTCGAGACCCTGTGAGAAGGGAACGAAGACCAGCATTTCTGGATTTTTCTCCTGAAAATACTTTGTAAAATTGTATTTATTGAACATCTTTTTCGACAACTCTCCCGCGAGAGCCCGGTACTTCTTCAAGTCAGTGACACTCACCAACCGATCGCCATAAACACGCTCCGACTCATGGATCCATAAGAGCACAAGCTTTTCAGCATCTGTGAACTCAGTCGGCTTGGCTTGCAACATCCCGTCGAAAACTCCGGCCAAATGTCGAATATTGAATTCGTAATGGAAATTGGCAGCAGTTTTGCGAAAAGACGATGCAATTTGCGAATGCAGGGACAACGCACCTTTGATAATGGAACTTATGACCTCCTGAACTGAGGCCTTGAACGGGAGCTTTTCGTAGTGACCCTTCATAAAGGTGGTGTAAATCGTGGTCAGCGCTGACTGTTCTGGAAACGGCACAGCAGCAGTCCAAAAATGTCTCTGTAAGCGCTGATTAACGATGAAAGACCCCGCGGTAGGATTCATACAGGCTAGATACTGCGTGTTGCCGATGTCCTTCAAAGTAATTTTGGCCCGGTCGTACCAATGATTGTAGTCTTGCTTTTGACGAAGCAATTCAATCGCTGTCTGCGTATTATAAGGATCCAAGGCAGGCATGTTCAAATCATCGATGAAATACACCATGTGCAGTTTTCCGGGTGGTGCATACAGCCGGCCAGCCTTCTTCTCCAGCGGGATTTCCATCATTGTTTGTAGTAATGTGGAATCTGTGTAGAAATTCATGTTCATCGCGTGGGAACAGAAAACCTCTGGATCGAGGTCCTTGAGAAGACCGTTGCAGGCCTGTGTCTTTCCTCCACCAGCCAATCCGATGAGCATGACAGGATTGTGCACTTCAAGCAGAGCCTTCATGACATAAGACAAAGCGATTGTCTCTGTGGTGGGAACCGTGACAGCACCCATAGGAATGTTCGAATCGTAATCGATTGTCTCTAGAATCGCAGACCACTCGGTGAGACGCGAGTCCATGATAAAGTAGTCAAATATCGTGCCCTTAGAAGCGTACTTGATCGTCTTCATTTCGTTCTTCCACCATGTTGAGAACAACTTGCGGTAGTCGACACCGTCCACCTCTGCTAGACAACCCCCGACGGAAAATACGCAACAAAAAACGAACCAATATTCCAAACTGTCGAATTGCTCTGGCTTTGTTACCAGGCTATCCAGAAGAGCGCACAGGATCATCACTGGCGAGATATCGAACAATGGTACTTGAACCTTGGCCTGTTTCTTGAGGAACACGAGCGATTCCGGAATGTACTTCTCGAAATACTTGCGCAGATTATCTTTTACGGCCGTAGTAAACGTATTGTCCAGCTTCTGGATCCAGGAATTCACGTACGAACGCCATTGAATCCCTTCTTCATCGGACATACAAACAATACCAGCACGTGTCGCAGTTGCGGGAGTGGCATAGTTCAAATCGCGAATTTCAAAAATCAGCTTCATTTGAAGCTTGAGCGGGATGCGCTCATTGGATGGCAACGTGAGCAATCGATTGTCGTCCATGGTACTATTCATCGACTCGATCCAGTTAGCATCGAGATCACCATCCAAGATAATCCATTTGGGATAGGTATCTGGGATCTGACCTAGTTTTGAATTTGTTGTAACCCCGATAATCGCAAGTAAATTTAGGTGAGGCGAGAGTCTTGTCAGAATCTTTATGGAATCTCAATCCCCACTGTGCCGGAGATGATCGGT
>JACKZZ010000897.1_pt1 | contig 23621 bp, 12 predicted proteins | sample 8027871 | NCBI WGS metagenome assembly JACKZZ01 (sample SAMN15724774, study PRJNA655200) | protist metagenome | isolation source: fluorescence activated cell sorting (FACS) single amplified genomes of... | place: USA: West Boothbay Harbor, Gulf of Maine | collected 2000-07-19 | reverse complement strand
CGAGTGCAAGTCGCGCTCTACGGGTCTTCCGGCCAATACTACGCACCACATCGGGACGCCCTTAGGCAGAGTTTGGGGCTTATGGATATGGGCTTACTGGGCTACCTACGTGCACGATACAGTCGCAAGAGATATATCACGTGTATTTTGTATATAAATGACACCGAAAGCGTGGGGAAGGGCTGGAAGAAGACGGATGGAGGTTTTTTGCGCTTACATATGGGTGCTAGTGCTGCTTGCGACTACGGTGGTAGTGATGACGAAGGTCCAAACCACCAATCGACAACCTCTTCTAATAAGCAAAAGAGCACTATCGAGGATGCGACTACTGATGTGGATATTGAACCACGAGGGGGGCGTCTGGTGCTCTTTTCCTCGAGGAGGGTGCTTCATAGCGTCCAGCCGTGCTTCAGAGACAGGCTAGCAGTTACAGCCTGGTTTACTCTTAATTAATAGCAAGTAACAGGAGAGATTTTGATTTTTTTTACGGTAAATTGAAATTGAAGCAGTAAATGGTAAAATACATTCTAGATCTCTACAGCTGAGAATGAAAATTCAGTCTTTTTGAAGCAAGAGATTTCCCAATTTGTCTTCGACCTCGAGCAATTTTTGAAAATAATTTCCAGCTCCTCCGACTAAAACAATATTTTGAGAAATAACTTCTGGTTTAATTCGAATTAACGACGCATATGCTAAGAAATTCTCGCGAACCCAATCTTGCTCTTTTTTGTCCGATTCATCCCAAGGCCAAGGGGTCGCAGTCGACCCTCTTTTCCACGCAATCCAGGTTATGAGCACCTCTACATAAAGCCGCGCACAACGCCTAAGTTTCGACTTATAATATTCACAAAGAATGTCATTATGTTCTATGCATTTCTTCACACAGTCGCTACATTCTTTAAAAGCTTTATCAAAATTATCCCTAATCCTTAAATCCCAAATGGAGCGGAGTTGAAGCGCAAAAATTTCGCTATAAGCATTGTACTTATCATGGTTCAATTTCGGAAAGACCTTTGATACTTCGTCGGTGGATAATGTCCACAATTCGTTTATTTTTCCAACAATACCTTCCGCTGTGAGTTTGCAATTTAGACACAAAGACAATAATGTCTTTAATTTATCGAGAAAGTTAGGAAACATGGTGTTAAGTGATATCCAATCATTCAATAAAGTGGATACTGTATCATCTGTGATCTCTTCGCCTCTGCTCGGCTTCCAAGACCTTTTAATTCCCAACAATTCCAAAAAGAGCACACCTATTTGCCAAATATCTGTTTTCTCAGTAATAAGTGTCGCTCCTTTCTGCACTGATTTCTGCTCTGATGACGTGTAAGTCTGTTGTCTTTCACCTAGTTGTATTCTACCTCGTTGTCTTTTACCTGCATGACCTACATGACCTGCATGACCAAAATTACAAAGCCACACAAACATTGTAATGCGATAATCGGTATTTCTACCAGAAGTAGAGGGCGAAGGCGCAACAGTTGCAATACGGGAATTATCGGCATTATCGACAACATCATCGTAAGGTGGAACGATAACACTTTGTGGTCTGATATTACCGTGAATCACATTGTGTTCATGGGCAAATTTGATAGCAGATGCTACTTGAAGCATAACAAATAATATCCTACCCATCAACTCTTTATCAGTCAGTGCTGGACTCTCATCCTCTTCCAGCCAGGGCAGCTCTATCTTCGACTTACCACCAACCTTGACGAGGCAATCTTTTAATGTTCCGTGTTCCGCAAAGTGAAGAAGTATACAGGGCACCTTTACAGAATTGCCATCACAATCTTTTTTCCCCTCGATTTCAAAAACATCAGTAATGCGCACGATTTCAGGACAACCAGGCAAGCTCGTTAAAATATCCATTTCAACGTTCATCTTATTACATTCCTCTACAAATTTTATTTTATTTTCCCGAGTTCCAGGATTTGTTTTGGGGGTCTTCATAACATAAACCTTTCCCTTATGACCAGAGAGCCCTTCTTGAATACACCTAACCTTAAAAATACGACCATAATCCTCACCAACGGCGCCCCCTTCAAGAAAGGACTGCCCTGAGTTAACGAATTCATATTGGCCATTTGGAAGTTTAAAATCAAGAGGTAAATCGAAAGGATACTCGCGAGCATCCGCATCACAACGAAGAACCTTAATCTGATACGATTCATCGTATATTTTAATTGATTCGCCCTGGACTAACATCTTATCCCCAAGAAACCATCCATGCTTACGCCCATCACAATCGTCACTTTTGTAGGTAATTGTTTTATCGTCGCTCTCCAGGCTCTCCGCATGATGACGACCTAGACCTAGCAGCCAGGATTTTCCATTATTTTCTATCTCTTTTTTTCCAAGTTTCTCCTTCAACTTGATAGAATATCCAATAGTAAGTTTTGTTTCCCAGCTCATCACGTACGTGCCTATTTGTAATAGTTGTTCATAAGTGCCATCATCCTGCTTTCGAGAGACTTGCAACTGCAAACCCCTCTTTCGGTTTTCATCCTTCCCTGGACTATGCTCGTCAATAAATCTCTGTAAAGCCAATCCTGGGTTGCACTTTTCCTCGATTTCCCATACTCGCTGTAATCGTTCATTGAAAACTTGATCCTCGATCTTATTTGTTATGATATTTGCAATGTAGTCAAGTTCGACTTGAGTGCCCCCCAGGACCCCAAGAGCATCTAGTAAGTCATTGTAATATTTTATATACTTGTCGCGCTTTATTTTAGCAGACGCACCATGTGAGAGTAAGTTCCTTATATTTCTTATATTCGTTGCAGCTTCTCTCTCCTTTCTCTTCGTATTTCCTTTTACTAGTTTTGAGTAAATCAATAAACTCGTCATAATCGATGAATCCCACTCACTAATTTCACCGCTTTTCACTAGTTTCAACGCATGATCTTCGAATCTAAGATTAGCGTCCCATGCAAGAAATTTTTTTATGTTTGTTTCTGTGTATTTATTTCCATCAAGTGTCATGGAAAATTTTTCCCCACCTTGTTCGCACAGCTCTATAAATTTCTTTCGCATTCGTTCCAAAACAGTGTCGAAAAGAATCACCCTAAGTTTATCTGCGTTACTATGGTCTTTCGTATAGATAGGTACGACAGCAGCGTCGGGGGTAGCAACTTCAGCAGGGGGTCCAACAGAGAGCCCCCCAACACGAGCGACAAGCTCTTTTTCCTCTTTCTTTCTATTGGTATTTCCACGACCACGACCACCACGTCTCGAAATTTTACCCTCTCCTTGACCTCGAACCTGTCCTTGTCCTCGATCTTGTCCCGACATTTTTCTATTATTAGTGTGGCGAAACTGAAAAAAAGTAAAAAAGTATATTTCATTTTTTCAAACGTGGGTCGGGCGGGTCGGGTGTCATAGAACCGCGGTTTTCCATGGGGGTAGGGGCTAGGTACGGGTAGGGGGGGTAAACTCAGTTAAAATATAATTAAAATGGAAGAAATGAAAGAACTATATTCGAATAATTTCAATACTACTTATCTCCAACAGCCAGACCATCACTAGTACCATCACCAGTACCATCACCTTCTATTTTCGACACTGCTTGAGGGTCTTTAGGACATCATCAGCAGGCGTCCCAGAGCTGATAGTTCTCTCAATGCTTCGCTGGAAGACTCGCTCGCTAGTATCAGATACGGCAAAGGAACCACCTTTCCCTCTACCTCCACTACCACTCCCGCTAGCATCACCTCCACTATCATAAGCAGCATCATCATTCACGTTTGAATAGTTGAGTTGAGAGATGAGAGGTTTCCGAAGTAAGGTGGTAGCGCGCTCCCAACCAAGACTCTTCACTGCACTGCATAAGCCGAAGAAGAAGAAAAGAAATCCGACAAGGTAGGCGGCACCGGGGAAATAGATATTTGTACCTGATGAAATGAAAAAGGAGAACAAAAGGCCGCCTATCATGGCCGGCAGGGCTGCTAATACGGAAATTTGTGAGATGACTGCATTTACCTCACCTTGCATTTCCTTTGGATATTGTCCTATTATAATAGTTACCATACATGTATTCCAGACAGATGACGTTGCCATAAATGTTAGTGCAGTTATGCCAAGTAGCGTTCTTACAGTCATATTACCGTAGGAAAGTGCTGAGCCCGCCGTCATCAACAGCAGTGCGCCGACGCAAGCAGAACAGGAGGCATATGTGGCGAGCCCTATCTCATGATATCGCTTGAGTAAGATGGGTCCTAGAAAAGCTATAGAGATACCAAGGATTGTGAAGGCGATTCCAGTAATCGCCGTACTCCAATGAAAGACCTCTAGGCAGAAATTAGTAAAGGTAGCTTGTGTGATGGCCAGACCGCCTTGCCACAAAAACTGAGTAAACCAATCAAGCCGACGGGTGCCTTTCTTAATCACAGAGAATCCACAAAAGAAATGGTTTTGATTAATAAATTTAACCCATGATGATGGAATGGTCCTCCCCTTCAACACAAAACCGAGTCCACAAGCTACAAGACAAGGGCTTGTGATAGGCCGGCCGTCAATTTCAACGAGTTCTACCTCTGTGCCAGATGTTTGATCCTTGATTACTACCCTTGCCCTTACTCGTCCCCTCTCCAGTTCAGCAGTAGCACATGTATGACTGGCACTGGACAACGCAAGGCCATCTTCCACCAACACTGCAGTAGTAGTAGTAGTGGTAGTAGTAGTGGTAGTAGTAGTATCACCAACATTAGCAAAAGCATCACCATCATTCGAAACATCATCCACGCGGATATTCCTCACATCTGAAAGGCGTATGATTACCGTGAAAAACGTAGCTGCCACACACACTAAAAAAGAAATAAGAAAACAATTCCGATAATTTTCCTCAGCGTAAAACGAACCAGTTGGAACGCCTAGTGCGAAGGCCAAACCAAGACCGAGACCGAACAAGATAGATAAGGCCCTTCCTCTGTCATCTGGGTGCACTAGATCAGTAATCCAAGCAATAGTCAGGCCTTGAATATCACCAACACCTCTAATTACTGCAGAAAGATACAACGCAGGGACGTCGTATGCTCCATAGAACAATGCAAATGATAACGCTTGCATACTAAATCCGAATATTACCATCGGCTTCCTACCTATATAATCGCTTAAAGAGCATAGATACTTCGTGGTGAGCAGTTTTGCCATTGACGTAAGTGTAAAGCACACAGTCATAGTGAATACTGACTCCGAAGTGGGATCATCTTTTCCATCGCCAGCTATGTCATTGATACAGCTTACGAAGCTCATAAGTGAAAATGAATATGCGAACACACATAGGAAATTCAGCCATACAATTTGTAGTAAACGACAATCATAAGGACTGAAATGAAGACTTTCTTCCTCATTCTCATTTCTATCCTCTTTCTTTTGAATGAAAGGGTCTAATAAAGTTTGGGTATCTTCTTGCTTCTCTTCCATTTTTAATAAGAAAAATATATACCCATAATATCCTGGCCCGGTCCAGGTTGGGCGACAAAGAAGCAAATATTCTGTAAGCGAGATTAAAAAAATATGGCCGTAGGAAGAAATAAGGGTTACGATTGGAAGCCAGGAGCCTCACGCCTAGTTGTTGGGTTGAGAATAAGAAAAATTTCCTTTATCGCCCTCCCTGTCTCACGAGTCGACTTAATATCTTTGACTTAGTGCTGTTTGAATAACCATCAGAGGATAGAATATGGATGTAGATGAGAATGGGGGTATTCCCAATAATTGGGAATACAAGCAAGGAAGTATAGAGTATGATATTACACCAACTGCAGGTAGTGGTGGTAGCGGTGGTGGCATGGAATATGAGAGCCATGGGGAAGGTATGACTAGTACATCTACAGGAACGACAGTCGCTTCTTCGTCTTCTTCTGCGCCATTACCATTGCCACCGGCATCAACTCATAGTAGGGGTATTATCAGCGGGAGCGGGAGTGATATAGGAATCACAGCAGCAAGTAGCAGTAGTGGTATTAGTGCTGGTATCAGTGTTGGTGTTGGTGTTGCACCTTATCCAACACCTGCTATGAGCTACATATGCGGTTCTGTACCTGTACCTGTACCTGGAGCTGGGACAGAAGTGGTATCAGGCGGAAGAACAGGGCTGCGGCTATCTCATACAAGACCTGCATTTAAACTATCAGTAAGACTCATAGATACATACAAGCATATTAATAAGGTCTACTATGATGCTAAGGCACGGCGGTTGAAGGATCAGACTCAAACGAAGGCGAGAGATGGTAAGAACAATGATGGGTATGATGATCAGCATTATGATTACATTGTGACAGGTAATGAAATATTTGCAGATCGATATATACTTAAGACTGTAATAGGCAAAGGATCATTTGGTCAGGTTGTATCTGCATATGATCCTATCACACAGAGTGAAGTAGCTATCAAAGTAATTAAGTCGCGAAGACCATTTAAACTTCAGGCTCAAACGGAGATAGATCTCTTGCGGAGCTTGGGAGAGCGGGATTCGCGGGATGAATGGAATATTGTGAGGTTATTGCACGACTTTGAGTTCAGGAATCACGTGTGTTTAGTGTTTGAAATGCTATCATATAACCTGTATGATTTGCTAAAGAATACTCATTTTAAAGGAGTTTCTTTGAATTTGATCAGAAAATTCAGCAAACAAATATTAAGAGCATTAACATTTCTCGGCAGCGAGTATATGAATATTATTCATTGTGATTTAAAGCCCGAAAATATCCTTTTAATTCACCCAAGGCGTAGTGCAATCAAGCTAATTGATTTTGGTAGTTCATGTTATTCTCATCGACGGCAGTACACCTATATTCAATCACGTTTCTACCGCTCTCCCGAAGTGTTATTGGGTCTCGCCTATGACCAGAAGATTGACATTTGGTCGCTTGGTTGTGTGCTAGTAGAAATGCATACTGGCGAACCTATCTTCGGTGGTGTAGACCCTCTCGATCAGATGTGCCGCATAGTCGATACACTTGGTATGCCGCCTGTGCATTTCCTTGATCGCTCTCCAGAGCAACTACGGAAACAGTACTTTGAAAGATGCGAGTTTTCGATTCCTTTCACTCGACCTGCAAATGTACCAACATGTGACATGAATTGCATCCAATACAGCACTGATGGGCTATCATGCTACATTCTAAGGCGCTTTGGGACACCATCCTCCTCTTCTTCTTCTGCTGGAACTGTTGAGCGCGATACGTCTACTAAGATTAGAACCCTGGCTGATATTCTGGGGGTGCGCACAGGAGGCCCAGGTGGTCGTAGATTGCACGAAAGCGGCCATTCGCACGAAAAGTACATGGAATTTCATGATTTCATTATGGGATTGTTACAATATGACCCAATTGTACGCATGAGTGCCGCTCAAGCGTCAGAGCATCCTTACAATGCTCAGATCGCCTCTCATGCCCCTGCCCCTGCTCCTACAGCAACTCCTACTCCAGTTCCATCATTGATGTCTGCCCCTACTTATCAGGGGGGGTACGCAGAATTTACAACCCCAATGTCCAGTGCTAGTGCTGGTTCTGGATCTGGTGGAGGTGATGGTGGAGGTGGAGGTGCCGGGGGAGGGGGAGGGATGGAGGTGGATGAAGATGACGAACGAGGGAGATCACAAGGCGGAGCAGCAGCACGTATGCGATCTAAGAGTGCGCCTAGCTCAAGCAGTGCTGTCCCATCATCCCCAAATGGAAGGTATCGCACTCGAGCAGCTGCTGCAGCAGAGGACACGTCTCAAGCATCAGTGTCATCAACTTTATCTCAAGCAGGGGAGAGTAAGGGAGAATTAAAAGATGATATTGGAGATAAGGATGATAGTAGCGGTGGTGATGGAGGGACAAGAATGGATTTGGATGCGGACGAGAAGAAAGAGGGGTGGTGAGTATATTATGCTAGCTTAATAAGAGAAAAAGTATTGGCATTATTTGTTTAAAAGACCAACATCACGAAGATAAGATATTCGTTGAAGGGTTTTGTTTCATTCTTTGCTTCGTGCGATGAAATGAATACTTGTGGTACGCGATGAGTTACATGCGAACAATAAGATAGAATAAGAATATGGTTTTTGAGACATATAACATCTGTTTTCCTTTCCCCCCGATTATTGGATATCACCATAATCTATTTTTATTTACGATATGTATTAAAAATTAACGACGTACAGAATAGGTAATTATTACTACAAGGCTGGCAGTAAAGTTGTTCAACTCAACTAACATTTCTATCACCTCTTGGCCTTCTTGGCATTACCTGCAGATTCCCCTTTACCCCTCTCCATGGACCCTCCCATCATAAGGGTACGCTCCATCATCTCCCGACTTTGCTTCTTACCCTCCTTGCTATCTTCCACTATACCTCTCTTCGATGAGCTCACCTTACCCTTCTTCCCAGTACCATCTCCCCTGGTAGGCTGGAAGGTCAGTTCTCGCACGACCCCTTCCTTCGAGTGAATAGTCTTCACCTTTTCCTTCTCCATCCGCCCCGCGCTGCTACTAACTCTCTCACTGAGCGGGAGGTTTTCGATTGCTTGCTCCTTGCGCCACTTACTACGCTCTTCATCAGCATGCTGGAAAGATGCACGAGACGATGATCTGCCATCAGCAAGCTCAAACATACCCAATTTTGACTTTTCCTTACCCTTACTCTTGCCTTTCTCCTTCTCCTTCTTGCGCTCTTGCATGACTCTAGTTTGGCGAGCGAATGCCCCTTCTTCGTCTTCATCTCTCTTCCCTCCTCTCTTGCTGGCTTTCTTTCGGGCATCTTTCTTCTTCTTGTTTCCAGCTTGAAGCTCATCGTCATCACCAGCTTCGTAGCGGACGTTATCTAAATCGCTATCACTATCACCATATCCATCACCAGTACCAGTAGGAGTATCATCATAATCATCATAATCATCATCATCATCTTCTATAGCAACAGGATCAAACATAGTGGAACTACCACCACCTCCCGCATCACCATCATCAACATTGTATTGGTCAAGCTCATCTTCACTTTCACCACCACCACCTCCTCTCTTTCGCAAGTACTCTTGACCCAAGACCGGGTTCCTAAGTTTAAATTCGTAACTATCACGATCCTGTTCAAATTCCTCTCTTGTAAATAGAGTCTTAAATCTATCATCTACCAACTCATCTGTACCAGCATTAGCACCACTCTTATTCTGTTTTTCAAGTTTTTCAGCAAGTGCTGCATTAACTTTGGGTACCCTTTTGCGAACTGTAATACGAGATGCGCGTTTTTCATCAATCTTTTGCTGGATTTTAGCCTTCCTAAATTCATCATACTCAAAAGGCTTAGATGCAGCACGTAACTTCGAATAAACCGACATCTCCATGAAGTAACCATGCATGTATGCACGCATCATGGGTGAGCCTATTAGAGATGTAGCTCCAATTTCATCAACCTCTTGCTTAGTCACGAATTTGAAATCTTCATATACTGTCTTCTCCTTACTCTCCTCAAGTTCCTCTGTAAGACCTTCGAGATGAGAGCACCAGCGTGGTGCTGGGCCTAGATCAGGAACAAAGTATGTCATTACCCGCTCTTGCTCCCCGGCAAGCATAATAAGTCCAGAATCACCTCGACGATCTTTAACACAAGTAATACCATTAATATCTGATGGCGTTTCTACATTAGTCAAGATCTTGCCTAGTGTACCACCTTTCTTACCAGAGTCCCAAATCTTGACGACTTTTCGATCTGTGGAAAGAATATTACCCGAACTTTCATGGAATGAAACATCAAGCACTGGTAACCCATATTGATGTTCTTTTCTATACAACGCGTGCGAGGATCTGATATCATATAATACACAATGGCCTGCACTAGTACCTACACCAAGTGTAACTCCATCAGAAGTAAACTTCAAAGCTGTGATTTCACCGCCATTACTACTACTACCACCACCACCACCACCACTACTATCATTCTCCACAGGCCGGATTGCACAAACAGAAGATCGACTTCGCATATCGAAAAACTCAACTATACCATTACCACCACCAGCAGCAAGCAAGGGGAAGGCATTATTGCACTCAATTTTATTGCATCCATCGAAAGACAGCGGTAATGGGGCTCTGAATTGGCCTGCTTCAAGATTAAGGCGGTATATTTCATTTCCTTCACCGCCAACCAACATGTCACACGTATCACTGTAGTACTTCATGCAACGGCCATGTTTAGGTACACGGACATTATAATGAGCACCATAAGGGGCATGGAAGGAGAGATTCCGGTCGACTTGTAGGAAACAAAGCTTACCAAAGTCATCTGAAAGGCATTCAAATGCGACAACCTCAGAATTCAAACCCCGCTGGAACTTCATACTTAAGTCGCTGATAGTATAGCACTTGATAATTGGAGGGTATGTACCACTCATTATAATATGCTCACCATCGTTACAAAAGGTGATTTGCTGTGAGGATGTGGGCATCTCGAAGTCTTGTATCAACTCAACACGACGACTATAATCAGCATCCTTAGCCAACTGGCGCTTCTTGCTCTCACTAAGGAATGCAGGCTGCGATTTACCACTGCTGAGGTTATAAACCTTGCAACCATTGAACGTAGCTACCTTTATCGCTGCCATAATCGTAAGCAATAGAGTTTTATTTCTTCGGCGATTTGTATTTTTCATTTGCCTATTTTATGTGCAAAGGAAAACCCTGCAGCCGAAGAAACTGGAGCAATTACTTCTTAAGTATTAAAGTGCGGGCATGTAAAATGTTATAATTTTGGTTATAGTACTAGAATTTGAAAAAATAAAGAAGCTATTAGTTATGAATGATCTTTCGTCACCCACGCACTGGCCTTTCTTTCATGCGACAAAGGACGGCCCATCATCTCTGCAACTTGTTCGTGCGGACTGGCGGTGCCGTTTAGCACACTAGCGATAGCACGGAAGAGTGGTAACTCCAACCCACACATATCGGCAAAATGAACTGCTACCTCGGCAGTTGGTACGCCTTCTACTGTGCTCGTCGCACATATGTCCGCTAAAGCATCGCCCTTAGCGAGACGTATTCCCGTAGTTCGATTACGACTTAGCGCACCAAAACTAGTCAATATCAAGTCACCAATACCGGAAAGACCCGATATTGTGAGTGCTTCACCCCCCATCGCCTTGCATAGATCCATCAGCTCCTGCGACGATCTAGTAACGAATGCTGCCATAGTGTTGATACCTAAGCCTTTTCCCTCTATCAGCCCGGCGCCTATAGCGAGAGGGTTCTTCAAGGCACCGCCAAGCTCAACACCAATGATATCTTGTGATGTATAGATACGGAACTCTAGTGTTGATAGCATCCGTTGTATACCGACAGCATGGTACATCTGCTTCGACGCCACCACTACAGCAGTGGGCATGCCTTGCATCATTTCTCTAGCGAAGGACGGACCTGATAAGAGGGCATACGGCTGATCCCTGCCGAGGACCTTACGAACAGCAAGGGATAGAAGCTTCTTCTCCTTTAGGTATAGTCCTTTGGCAGTGTTGCAAATGAGTAATTCCTCATCAATGAGATCTTTATTGGCTGCCAGCCAATCTGGAACAGATTGAGTTGGAATTGCTAGAATCAACAGATTACACCCTTCGAGAGCTTCGGAAAGATTATTCGTTGATCGCAGATTATCAGGTAGTTCAAACTCTTGCATGTAATCAGGATTCTTATGTAAGGAATTAATAGAATCGCATACCGCTTGTCTTCTTGCAAATAAAGTTGTAGCATTTCCTGCACGTGCTGCCATCGTTGCAACAGCTGTCCCAAACGCTCCAGCTCCTACCACAGTCACTCTCTTCACAGCAGCACCATCTTTCTCTTCAACCAAAGCTGACATGATCTTAATGATTTCAATATTTCGATTTTTATTTTTGGAATTTTTAGGGTTTATACCCGTCAAGAGAAACCCGCGCTATCCGTCCGTGGATGGCCCAAAATAAAGACCCGTCAACCCGTCCGTCACCCTAGACGGGTTTGACGGGTTTGTACCCGTCCGTCACCCTAGACGGGTATAGTGAAATTAGGGCTGCTATACTATTTTAAAATTATCTTGTACAAATATTTCTACTATAAATACGTAAAAAGTAGAAAGGTAAATGATTTCCCAAAAAAGTCGGGATAAAAAGTGACAAAATAAATTGCTCCTCAGCTCCGTACGGTAGTAAATATAGAATCCCTTAGAAAAACTAACCGTTAATAATTACGTTACCAGTAAAATTTAAATATTTTATGCCGTTGTAAAACCCGTCAGGTGCGGTGATATCCGTCCGTCGAATCTCTGGAAAACCCGTCAACCCGTCCTTGAACCACGGGTATAAACCCTAGGAATTTTGTGGATTTCCGCTTTGTTGTGGGTGGTTCCCGAAAACCACCCACACAAAGAGGAATTCGGATTTGGATTTTTTTGATAAACTTTGAAGAAGGATGTCTGAACTCCAACGCAAGCTTGAGCGAAGACGCAGCCAAATGGCTGAGGCTGAGCAGTCTGGTGGCATACTCACGACTGTAGATGGTAAGTCTAAGCAGTCCACAGCTCCTGATTTGCGAGTTGAGCATAGTGTTCAGAAGAAAGCTGAAGATCCTGTACACCTTGTGAAAGAAAAGGAATTGGAAGAAGAGGAGAAGAAAAATCCTGAAAAAGAAGCACCACTCACTCCAGTTGTGACTACAAATACGAATACGTATACGGATAGTGGTAGTGATAGAGAACTCGTTTTTGACGACAGCTGGATGGACGAAGTAGTAGGTGGAGGAGAAATAGGCGAATACAAAGATGACGATGATGTTCTTGATAGGTTAGAGGAGATAGCAGCAGAGGAGCGTGCGGAAGCAGAAGCTGAAGCTAGGGAACATGCGTTATTAAAAGCACAAGAGGCAACTACACTACCATCACCTGATCCTGAACCTCTGGTGGCTGTTACTGTTTCTCCAGTTAAGAAGAAGAAAAACTATAATGCCTTGTTTGAAGATGACCCAGAACCAGTACCAATACCAGTACCAGTACCAGTACCAGTACCAGTACCAGTGCCAGTTGAGGTGATGGCAAAGAGTTCTTCGATAGTGACTGGGGTAGGGTTAGGGGTAGAGGTAGAGGGAGAGGTAGGGGTAGGGTTAGGGGTAGGGTTAGGGAATGATGATCTACCATTGACTGCCCCTCCCCTTCCTCCAAAAAGCGAGGGGGGGGAAGAGGAGGTAATTAATGGAAATGAGAAGGAGAAGGAGAAGGAGAATGGTATTACTTTAAGACCGAGAGACGAGGACGAACTGGAAGAACTTGGAGATTATTTCACTTCTTTCGAAGGCCTTGAAGGTTTGGATGACTTAGATCCAGGGACGATCACAAAGACAAGTACAGGGACAGCAGGGATAGGGAAGATTCCTAGCTCGAGTGGTGGTGAGGAGCGAGAGGCATTCGCTGCCCTTTATGGCTTTGAATTACCTACTACAAGCAGTGCTGGTACTGGTGCGGACACTAGCGAGAGTAGTGGTTTTAGTAGTGGAAGTTGGGGAAGGAGAGCCCGTGCTGCTAGTGAAGATGGTGGTGAGGGGGGTATGCTTACGAGTACAGCTAGTAGCACTAGCACTAGCACTAGGACTAGGACTAGCGCTAGAACTAGCAGTATATTAGGCACATTAGCCAGCCCTAAAGCGACGATAAGTAGCGACACTCCTTCTAGCCACCCTAACCCCCACCGATCCAGTATCAAACAGATCCAAAGACGCATGTCGGAGCAAATGGCAAAACTAGGTGTTCCTTTGAGTCAACCTAATCTATCTATGTTTTTTGAGTCGGTGACTGAGGAGGAAGTGGGGGTGGAAACAGGGGTGGGGGATGACGAGAAAGAGGAGAGTGGTGGAACAGGGACTGGGCGGCGTGGGGCTGGGCGACCATTGTCACTGCGATCACAAAAGGCACTATCTAAAGTAAACGAGGATAATGATGAGGATGATGATGGTGATGATGAGGATGATGATGATGATGATGATGATGATGATGATGATGATGAGATGTTTGGCGGTGCTGCAGTAGAGCGATCAAGCTTTGATGAACGAAGAAATATGGAATATTTATTTTCTGACCAAACACTTACCTTAAGTTCATCATTAGGTTCATCCTCATTTATGACGTCTGCATCATGGCAAACAGAGAGAGAGGGGGAGAGAGCATCCCCCTCTCGTGAACGGAAATCAGTTATTGAAGTGCAAGGTTTCGATGTACAAACTCGCCTGGATTCTTTAGGGCTTTTATCAGATCGCGATCCATCTAAAGATCGACTTGGTAGCATTTCATCATCAACAGCACCCCGTTCAGATGCCCCTGTACCAATGTCTATAGGCAAAAAGACCAAATTACGATACACAATATTCCTTCGACGATTGCGAGCTACATCTGCTGAGTCCTGTAGGTTCGCATTTAGGCATTTCTTGTGGTCAATTCTAGGCCCAGAAGCTGATAATTCTCCTACACGAGAAGCTGCTCTTTGGGAGCCGGACCCTAGCGCGACTCCACCCCAAAAGCACGCATTCGTGGGTCTCACAAATGTAGCGGAGCGGTTTGGAGATTTCACGGAAGCAATGGCCATGCATATTTATAGCCACGCCATGTGGGTAGAGGCAGTTCAAGCAGAAGAAAATGACACTGATAAAGGAACGAAAGAAGAGCAACAACAGCTGATTCGTGATTGTGTGGAGCATTTCGTTATTGATCGTATAGGTTCTCAAGTCTTTTCAAGCGTAGCTACTACCACAGCAGATGAGGATAAAACACTGCTTCGTAGAATGCATATATTATCGTCTTTCCTGACACCTCAAGCGTTAGAGATCAAGCCAGAGCTATGCAACCAACTAGTTTGGGTGCTAGCGGCTGAGGAGTTGGGTAAGATCAATAGTGTTCTTACGCCTGCGCACAAGGTTCAGTGTATAGTGCAATCAGCAGCAATTATATTCCGATCTCTTGGCCTCGCTAGTGCGAGGAATAAATCAGCATCACCGGCTGGAGCTGATGATTTCCTACCTATCTTTATATGGGTAGTATTGACATCAAAGATACCCAATTTATACGCGAATTGTACATTTATTGAAGAATTCCACAATCCAGCCCGTCTCCTCTCTCAGGCAGGATACGTCTTAGTGAATCTTCGATCAGCAATTGAGTTCATCCTCCACCTTGACCCTACCTGTATTACGATCGACGAACAGGAGTACTTTGCGCAGTATGACTCGGCCAGGAAGGCGTATGAGTCCAACCCCTTGCCGTCTTCCACTAGTACCAGTCGAATTAATATGCTTCAGCGAGCAAAATAGCAATTCACAAAGTATACTACTTACGACTATTTATGTTTGTTTTGATTTTAATATTATTATTAAAGAAATGAAATGAAAAATGAAAATTATATCGTATATGGTCAATTTTATTTCGGCAATCATTGCCTTTAATATCTCGACTAACTAAATAAGCCACCACCACCCCCACTTCCGCTGGTGCCATAACCACCTAACCCATCAGACTGAGACCGCTGCATCTGTTTCTTATCTGGCGATCTTCCTGAGAAGAAAGCAAAGATTCCACCCACACCTCCACTACCACTACCATTATCTACGTAAGGAGCTTGAGTAGTAGTTCTAGTAGGAGCTGATGTTATCCTATATGAATGCGACAGGGAACCTTCTGATTGGCCATGAGGCAAACCAAGACCAGGACCCTGTCCTTGATTCTGACTACCACCATAGGATAGCTTGAACTCCTCAAAGTATTGTGCCTTCGCATGCTCAGTGACGTGTATCCGCGACCGGAACACAAGCGTAACAGGGAAAACAGGATCTGATCGTAGTGTTTCCATCAAGGAGTCGTATCCACTCACCCAATCATTGTTCAAGCCTACCACCAAGTCGCCTATGCCTACCCTCAGGGTTTCAGCCTGTCCTCCAGAAACGATCTTAGTAACTAGCGCTCCCCCTAGATGGTTCTTAGTAAGGGTGAGTCCCATCGGCGTGCCTGTAAAGGTAGCCCTGAAATCTCTTGACAGAAGGCTTCTTGGGCTACCACTACCAGAGCCACTAGGACTGGTCGTGGTACTCATATCCCTACTACCACCATCACCCCCTACCGACTCCTCCGACTCCCCCGAGCATGAGCGTTCTGTGGTAGCAGAGCTACTCTTGGCCATTCCCTTGCTACTACTACCACTGCCACTTTCACTGCGACTGCGACTGTAATGACTTGTCACATCACCATCACAATCATCGACAAACTTGCTACTGGTGCTACTACTCCTTCCTTCCCTAGTACAATCCCCACCCTTGTCACTATTACTAGAGGTGACATCAATAGCAGCGACACCCATAGCCTTTCCTAACCCTAACCCTAACCCTAACCCTAACCCTATCCCGTCTGCCCCAATCGACGAATCAACCTCCCTTTCTCTAAAACTGAAGGACCCCGATCTAGATCTGGGTCCTTGTGATCCATATGAGCCAGACCTCCTCCTCTGCCCAGTGCTGTTACTAGCTGACGTTGGTGAGGGATTTGATGACCCATCACCACCACTACTAGCTTCAAATAGATCCACACTTAAGTCGTCCATACTTGCATTTTGTTTATTAGCAGTAAGAAGAGATAACTTCAGGCTGCTGCGAGGAGTAGTAATAGTAGTAGTAGCAGTAGCACTTGAGGGTGAGAGTGGCGCCTCTAGAGTGCGTAACACTGCTGCTGAACGACCATCGCTCTCAACAGAGGAGTCGCTATTGATTCTTAATATGACCTGGATAGGATCAGAGGCTGGAGGCGCGGTTTCCATATCAAGCGAGTCGAACCGCAGAGACCTCGGACTTTCCTTCACCGATGCCCCTACCCCTACCCCTGCCCCTATTAATACCCGGCTATCCTTGACAGGTGTTAAATCAAAGCCAAGATCTCCATATAACGCATCATCATTTCCCGCGTCCCATCGTTCCAGTGCATCAATAGCCGAAGCTTTCAACACCTCTCTATAATTAGCAGCAGTATCGGTAGTATAGATCTCAGGTACTGTTTTCCCACAATGTGATGTACTTTTGAGTGCAGAGGAGAGACGTCGATCGAATCCTGTCCCTGATCCCGACCCTGGCCCCGACCCTGCCTTTAGCTTCGTATGTAAACCACCAGATCCAGATCCAGGTACAGAGGTTGAAGAATAGTCTGAGGAGGAAGAGGAGTAGTTTGTCGGTGAATTCTGAGACGGCCCAGCTGACAAAGAATGTAAACCATTCGCACGACCGGGAGAGGAGGCAGGCCCTAGAGGGGGACTTGCCCCCTGGTCCCGGTTAGAGGAGGAGCAAAAGGAACTACTTGTACTAGTACTAGTACTATCGGTAACGGGTGTCAGACCCCCATGGCTATCAACAGGAAGTGGGAGCGAGGGACCCTTTCTCCCGTCACCACCACTACTACTACCAGATGATGAGCGCAACGAGCTTTCATTGCCCATACCAAGGCCTGCTCCTATCCCGATTCCTAGTCCTTGTAATGTAGGAGAAGATGAGAGAAATGGTGAACTCTGACCCGAAGCGTTCACTTCTCCATTCGCTTCAAGGTAGCAAAGAAATGACCCATTTCCACCACCACGCATCATCTCCAGCTGCAAGGGACTCCACGTGTCCATGTATATAGACCGAACAAAACTTGAATGAACCCCTAAATTACGATGTTTACCTGCACAAAGTAAGCAAAGAAGTGTTCCATGGCTTACAGATGCCCATTCTACATCATATGATGCACAATCACAGCATGTCGTATTGCCCTCCTTCAACTTCACCTCACGAAGAATGCGTGGAGGAAAAGGAATAGACGCGAATTCACTCATAATGTCATCATTTGCGCCCGAAAAAAAAAGGTAAGAGGTTTAGGTTTTTCCAATTTTTAAGGATTTGGTGAATAGGTTTGATATCAAATTCTTTCTCGTTTTTAAGAATTAGAGGGGAGAGATACTTTCCGTAATATACTAATAAATAACAAATACGAATTAAACATCATCATTTCATTTTGGAAATATTTTGTCGATTGAAAGAGTACACAGGTGGACGAATGAATTCAGAAAGTAATATGTTGTGAGCTGTGAAGTCGATTTTGTACTTCATTCCTAGAAGGAAGAAGGTTCCCAGGGCGATTCCTGTTTCATAATCGCTTCATTCATGATATCGTCAATCGTCTGTTTAACAGTAAAGAACCTCTTGTCACCGCTGCTACTGCTACTGCTACTGCCATCGTCCCTACAATCATCCGTACCTTCTTCATCATCATCATATAATTCATCTGTGGAAACGGGTATTGTTGCCTCTGGTGACACAGTAGATGCCGTTCCAACTGCCGCCTTCGAACTAGCATTAGCATTAGCACTATTATTATCGTTAGTGCTAAAAGGAGTGGATGGTAGGGGGCTTCCGTTCAGGTCATGGTGCGCATCAGTAGACCAGTGAAGGGCACCATCAGAAGCAGAGGTAGTAGAGATAGGGTTAGTAGAAGAAGAATGGACAGGAGTGGCAAGTAGGGAAATGACCTCTGTGAGAGGAGGATGGTCATTCTTGTCATGCTCGCCGTGAGTAGTAGTAGTAGTAGCAGTAGTAGGGTTGTGAGAAAAGGAGAGTCGAGCAGCGCCTCCTAGACCTGAACCGGACTCATCTCTCTCTCTCAAATTTGTCTTTTTATTCTGCAGCTTCTCTTCCTTCTTTGCAGAATTCGACTTCGACTTCGACTTCGATGCCGACCCGGCTTCTTTTGGCTCTTCCAATGTAGACCACATAGCTCGCTCTATAGTAGGGGACAAATTATCGCGATGCATGGTATCTTCAAAAGTGTTTGCCATGACCATGGGTGTTGGAGGAGGAGGAGTGGACCGCTTGTCATATCCAGACCTAGTAGAACCTGAACTAGGATTACGTTCCCTAGAACCAAAACTAAGGTCAGTGTTAGAGGCGGGAGCGGGAGGCCATCGTTCAGGATGAGGTTGAGGTTTCATATTTCCATGTGCCCTTTGAGCTTTCTGCATAAGGTTAGTGCGCTGATCAGAGGAATAAGGCAAGTCCATCTGAGCAAGAATTTCCCTTTCCTTCTCCCAAATAATTTTCTCAAGATAGACAGGTGATTCTGGTGAAATTCGATCTGAACCTGTAGTAGTTGAACTCTCTTCTCGAATCGAACCAATGCTGAAAACCTTTTTCTCACGCCAATCCTTGCTTTGTTGCTCTTGAGCTTGTCCAGGTTGCTTTTTTGACTCATCTAATATACTTCGCAACTGTCTGTTAGTAAAAGTATCAAGGAGACGTAGCTTTGCATCAGACTCCATAGCAGCCTCCATGGTCACTGCAAACCTTGTGCCCATACTCACCCCATCAGCACCATGTGTAATAGCCCATGCTAGATCCTGTCCACTATATAAACCACCACTTGCGAGTAGCAGAGGGCCGCCATCACTATTAGGAAACATTTCAGATAGTTCTTGTCGTAGTTTCATTAAATCCTCACCAAAGTCTTTTCGATTGCGAGTCTGGAAATGAGTGTCATTCTTTTTCGACTTTATAATGAGATCATGGTCAGAAGAGGGCCCTAACCTTGCAATGCCAGATAGGACAGGCTGGGGATATCTGTTCAATACAATAACAGAAGCGCCAGCCAAGCCTGCTTTCAAAGCCTCCGAGACCGATGAAACTTGCACAAATGTGTTGATACGAGTTCCAACCCCTCCCTCACTGATACCCAAAGCCAGCCTTGGACGTTGGATTTCTTTCAGGAAATGTGCATTAACTTCATATTTTCAACTGACGTCGTAGGTCCATATCCAAGCCATAAATTATAAGGATTTAGAGCTATAACCTGATTAAGGAATGAAGGATCCTTAACACATTGCTCGATATTGATTCCAATTCCTAACTTTCTCAACTTACCATTCAATTCACTGCTACTAATTCCATAGTTTATCCGCTTTATGATATTCTGAGCCTGCCAATAACTCTGAGCCAGGCATCCAATTGCCACGTGATGACTGAGACCAGCAGATGCATCTCCACATCCTAAAAACCCAAGGCAACCAACATTTGCTACTTTCGCTGCTAATTCAGGGCTGGAAATCCCAAGGGTCATTGGGCTTAACACAATAGGGGCCGTCAACTTGAATCTTTGAGTAAATCGTGTACTAATTGATTTAATACGCATCTTGTCTCTTTCTTCTCAATTATTTGATGAGAATTTGAAAGTTTAGTCCACTCATATTATTTTTCGATCGATCGATGTGACTTGTCAAAAACATATTTCGAGATTTCGAGGAGCGATATAGGTGTCAGGGATGTATAATTCACAGACTACACAGGGATTTGCTCAACAAGGAGGAGGGCAGTTAGGTCAACAACAACCAGCAGCAGGAGGGATGTTTGGTCAACCAGCACCAGCAGCAGCAGGAGGAGGGATGTTTGGTCAAGCAGCAGGAGGATCAGCAGGAGGAGGGCTGTTTGGTCAACAACCAGCAGCAGCAGGAGGGATGTTTGGTCCACCACAACAAGCAGCAGCAGGAGGTGGGGGGTTAGGGTTAGTGTGGGGGGCTAATAAATCAGGAGGGGTTTTTCAAATACCAGCAGCAGTGGGAGGTGGAACAGGCTCACCGGTGGCAGACGAAACTGTTGGTGAAGATAAAACATTCCAAGATATGCCACCAAAGTTTCGAGACATGATTAAAGACATTGAAAAATACAAAGAACCATTTGACAAAACAATGAAAGATCTTCAAAATGATGGAATAAAATCTAAAGCAAAAAAAACTGAAGATAAGACGGGAGGCGTAAATCCAAAGACCTCCTATCCTTCACAAGCAGTACCCGATCCTTTACAACAAGTACGTATAGCATGCCAGAAAGTGCGTCTTCAGGCGAGTAGATTGAAAAATAAGCAACAAGGAGTAAAAGAACAAATGGAACGTCTTCGAACAGATGCAGGTAAGATTAAGGTCGATCTTGTAAAATATGGAACATCTGGTTTAGAGAATACCAAACGAAAGACACCTCCCAATTATGATTCTGAATCTTTTATTTTTGAAGAGTTTTTGAAGAGTTTAGAACAGCAACGTAAAGATATCGAGCGGAAATTAAATCTTGTTTCAGACCAACTACGTAAATCAAGTCAAGCAGATTCTCTACAACAACAAACTGGTGGTCAATATGGTCAACAAGTGTCCATTGGAGGTGAGGAGCTGTGGACGTTAATTAATGCACAGACCGGGGCTATCATGCATGCCATGGAATTAGTAGCTGATGCTCATGAAGAGGCTGATCGAATGAGGGAAGGGTTTAAGCAAAGATATGGTGGATTAGATCCGTTCCGCGAAAGGGATAATGCGGAGCAAAAGGAACGAATGCAAAATGAAGAAAAGAAAAAACAGGAAATTAAGTTTAGAAGTAATGACACAAAAAAAACAGATTTGTTTCCACCAGCAGCAGCACCAGGAGCACCAGCAACAGCACCAGCAACAGCACCAGGAGCACCAGCAACAGCACCAGGAGCACCAGCAACAGCACCAGGAACAGGAACAGGAACGTCAGCACCATTATTTGGGAAACAAAAAGGTTTTGGTGGTTTTTCTCCTTCATCAACTCCAGCAGGAACAGGAACACCAGCACCTGTTGGTGGTTTAAATGCTACTTCATCAACTCCAGCAGCAACAGCACCACAACCAACACATTTTAATGGGTTTGGATCAACACCACCACCACCAAAAGGAAAAACAAATTTGTTCGGTTTCTAATGTATATGCGCAATACATTTTATAAGTGCGCTGCGCCCACTTATGACGAACAGGGCTACAGGGCACTGTTATCCTACACATATGGGCATTTCGTATCTTTTAAACCCCGCTGCGGGTCTTTCCGACAGTATTACAGGTGCGCCAAGGAGTTGCTCTGTCGCAATAACTCATACTATGTCTATTGCATCACCTGGCGCGGTAATAGCGATATTCTGCGCACGGTTATTAAACTATATGCTTCTATTGCGCGACCCCAATTTTGAGGGTCATTTTCTAACCCAAAATCACGATGTATCCTCAAAAAATAATTAAACTATGGAAATTACACTACCTATAACGATAATTTAAACCATGCGCGTACTATTGCGTACTATTATCAATTAATTTTAATTTTATAGTACGTTGAATCACACTATGTATGTACCCTGCCTGTATCTCATCCGCATTCTTCACTCAAGTCGCTATTATTGCAGTTTTGGACTCTACTCATCAAGCTGAGTTCATCGATACCACTTAGAGCAAGTGAAGCGCTGTCAAACCCAAGTTCGTATTTTCAAGTAATGAGCGGTCCGAATCGGCCGAATCGTCGAATCCACCGAAACCACCGAATCGGGACTCCCAAAATATGCTCGACCTGTGGACGTGGGCAGTGGGTGGTCAGATGGAATTGACCCACATTTTTGAATTTAGACGCCTCACCGAAATCCGGAAATGAGAAAAGCCCAACATAAATATCAAATATCCATCGTGGATGGAATACTGGAGTACGGAATATCCTGTTGGGACTCGTGATGATAAGGTGGTTAGTGTTTTTCGGTATCGAAAAGAGATAGATGAACTTTCATCTGATTTTGCGATAAGAAATCGCCCTGTTTTATTATGCCCTGGTCTTGGTGTTAATCATAAAGTATTTGATTTCGACCCATCTGAAACATTGGCTCTTTATCTTGTTAAGGCTGGATTTGATGTTTGGGGTGTAGATTTACGAAAGGATCGTAATTCTGTTGATGAATATATAAAGTTTGACATACCGGCATGTATATCACATATCTTGAATGCTACAGGTGCAGATGAACTTCATTTTGTTGGTCATAGTATGGGTTGTACACTTGGATTCGCACAATTAGCATCACCATTTGGAGTTCATATATCATCTTTACTTGCATTAAGTGGTGGATGTCATTATCAGAATTCAGCCTGGAGATTGTTAAAACCCATGCTTCCTCTCTTTCGCTTATCTGGAACTATTCCTTTACACACATTGTCTCAGATGAGTAGTGGGCAAGCTTCTTGGTTTGGTGGTTTGGCAAGATTCGCTGTAAATGGACGTAATTTAGCACCGAAAGTGTTATCAGAATTAATGGCAAAATGTTTCCATAGCTTACCTGTAGCAATTGCTGATCAAATGCTTACTCTACTTTCTCCAGAAGGATTAGTAGCAAGTTTTTTTGATGCAGCCCCTCCACCTATGACTTTCACAATTGCAGATGATAGTCCGATTGCACTGATTGATGGTGATGATGATGGAGATTGTAATGGTGGAACAAATAAGCCAGTATCACCGGGATTTGTTTGGGAAGATATGATGCTTTTATGTCCAGTAGAAACACCAATTCTTGCAATTCTAGGCGATGCTGACATGCAAGTTAAAGAGCAGGATGTACAACGTACACTTGATGCCACCAAAAGTCCGCGATGCGAAATGCGAGTACTTCCTGGTTACGGTCATTTTGATACTGTAGTTGGAGAGAATGCAAGAAGAGATATTTATCCTCTTATTCTTGAATTTCTCTCATCAATGGATGGCGGTGGCGGTGGTGATGGTGATAAAAATGTAGATGTACATGTAGATGTGGGTAAAGTTGAA
>JACKZZ010001265.1_pt1 | contig 23633 bp, 23 predicted proteins | sample 8027871 | NCBI WGS metagenome assembly JACKZZ01 (sample SAMN15724774, study PRJNA655200) | protist metagenome | isolation source: fluorescence activated cell sorting (FACS) single amplified genomes of... | place: USA: West Boothbay Harbor, Gulf of Maine | collected 2000-07-19 | reverse complement strand
AACTGTTTTTATTGTGTATTTCATGGATTAGCTCACTTTTTAATATTAAGATTCTTATTATACATCAAAACACAACAAAAGCAAATAAATTACAATAAAAAACATACTCTTAGCAATGTCGTCTTTAACGCCTTGATACTAAGATACTATCTCAACAAAAAAGTTTCAGTGGGCCAAATGTTCATTTGGGTGATGATGGTCTTTCAATATCCTCAACCCTATTATAGTAGTCATTGGATGGTGATAATGGTGGTTCAGTAGAACTTATAGCATCCTGACCAATAGGATTATAACTACCTCTCATTGTGTGTGTATACCCGTCGTTATACTGTCCTTGATTAAGGTAATTGCTGACACTATAAGATAAAATTCCACTTACAAAAAAAATACCACCTGAAAGATATGCAAAATTTACTGAACTTAGTGATAAAAAGGTTGATGTTATAAATGCTGGGGACCCAGCATAGATTGACACAAAGAATGGGATTGAGAATCCTACTGACAATAAAACAGCTCCAACTAGTGAAGCCACTGTTATAAAGGTTAACCAAAGAAGCAGTAAAAAAGTATAATTCAGTGTGTTCAATAAAGTTAACCCTTCTTCAAACGCTTGCTTGTCGATGATAAAAGGAGACCAGATGAAAAAATAAACCAAAGGAGTACAGATAAGACCTATCGCAAATATTGCTAAAGAACATGATAGCCCAATAACACCTATTGTGGCGAAGTATGTGGCAACAGTTGATAGACTTCCTATAGAAGGCATAGCAAGTAATAAACCATACGTTATAGATGAAAGTAAAAAGTATAAAGATGTAGCTATAGCTGCCGCCATAAGAATATCTGACTTAACTGTTTTTATAGTGTATTTCATGTATTAAAGACCTTTTTAATATTAATCATGAAGATTATACATCATAAATAAATAAAATAATCACTCATAAAAACATATGCTTATTTCACCAACTTTAACACCTTAACAGTAACATGCTATCATCACAAAATGAGGGCATCGGTTATGCCCAGCATTGAAAAATACACATATTATTGTGTAAAGTTGTAGCTATGAATTACTACCCCTCTCACTCTAGATGGGTTGGTCATAAATTTTAAGACCTCCAACATAAACCATACTCCAAGTTTTTTCATATACAACTTTTATATGATCATTATTACCATAATCTTTTGACACATTACTACTGGATACATATGCAGTTATTGAATATGACGTAGTTACAAATACAATCATAAAAATAGTACTAATATAAACAATATTTATAGCAAACAATGATAAAAAATTAAGTAGAATATCATGCAACCAAATATTAAAGCAGTGCAAATCATTGAAAATAAAGGTTAATTATTATAGTAGCGTTCACTGGGCATGAGAGTGGCAGATAAAATAAACACCTAGAACTTGCCAAAGACATGAATATAAATTGATAATTATCAGAAGTTTAGTGAAGAATATACTATAGTAGTAATAGTTGTAACGAAGAAAAATCATAGGAAACAGTTATGGAGTGGAACAAGAAACTAATAAATTTTTTAGAAAGTATTGGCGTTAAGAACTATTTTGGATGTAACGGTGGAGGTGTAATACATGTCATCAAGCATATTACAACAGAACATGATAATCCAGATTTTATGCATTATGGGGAGTACACCTCAGGTTTTGCGCCCATTGGGCATTATCTTGCAACAGGAGAGATAGCATGTGGTGTGGCTACAACTGGGGCAGCACAAAAATTGATATCCAGTGGTATCAGCGATGCAAGATTTATGGGAGTGCCTAGTATCTACCTATTGGCCTTATCAACAAAAGCCAGTCATCAACACTACCCCATACAAGACACTAGCGACTGTGGTATGAATATCGTTGCGCAGTTTGAGGCTGAGTTCAAAGACTCAGTAATCAAAGTGGATGATGAGTCTGATATGAAGTCATTGTTTTCACGAATCAAAACAATCATTAAGCGTAAGCAACCAGTTATCATAATGTTTTGCCCTGAGATTTTTTGTAAACAGGTCCCGGATGATTACGAAGATAAGTTTGAAAAAAACAGCCTGACTAAGAGACTATGTACAAAAGGCATGAAAGAATTAATAACAACTTTAGCTGACAATAACAGTCAAAGGCGCACGCTGGTATTTGCTGGATCAGAGGCATCCATTGATAAAGTGTGTCCAAAAGTTTTCCAACGATTTGTGAACAAAATTGATGCTCAGGTAATCTATCCTGTTAATGGTGATAACGTTGCAGTCAACACAAAGGAAAGAAATCTTGGTCACATCATGCTAGGAGGTAACGAGGCTGCAGTAAGCGCATGGCAGTCCCTAACTAAAAACGACATTCTCATCACCTTAGGAGTTGATGTTGGGGAATACGTACTCAACTTAGAGAAGGTTCCAGATTGTCAGAGTTTTTGTCTAACTAACCATCTCACTGCCTATGGTCAGAAAGATGGCAGTTACAAACATTTATTCCATGATCACTATCATCAAATCAATGGTGACATACAGGAAAATCTAGAAGAATTTTTGTCAATGACACATGCCACAAAGTTTCCAATCTATAGAAAATTTCCTAATTCGCCAGATCAGCTGAAAATAGATGAGATATCAAGTCACAAAGTCGATCTTTTTGCATTTTATAAGCAGATTGATCAACTGTGGCAAAAGAACTCTATCGTGTTTGAAGATATATGTATTGCCTACCGCGATCGACAAGCAGTTATTAAACAACCTAATGCTAACGCCAGGTTTTTTACCTCAAACCATGGATCGGCAATGGGTGGCGCGTTTGGGTTGGGCGTGGGCGCAGCAGTTGCTGACAATCAACAAAAGGTTTTTATTTTCTCAGGTGATGGGTGTTTCCAGCTGTATGCAGGTAGTTTACATCAAGCTGCCAAATTGAATATAACTCTTTTCATCATGGATAATGAGGAACTTTCTATTGTCAGAGATGGGTGCAAGACCATTCTCAAAGAAAGCAAAGAAAAAAATGACCATTCTGACATCGAGAAAGTCAACTGGAAAAGCGCTGCAAGCGCGTTTGGTTGGAGATTTTTTCGTGTCAAAAATGATCTTTCAAATCTATCTGACATCATGCAAGCATCATATGATAAGGATCAAACATCAATCATCGTTGATCTGCCTTTGGATCCTAGCCAGGTGATAGGAAAAAACTATCGCTATGCAAATGTCACCAAAGACTCAAATCTATAAGAATAATTGATATACCGATAAGTTAACCTGCCCTGTATTCAGAGGAAGCATTGTTATATACGCTGCCGACTATTAGAAAATAAAGCTATACGCGCACTGATGAGAATTATGAACAAGAAAATGACAGCTAATCTACGCACATAATCGTAAACTGCTATAGTAGTGGATAAAAATAATAAGGTTAATATCAATATTAAATGTTATTTATTAGTAGGCAAAGCCTGCAAGTTTAGCATTAGCTAAGCACGCTCAGTAAGTTCTTTTAGCTTTAAAAGCCTTAGTTCAAACCAGAACCATTTTGAAAGCCATTATCACCTGTATTAATTTTAATGCCAAAAAAATTTGCTCTTATACCATTATTAAGATCACTAGATCCAAAATAAGTTACATTTGAAGGAACTTGTACTTCCATTTTATTGTCAAAATATATCCCAGCAGTTTTATCAACTGTTAAAAGTACTAGAACACCCGATACAAAACCATAGGCACAGCTTACAAGTAGGGATATATTTAGTGCGCTCAGTGACAAAAATGATCCATATATAAATGGAGATACTCCAAATAAAATTGAGATAAAAAATGGGACCGCAACTTGGAGAGAAAAAGATAGTGGCACGAATAACATCGATAATATAATCGCAAAAACTAAAACCGATGAATTATCCAGATTTTCAGAGATCGTTCCATATACAGAGGTGATTGCCGTAGGAATTAACAGAAGTGAAGCTAACCCCGCCACACCTAGGAGTGAAAAATAAAGGGATACTCCAGATAAAGATAGGACAGATGGCACCAGGTATACAAACCCCTGAACAGCCAATGTAAGAACAATGTATTTAATAGTATTATTAAGTAATAACTGGAATATTAGTAATAACTTTGACATAGATTTATCTCAATTTAATAACTGTTGAATAATATTACAACCACATGATAACCAATGTCAAATTAAAAATAATGACGAATAACTTTGTCATGTTCAAGACCTAAGCCAGATATATCATTTTTTATATTCCTAATAGGATTATTATCTATTTCAATGCTAGTTGCAGTCTCACTAGTATCAAAATTTAATTTAAATCCCCCAAAACCTTTTACAAATAAATTCGTTACTTTAGAGAAAATATTTTTTATGGCAGACCTGAATATGTACATAACCAACAATATCAATAACACTATCAAAAACAAATCTGGAGTTAAGATCATACCTTAACTCCTTTATTCAGAACCTTAGCACCACCCCCTAAATCTTTCACTCGTGAATGTTTTACAACTGTTGATTTACGTGATGATATTATTTGCTGTTGCATCAAAACAATTTGTCTATTCTTCGCAGCATTTTGAGATTCTAAATTTGCAATTTTAGAATTAGCAGCAGCCAAACCATTATCTAACAACTGTTTTATTTCTCCTTTTAACAAAGCTATTTCAGCATTTGATTTATCTAAAGAAGATTTTAATAAATTCCGATCTTTGTCAAACTCTTTTCTAAGAGCAGCAAAATTATTGGTGTTTTGTTGATTTAATGCTGCAACATTGTGTGTATTAGTTGCATTTAAATTTTGCAGATGATTATTTAACTGCTGAATAGTCGCACCTAATTCGGCAATTCTATTGTCTTTAGAGTTACCATCTATCACTAGATTCATATAACTCTTAATAGCTAAATCATTTACACCAAGGGCATTAAAAAACTCAGTCCAAGTACCCATATAACTTAACGATATTTTAAACCGGCGCTCTAAGACACTCTCATTAATAGTAGTTTGGATAATATTTCTAAGCGTAGCTATATTATTTGCAACATATTCTGGCATTAATATACCTCGAAGTACATATTCTTGCTCAAAAGCATTAAGCCCAGCTGTAAGTATATTGTGATAAGTTTCTTGGCCATCTAACAAGAGCTCTTGATTGTCATGTTGTTGCATGTTTTTTCCTCCTCTAGATTAATAACTGTAAATAATGATGTATGAATATTTAAATTAGCAGAACGTTTATGACCAGATAATGAGCAAGATAAATAATCTATATTTTTTGAAAGTTTAGACACTTTTCCTTGAAAATATACATCACCACAAGACTTTATTAACTCAAGATTATCTATATATAAATCTAGCAAAGGTTTTTGCTCAAAAGTTAACCTACCATTTAAAAATTCTGCGGCAAAAAATTTATACTCTGACTTTAATTGCTCAAATATTATAAGGTGACTATCGTCTAAAACCACCTCTAGCTGAGTATCGATCTTTTGAGCAAGATCAGCATCTAACTTAAATGGATCAGACCCTGGATATTGAGATTGACTTTGCCAAAGGTGAATTAATGATGACTCACTATTTGTCATACCGAATGCTGCAATGCTAGCAGTAATCTTTTCAGATAAATCTTTCCCCAAAGCACCTATTTGCAATAAATATAAGCTTAGAGCATTTATATAGGAAGACCTTTTACCAATTGGCATCATCCTAGTAATCTTACTTTGTGCTGTTGATATATAATGTCTATTGTCTAAAATCCATGTTAAAAAACGCAACCGTAATCTATCTGAATCATTTAATGACTTCAGAGGTATTAATAACTGAATATAATGAATATAACTATCGAGCTTAGTTAGATCCTCATCATAAGCCCCAAACTTTACTATAGAAGCAATATTAGACCAAAATATTGCTACAAAATCATTTAAATATCTTGGGGGTAAATCTTCACTACCTAAAACAGATGATAAAACAAACTCTAATTCTTTATGGCAATTACTTAACACATCTACAAACCCTTGCATTTTTGCTATTGCATTAGCAACACTCTGATTTAGCCTCCAAAAACCTTTTTTATTGTTCCAAATAACCTCAAATTCATGCAGACTATGGTAATCAACAAACTCCTTTTTTGAAAAAACACAATCAAGTAATTTTAATTGCCCTTGGCTTAATTCTGATAAGTCTAAAGCCATAGCCAACATCCTCTTAACACTTGCTGAAGAAAAGACATTAGATCCTAATGTTTGCCAAGTAGTATTATCATAAAAATAATCAACAAGTTGATTTAAAACAATATCTCTTTTTTCATACCCAGATAAAACATTAGCCATCTGATTTCTTAAATAGCGCGACAAATCCTCAGGAGAGGCAAGGATTAAGATAACCTTATTACTGATTTCACCCCAACTTTGATTAATAATCTGATTGATAATTGAATCTAATCTTGCTTGAGCTTTATTACCAAGCTTAATATTAGATCTATTACAATCAATGAATATCTTATCAATATATTTCTTATCATTTGAATTAATAGAACCTTCTAGATCTGCAATAAATTTAAGCTGAACTATATCTTTCAACTTCCCTACCAGCTCTTTATCGTAGCTTTCAAGGGAAATAATATAATTTGCTTTAAGCGCCCCTTCTAAGCCATAGCCAGAATCTAACAAGTTATTAAAAACAGCCTCGCCATAACACAATTTATCACTATCTGCAGCAAAATCGAGCACAAGGGAATCAATTTTTGGCAGATTAAATTTACAGCTCTTAATAAAAAAACTAAGTTTATTTTGCATTAGTTTATATGAACAAGGGTAAGAATATAGCTCTCTTGTCAAGATATACTGATAACTTATACCAGATGATAATTTCTCCAATTCTTTATCATTAGATGTACCTAGCGCTTGAATAATAGAAGACACAATAGGCCCACATACTGTTTCTTGATCACCTCCTGGGACCTTAAGACCTGAAACAATATATTTTTGAAGGCCGTCTAATTGAACATTCTTATTATCTATATAATTCTTGTTTAATAAACCCTGCAGCAAAAATATGTTTGAACTAACCTGTTCACCAAAGTCAGCCATAAATTCAGACTGAATGGCATCAATATTATACTCAGAAACTAAATTCTCTATATCATGGATGATATCCTTATAATTTAGTTTTACATCACCCAAGGAAGCCTTAATAAAATTGACTAAAGACTTAGGACTAGAATCTGAAAATATACTATTAAAATTTGAATTATTTAAAACATACCTCAAACCCTTAGCAGCATCTCTACCTAAAGAATTAGGGCATATTAAAACTTTAAATGCCTGAGAAATAAGTAATGTCCCAAATTGGCACCTTAAGTTTATTATTTCATCTTGAGATAATAAATCTATTGAAGTTGCTAATATCTGACTAAGATTTAATAATCTAGTAAAAGAAACAGGCGAATTATTGCGATAACTATCTGTTAGAGATTGCATTAATATTGTATAAGCACCCGAAACCAACTCTGACTTCTTTTGCATAATATGAGCTTGCCAACGCTCACACACATCCACAGCATAGGGATTGAAAAAACTCCATAACTTATTTTTTTCACCATCCACATATTCATATTCCACTTCAAGTAATTGGATTGCCTTTTTTATATTCTTTAAATCATTAGTTTTAAGTTTACCAACACAATTTTTATTAGTGAAAGAACCTAGGGCTAGCCTAAAAGTTGCATATATATTAATCTGCCTCATCGGGTTAGCAAATAAGTTATAGACCATAAGATAACCTGGAAAGAAAAATCCAAGCCATGGCTTGCTGATTGGTAGCTCTCCTTTAGCAAAGATATGTGGATACATCATGACACTCATATCTTGACGTAAAACTAAAGATCCAAAGCCCCAATTAATATTAGTCAGACGCAACTTATGCGCATATGACATACTTTTTACTACAAACTTATAATAATCTTCTAACCTGCTTTCTGTCCACGAACAATCAATTTTTTTCTCAAAGTGCATGCTTAATGATTTACTTATTCTAAACATCATTGGATCATTGACAAACCCATGCTCTGAAATAGTCTCAAGCCTATACAATATATTTTCAACAAGGTGATTACGAAAGCTCTTTAATTTATTTATCGCATCGTTAACCAATAAAATAGCTGCATCTATCTCTTTTGTTTCAGCTTCCATTTCACTTAGCCTAATAAGAGCTGACTTCATGGCAATAAGTTGTGATGCCGTAAAGTTAAACACTTTGATTGCATTATCTACGCTTGCATTTTCTATACCTTCAAACATTAAAAAATTTTTTAACATTTTTCTAAACAAAGGCTTTGCTTTTAAATCAACTCCTTCCCATCTTTTATTTAGTTTAAAATTTACAAACCTTTCAGATCTCTCTTTCAGCTGGCTTAATTCATTATTATAACTAACTAATTTCTGCTCAGTTGACACCCCCTTATTTAAATTTAATTTTTGCCAAGATTCATTTTTAAGCAGGCCATTAATCTTCTTGGGGGTAAATAAAACATTAAGACCACGAATTACCTCCTGTAAATCACAATCTGCATTATTTAGTGGCAAATGTTCAATTTTATTTAATACACCTGGACTATATCCTGAAAAAAACATACATAACTCCGTTAAACTTTACCGAAGTAATATGAATGTTTTAAACATGATTTAGTATACGCCTATACACACTGTAATAATAAGGAGTAGTTAATTTAGCACCATTGGCTGGTAAAAATCTGCCGTAGAAGTATTTTTAATTATAGTAGAAAAAATAAATTGATTTAAACATAAGTGTTCATGTTTTATAAAATGAACACTTAAAACACATAAAGTTAAACAAAAAACTTAAACATTAACATTCTTATTTGCAGTGGGTAAAAAGCAAGCAAGTATAGCGCTTATGAATAAGCACAAAGGCATTATGCCAATTGCTAGTTGAAAATCATGAATTGTATACTTTGATGTTTTAGAAACCATATCCAGTATATTTCCAACCAGTGGCTGCATTAGAGGAGCAGTGATCACAGCTAATGTATTTGTAAAACCGATACTTGTACTTTTAGCTCCCGCAGGAACAATATTGTGTGCAATTGAATATGTTAAAACATAGGAACCTGTAACAAAACCAATAGCGAGCAATAGTATTGCTAATAAGTAGTGAGGCATTGTTATAAAAGTTAAAACTGAGAGAAGAAGAATGCCATTCAACAATGCAGTTGAAACCATATAATACTTTGTTTGTTGTAACTTTCCACCAAGCCAGCCTGCAAAAGGAAATCCCACAAGAGATCCAAGTATCATTAATGAGCAATAATCAGATGCAGTAGAAACAGGCAAATGATAAGCCTCGATAAAAAATGGCTGTGCCCATAAACCGTGAAATGTAGTTAATACGGAAAACATTAATCCAGCATATATGCCGTTGGCCCAAGAGATAGGGTTACTAAGCAGACTAATTAATTGTTCAAACACATCTTTGTAAGACATAATTTCTCGTGAAAGATTTTCATCACTTTTTTTGTTACTTCCGGGCAAACAAGACCAAGCTATAATACTTAAAAATATTGCTACAAAACCACAAATTGAAACATAATAGCGCCAACCAATAACATCAATATATCTGGCCAAATAAATTTCACTAACTAATGTTCCAAACATAGCAAGAGTTTCTGCCACACCCATCATAAGGGAGAAAATGCTTGGTGGTAGTACAGTTGCAGTAACATAAACCATTCCAACAAACGCGAATGAGAGACCACCCCCCATCAATAATCTACCAAACTCAGCAACATAAAAACTAGTTGAATGGGAAAATACTACACAACCTATAGAGCATACTATACAGCCATAAGCCAATAGATTTTTTGGCCCAAATCTATCTGTTAAAAATCCTGCTGGAGTTTGAAAAAGGACATATATGTGGTAGTAAGATCCAGCTAAAAATCCTGCTCTTGCTGCAGTTAGATTAAACGTTTCCATAAGCTGGTTTGTCATTATTCCTGAGGAAAATTGCAGCGTAAACTGAAATAGCAAACATAAAACTGCAACCAACCATATTAAATAAGATTTGAACATCATTTTATTTGTATCACTCATGCAACATCCAAAATAGTAGCAAATAAATTTTTGGGATCAGATACTTTTGGTATAAAATCACCATATATAAAAATATCATGCTCAGAAGCTAGGTCATATACCACTCTTAACGCTGAATAATCTTCTAATGCAAAACCTACTGAATCAAAAATAGTTATCATTTTATCATCAGTGCGCGGCACTACATTATGCTTTACAACATCATGAAGATGAGATATTGGAACTTGAATTTTAAGATCCTGAATTTCACCTTCAATCTTTGTTTGTGGCAGGTATTCTACCACTATATGCGAATTTGTAAACTGATTTATATCAAGTTCTGTTTTACCTGGGCAATCACCACCAATTGCATTTATATGACAACCTTCTGGAACCATATCAGAATTTACAATAACATCTTTTTTCTTATTAGCTGTTGCGGTAGTTAATATATCAACATCCACCAAAACTTCATCTAGGTTATTAGCAATAATAAAATCAATATTGAGCTTTTCTAAGTTATGTTTAGTTTTCTCAAGGGCATCATAATTACTATCATAGCCAATTATTTTCTCAAAGTTAAAAACTCTTGATAAGGCTATAATTTGAAATTCTGCTTGTGCGCCTGTACCAATAACACCAAGGATTTTACTACTGGGTTTGGCACAATATTTAGCTACAAGAGCTGAAGTAGCTGCAGTTCTAATCGCAGTTAATAGTGTCATCTCGCAAAACATTAAAGGTAAGCCATCACTAATAGTAGATAGCATTCCAAGAGCCATTACAGATAATTTACCATCTTTTGTATTCCCAGGATGACCATTTACGTACTTAAACCCATAATACTCAGAATCACTAGCAGGCATAAGTTCTATGACACCAGTATCAGAATGGGTAGCATGTCTTGGATTCTTAACAAAATCATCCCAGTTTTTATAATCGTATTCAATGCGATCTATTATCAAATCAAATAAGCTAAATAACCCAACTTTACTGATAATATTACGAAGACAATTTATATCGACCAACTTCATTGCAAGAAATCCTTTCTTAAACCACACTACGTTTATATAGTAGTATAAATTGTAGCAAATGTAACCCCGCATGTTAATTATATTATCGCCACTATATGAAAAATATGTTAGGCTACATTTGATATTTAAGGAACTAAAGTAGTGCAAATAAAGTTTGAGCAATTATCACAACAATTAAATAAAAATCTTGATAAATTTTATTTATTATCTGGCGATGAACCATGGCAGATACAAAATGCAAATGAACAAATATGTAACGCGGCAAAAAAACAAAATTTTAGCATTAGTAAAGTTATATATATTGAAAATGACTCATCTTGGCAAACTTTAGCAAGCAATGTGAATAACAACTCACTGTTTAGTGAAAAGCAACTATTTAGGGTGTCTCTACTAAAAAATAAAATAACAAAAGTTGGATTAGAAGTACTTGAGTCTTTGTGGAAAAGTAAAACAGAATCAATGCTAATCTTCACCTGCGGCAAATTAGCCGCCAATGAAAAAAAACTATCATGGATTAAAAAATTTGATAATAACGGTACAATATTAACAATTTGGCCTATTTTCCCGAATCAAATGCAGGCTTGGATTACAAATAGAGCAAGGCATCTTGGGATAAATTTAGATTATGAAGCTGCGCAATTAATAGCGTCTTATACGCAGAATAATTTATCAGCTGCAGATCAGTCCTTACTCAAAGTAAAGCTTTGCAATGAAAGTAATGACATTAATGCAACTACCATTAAATCATTACTCTTCAATCAAGCAAAATATGTATGTTTTGATGTTCTAGATCCTTTAGCATTTGGTAGATTAAATGAATTAATAAATATCCTAGAGAATCTTTCCCATGATGAAACACAGATAAACATACTATTATTCATAATACTGCAAGAACTAGAAGAAGCACTAAACAATGATTTTCGTGATAAAGTATATCTTGGGAAACTTAAAATAAAGCGCTTAGAGCAATATACAAGAAAGTTTAATCCAAGCATGATTATGAGTTTCTTAGCTAGTGCCAGAACAATTGAAAAGGCAATAAAGGGGTCTCATCCATCTAATCCATGGGATCTATTAACAGAATTTTGTTTAAACTTAGCAACTAATAATACTAATAACAAACTTGATAAACTTAATGCTTAACAGTATTGCCATATTTGGTGGATCATTTAATCCTATACATAATATGCATATAAATATCGCCCTTGATGTAAAAAATACATTCAATTTTGATAAAGTCGAACTAGTACCATGTCATACACCTGTGCATAAAGATATCATTGCTAATAGTAATGATAGAGTTGCGATGTTAAAGCTTGCAATCCGCAATTATAATTCATTAAAAATAAATACAATAGAACTTGAACGTGGTGGTCCTTCTTATATGATAGACACATTGCTTGCAATAAAAAAAAGCACTGGCAAAGTGATTTATTTAATAATAGGCTCTGATAGCCTAAACAACTTCCACAAATGGAAGGATTGGAAGAAGATACTTTTTAACTGTAATTTAATAATAGCCCCTAGAATAGGAAATGAAATAAATATTGATCTAGATATAAGAAATAAGATAACTAATAGTATCAGTGAAATGAAAAAACAGTGTAGTGGCTTAATATATATAATGCCTGGAATATACAATAATACTAGTTCATCTGAAGAAAGACGCAATATCTATAATCAAGATACAAAACATAATTTAGATGAATTAGTTACTGAATATATAAATACTAAAAACCTATATTCTAGATAGATTCCAGCATTTTCATATTATTATCTTTAATTGCATCCAGGTCTACTAGATCATCCATTCCAAGCCAATCAATTACTTGGATAAAATTTGGAATAAATTTAGAGTCTTGCCATAGTTCACTTTTTCTAAAGTCAGTAATCATACCGATAAATACAAAAATAGAAATAATTATAATAGCTCGTAAAAAACCAAAAAATATACCTAGAACTTTATCAAATGGGCCAAGACCAGTTTTAGAGATTATAAATCCTAGTAAAATATTAAGAATCAAACCTAAAATTAGGACAAATACGAATATAGCAACTAAAGAAATAGTAAAACTTACGGTTTCATTACCGACTGAGCTGTGGAGCTTGGTACTTAGTGTCTGAGCATACCTAGTAGATATAAAAAATGCCATAGTCCAGCTAGCAATACTTACAACTTCCTTTATCAATCCACGTAAAATACTTATAACGCATGATATAAAAGTTATGCTAATTATTCCTATATCTATTACATTCATATTATGAATAATTTTTTGTTAGAGTTCCTATAACATGAAAATTACTTGCAAGTGATGTAATTATGTTATTGGCAATTTCTTTGTTTGGGCTTGTTCTGATGAATATATTATATTCTGTACCACTTTCTGCCTGGTCAGACTTTAGTGTAACTTTATAGTTATGAGCAAGCAGATAACGTGACAGGTCTTGTGTATATGATGCATCGACAAATGGACCAACTTTTATATTCCAAATATCTTCATTTGATATTAATCCGTAAACCACATCTGAAGGCAAATGATCACCATTAGCGATGTGATACATGTCAGAATTTATTTCATCACTTTGCTGAGTACTAATAGGACTAAAAGTTCTTTTAATTTCATCATTGATCGAATTTTTCATATTGGTTAATAAGGTTCTAAGTGGATACTGTGCACTATTATTTTGAGTTTCACTATATACTGTCTTATTCCTGTCATGGACATTTTGAGTAAAAACAGAAACAACAGCCATTGCTGTTAATATCAAACATGTCCTATATAAATATTTAGCTTCCATTGCAATCTCCAATTAATGACAATTCATAATACCCTTATTTTTAAAATGAGTCAAAGCTTGAAGAGCCTCTGACACAACATAAAATGAGCCAAACGCAATAATAATATCATCTTTTTCTGCATCCTCATAAGCTTTCAAGAATGCTTCTGTTATAGTTTCTTTATATTCTACACATGTATGATCTGGGAAAGATAGGTCATAACAATCACGTGGCATTACTGCATTAGGAGGTGCCACATACCAGTTGGCATTTAGATCTTCACAGGAATTTATAATTCCCTTGTAATCTTTGGTTGCAAGGCATCCAAAAACCAACTTTATATTTTTATTTGGGTAATTTTCCTGAACAAAATCGACCAGATATCTAACTGCTGCTACATTGTGGCTAACGTCTATTATCATAGGAACTTTGTCTATAATAATTTGACAGCGTCCAATTTGTTTTATATCTATTATATTTTTTGACAGTGATTCTTTAGTTACGTAGAAATATTTAGCGGCATACATTATTGTTTTTATAATTCCTGCTGCAACATCTGGATGTATATTAGGTTTAGGTATGGTTAAAGAGCCATACTCCTTATCTTTATAGACATATTCTCCATCTCTTATAATCCAAGAAAAATCTTCTTTAATAGTATATAGCTTACATTTATTTTCTACTGCTACATTTTCTATAGTCTCATTTTCCACGTCACCACAATATATAGATGTCATATTAGCTGATAATATACCAGCTTTCTCATATGCTATACTTTTAAGATCGTTACCTAAAAAATCAGTATGATCAAGGCCTATACTAGTAATTATCCCAATATCAGCTGGAATGGAATTTACTGCATCAAACCTACCACCAAGCCCTATCTCAAGTATAGCAAGATCTATTTCATATTTGCTTATAAGCCAAAAAGCAGCAAGTGTAATATTTTCAAAGTAAGTTAGGTTACATTCACATGCAATTTCATCGATACTTTCAAATGCCTTTATCCACTCTGACTCAGATACAACTGAATCATTAATTATTAAACGTTCTTGAAAATGAAATATATGTGGCGATGTATAGCATGCTACTTTGTATCCTGAGTCAGTATATATTTGTTTGAGAGCATTACAGGTACTACCTTTACCGTTTGTTCCTGCTACTTTTATAGTTATAGCATCAATTCTTTTAAGAGAAAGTAATTTTAGGCTTTTTTGTATACGCTTTAAAGTAAGGTCTATTTTATTTTCTGAGCTTCTCTCAGTAATTTTAGCCAACCATTCTTGTAGATTCATTCTGTACTAGGACACTCTATGCATAAGTTTATGTAATAAACTATAAATTTTATCACGCAAATCTACACGATCGGTGATCATATCAATGGCACCATTTTCAAGGAGAAACTCGCTTCTTTGGAATCCTTCTGGAAGAACTTCTCGCACAGTTTGTTCAATTACCCTAGGCCCTGCAAAACCAATTAGAGCTTTAGGCTCAGCAATAATTATGTCTCCTAACATTGCAAGACTAGCTGAAACACCGCCAGTTGTGGGATCAGACAAAACCGTTATATAAGGCAAATTATGCTTTGCTAGACGAGCTATTGCTGCCGATGTCTTCGCCATTTGCATAAGAGATATAATACCCTCTTGCATTCTAGCGCCACCACTACTACAAAAACAAACAAATGGCATTTTATTTTTAATCGCATACTCTACGCCACGTACAAACTTTTCACCCACACCTGCCCCCATAGATCCTCCTATGAAAAAGAAGTCAAAGCTTGCTACAACTATAGGCATAGATTTAAGTTCACCCGCTATTACTATAAGAGCTTCACTTTCTCCTGTTTTATTTTGGGCTGCGGTAATACGATCTTTATACTTTTTAGTATCTTTAAATTTTAATTTATCTACAGCAACAACATCAGCAGCAACTTCGATCCTAGGATGTTGATCCAAAAACATATCTAGTCTTGCTCTAGCATTTATTCTATGGTGATGTCCACACTTTTGGCATACAAATAAATTCTTTACAAGTTCTTCTCTATAAATATAGCTTTGGCAATTTGCGCAATTTTGCCATAGCCCTTCTGGAACTTCTTTTTTAGTTTCTGAAAAAACAACAGAAGGGAGAATTTTTTTTAGCCAACTCATAGTATTACCAAAATTATTTAATCATGTTTAGTTTGTACAACAACAGCTGCTGTTATAGCTCCAAGAAATGTTCCCCAAAGAATATCAATAGCAATAATTTCTATAGGATAGCCCTTGAATATAGCATAACTTGTAAAATCGAAGCTACTATAGCAAACAAAACCAAGCAAAGCACCAAGTAATGTTGCTTTTTTTACATCTTTAGTTTTTTGACAAGGATAAATAGCAAAAACACAAAGGGCAAAATTAAAGATTAGGTAAAATGCTAGTGCTGACCATAGAATTATATCTGTGCGCATCATATGCCCTAAATATTTTTGAAAAAAATCATATGCTATGACTGTTAGCCAAAAATAGTCTATTATTAAAAATACAAATGTTGCGTATAAAAAAGTTATAATTTTTTTCATATGTTATCTCAATTATTTGGAGGTTCGTAATTTGGGTTTTTTGCGGTATTCACACCGTAAACAGAATTTGCTCTACTTTGCAGATCCTTATCTACATTTGTGGACCCAAGGGTCTTCATGTGATCTGAATTTGTAGTTTTACCAGAAATTAATCCTCGTGAATCCTCTATAACAATTCCGCTTGGTAGTTTTGCAATTCCACTAGATCTTTTATCGCCAAACATACCACTAACACTATATTTTCCTCGATCACCAAAGAATTGTTCATATTTATAGTCACCGCCACTAAGTTTAGCTACGCCAAGACTATTAAATTGTTTCACAACAACTGTCCATGATGGAAATTTATCAGAATAGATTGAGCTAAACTTTCTAGCTAGCTCCTGATAGTCAACAAAATAACCACCTGCTACTTTATGTACATGTGAACCAGCCTTATTAACTTCTATTTTTTTATCTTTGATTCCTTCTTTAAGCCACTTCCAGAATGCTTCTCCAGCCATTAAAGATTCAACCAGATCAAAATCTATAATTACCTTACCTAACCTTTTCTTTCTCTTCTCTTGGAACTTTCTATTGTAAATCTTGAAGCTAGAGCATAAATCATCATCTGTATTTTCATAGTGGGCCAATATTGCCAGCCATGCAACAAGTAGTTCTGGATTCTCTCTTATACATAACAACCCTACTTCAGGCATTATTTTTTGTACCAACAGTGGCGTTATAATATTACACATTTTTTCAGAGTAATTTATTGATTCTCTGACTTTGAAATGGCTTGCATCATCATAGAGTGATACACCCAAGATAGGCTGCCACTCCTTAAGAAACACTCCCCTTTTATTACAAATCATTATCTTACGGCCAAAATCAACTCTACCTACATCGAGAAGTAGTGCTGCAGAAAATAATGCATATACGAAAGAATATTCAGCATCTTGGCCCCTATCTTTTATATAGTTGAGGGTGACACCATAAGCTCTCTCAAGCCCGGTATTCATAAGTTGCTCATCACTTAGTTTACCCACATCATGTAGACCTTGGACATATTCAACAAATCTTTTTATCAAAGGCTCGTATAAGATCTCATATCTAACTTCTGAAAATGCTATATTTTGTTGGATATCTTTTAATATTTCTTGGTGAGAAGACTGCTTTAAAAGTTTATCTGCACCAATAACAGAATACAATAGTGACTCGTTAGATTCAGATGATATGAAATTTTTTGTCATATTATTAGCCTTGGTAATAAACACGTATCTTTCCATGATAATTAATCTTTAATTTTATCACAAAATAACCATTAAAATAAATATTTTTCAACAAGATGATCTAAAAAAAACCTATCAGGGTAATGTGACACCATAAAATACAATCCAGATGGAGCGATTTTAGTTACACCGTTATTTCTATTTTTTGCATCTAGAATATAAGAAGCATGCAATACAGTATTTTTGCCTGAGCCTATATCTAATAGTAAACCTACAATGTTTCTAACCATATTGTAGAGAAAACTATTTGCTTTTATCTTGATTAATACAACATTATTTTCCCTTAATTCAATATCAAGTGAATATATAATTTTTATTGCAGATTTAGCTTGGCATTTACTAGATCGAAATGAACTAAAGTCATGTTCACCTATCAATAAATTTGCTGCATTCTGCATATTTGCTAGGTTTAATTTTCTAGGGAAGTGAAGCATGCATTTTGGTAGTAAAGCTGAACTCACAGAATTTGTATTGACGTAGTAATGATAGGTTCTAGCTATAGAGCTATGGCGAGCATGAAAATCATCTGGCATAACTTTTACAAACTTAACTCTAATATCATCAGGAAGATGGCAGTTTATACCTCTAAGCCATCCATCATTACTTCTAGTAGAGCACGTATCAAAATGTACAAACTGCTGATATGCGTGAACACCTTTGTCAGTACGACCAGAACCATGTGTAACTATGCTGTGATTTGCAACTTTTGCTATAGCCTGATCAAGACACCCTTGAATAGTAGTAAGATTTGGTTGTTTTTGCCATCCTGAGTAGTATTCACCCTTATATTCTACGACAAGTAAAACTCTCATTAAAAAATATTATCTATCAAGATCTAAAAGCATACTTCTAGCCTCTTCTTTCTGACTAGAATCACCACGTACAGCTATTTCCGTTAGAACTTTACGTGCTTTATCAGGCAAACCCATATCAAAATAAGCTCGCGCCAAGTTCATTTTAGCGGGAATTCCCTCTTCGCTTCCCATAAAATCATATTCATCATTTGGATTTTCTATTATTTCTTCTGAAAGATATTCATTTGTTTTAGCTCGGCGTGCGCCTCTACTTTCTAAAAAAACACCGAACAAGAGAATACCCAAGAATATTGCAATACCTATTTCTAGCCGAGGATTTATTACTTCTGTAGGATTTAGGTTAAAGTTTTTACCAAGATAGGAGCTTATTGCGTAACCATTTAATTCAGAAAACTTATTTTCTAAAGTCATGTTTTTACTTGTAAAAACATCTGTATTCTCATGTAAAATATTAATTACACTTGATAATTGTACTTGAAGCTGATTAAGTTGATTTTTAAGATCTGTTATGCTTGATGAAGCTATAACATTACTTGATACAACATGAGAGTACTCATGAACCTTGTCAAAATTTATTTTAGGAATACTTGATAAGTCTATTTCAGCAGGAATTGCGGTGTAATCTAAGCTATCATAAGCATCACTAGTCATTGGAGTCATCTTAGTTGAGTAGGTTTTCCCTATGGCTCTGATTCTTTTGTTTACAGCCACGTCTATTTTGGCAGCTATATATTCTTGGAGTTCTTGCTCTGGAAGAGAAACCATCTGTTTGGTTAACGCAGGAGTCTGGGTATCTTTGGCTTCTACTTTAAGGGTTTCTGTGGGATTCTGCTTTTTCCAGTTAGCATGATGTTGGTTTACAAGGTCTAGTGCGGCAGCTGGACTTATTTTTGTCACTTGCTCAGCTGTAGGTATAAGCAGCATAGAGCCTTTATGTAATTTATTAATGTTATCATCATCAAAAGCACCGTGATTCAATTCATAAATAGCGGCCATAGTCTGGCCAACGGTAGCTGACTTAGCAGGACGTAAAGCTAGCGCTATTTGGTAAATGCGATCATGCTTAACGGTAGGACCGTAATAAGATTCTGCGTAGGCAAACTTGGACATAAACAGAAATGCTATAATTAGCAATTGGTACTTACTTTTACCCATTTTTTGAATCCTTAACTAACAAAAAATTAATTTTATAATACTCAAAATTGAATTAGATTTCAAAGAAAAAAAACAGAAAAAACCACCAAATTTAATTAATAAATACTATCCAATTACTTAGGGCTGGAAGGAGTTGGATTAAAAACTGGGCCAGACGGTGTAGAATTTGGCTGTGGCTTGCCTTCTTGCTTGTAGTCAGATTTGCCAGCTTCTAGTTCTTGTGCTAAAACTGGGCCTTTTTCAGATGTTGCACCGTTATTGTAACGCTGCCCCCTTGACCTGGACTCATCTATGCCTTTATTGAATTCTTTTTCTTGCTGTAGCATTTTCTTGATATCAACGATATTGCTCTTCCTATCAAAAGGAACAACGTTACCATCTATAACAGAAGTAATATCGTACTCGTTTCCATCATCTAACATATTTTCGCAATTATATTCGTCATATGTTGCAGAAAATGGGATTTCTTTTTTAATATCGCCGTCAGCCATAACGCACCTTAAGAATTTGAAAAATTAGTTTTATACCCTATAATTATAGCACAAACAAATTAATATTTCCTTAAAAAAGGTAATTTTCTTTGTTTATTACGAAAAATAAACTGTATTTTGAATATCGTACTTGACATAAGGACTAGCATGACGCGAAAGATGACCAATGAAGAGACTCGGTTTCTTGAAGAAGAAATTAAATCCAATAGTAAAAATTCCCTAAACAGCATCAAAACTTTATCGCATATAAAAATTGACTACACAGAAGAAGAATATGACGACATAATTATGAAAGTTGGTAGCGAAGAACAGCTAGAATTTAGAAGAGATGGCGTAAACACCAAAGACTTGAAGAAACTTAAGGATAATAATGAAGCGCTAAAAACATTAGACCTACATGGCATGAACAGCAAAGAAGCGCAACACTCAGTTGTTGAGTTTATAACTATATCCATACAAAAAGGTCACACCAGAATTAGAATAATCCATGGCAAAAGCATAAATAAGAAATACGCCAACCACCCAATAATTAAAAATATAGTCAACAATATGCTACAAAAGATACCACAAGTACTAGCTTTTTGTAGCTCAAACAAATACTATGGGGGCACTGGATCATTAAACGTCTTATTACAAAGTAAACGGAGAAATCATGGAAAAAAATAACAAGCCATTAGTTATTGGCGTCTCTGGACCATCAGCGTCTGGAAAATCATTACTAGTTGAAAACATAATAAGCTCACTGCCAGAAAGCACAGAAATAGCAGTTATTTCAGAAGACAGCTACTATAATGACAGATCTGATATTAGCCTAGAACAGCGTAATGATCTAAATTATGACCACCCAAATGCTTTTGAACATGACCTAATGGAAAGACAACTAAAAGAATTAAAAGATGGGAAAAAAATAGATATTCCATGTTATGACTTCACAACTCATCTTCGCACAAAGAACACAAAAGAAATCAAGCCAGGACAGGTTATACTAGTAGACGGTATTTTAATACTAGCTGTGCCCGAAATAAGAAAACAACTTGATATAGCAATATTTATGGATACTCCTTTAGACATATGCCTTATAAGAAGACTAAAACGAGATCAAGAAGAAAGACAACGCGATATAAACCTTATTCTTGAACAGTACCAAAAATCAGTTAGACCAATGTACTGGCAATTTGTTTCTCCCAGCAAAGAATTCGCCAATCTAATTGTTCCTGGTGGCGGGCAAAACTGGACAGCTATTGAGCTTATAAAAAACAGTATTGAAAATAGATTTGGTTAATTTTATGCAAGAAAGGGTTTTAATTGCAGGATTTGGTTATCTTGGCAAGAAACTAGCTCAAATTCTACTAGAACAAAACTACTTAGTATATGCTATTAAAAGGCAAAAAATAGACGATGAACAAAATATTACATTCATTTATGGAGACGTTAACGATCTATCTGCCGACGATATTCCAGAGATTGACTATGCTTTTTTTCTCCTTGCACCGAATAACTTCAGTGAAGATAATTATCGCAGAACATACATAGATAGCTTATTGTCTTTTTGCAACATAATTAAAAAGAAAAAAGTAAAAAAGGTACTTTTCAGTTCTAGCACCAGTATGTATGAACAGACCGATGGCAGCTTAGTAAGCGAAGAGACGAATGTCAATCCTCAGAATTTCCCAGGCAGAATCATGTTAGAGGCAGAAAATATTCTTAAGGATAATTGCGAAAACCCAATTATTGCAAGACTTTCTGGTATATATGGAAGAGAAAGGGGAGACATATATAAAACTCTAGATAATGTTGCAAACCCCCTATTCTATAGCAATAGAATTCATCAAGAAGATGCATGTAGTGCATTGTTATATCTTATGAAAACAGAAAAAACGCATGAAACATTCATCATCACTGACAGCAACCCAGAACAATATAAGAATATCGCAACCTGGCTAGAAAGAGGAACAAAGATAAATCCACATCCCAAAAGATACAGCAACAAAAGACTAAGTAATGCCAAACTTATTGAAACTGGCTTTAAATTTAAATATCCGAGCTATAAAGAAGGACTTAAAGATATTATCAGGAAATAATTTCTCTCAAATCATCTATAATATTAATACCAAGTTTTTGCGCTTTAGATAGCTTGCTACCAGCATTTTCACCAACTACTATATCAGTTACCTTAGAGCTAACACTATTAATAACTTTACCGCCTTTAGCAATTATCAATTCAGCAATTATCTCTCTACTGTAATCCAAAAATTTACCAGTAATTACAAAAACCCTACCTGCAAGAGGACCCTCTATTAATTCGTAAACATCATCCTGCACCCTGACACCATAAGATTTTAACGTATTAATTTGGAATAAATTTCCTTCATCATCAAAAAACCTTCTGATATTCTCTGCTAATATCGGCCCTATATTATTTACCTCTAACAAACCTGCAACATCAGAATTTATAACAGCATCTAACGAAACAAAATGCTTTGCCAAATCATTTGCCGTCACCCTACCGACTTCAGCAATACCAAGCGCATAGAGAAAACGCCCAAGAAAAGGCTCTTTTGCCAATTCTATGCTTGCAATAAGTTTGGCTGCAGATAGCTCAGCAAAACCCTCTAACTCACAAATATCACTCTCACTTAATTTATAAATATCACTTATATTTAGTATTTTTCTACTATCCACTAACATAGAAACAGTACTATCACCAAAGCCATCGATATTTAAAGCATGCTTTGACACATAATGACAAATAGCTCCTTTTAGCTGTGCAGAACAAGATATGCCAGCCGCACACCGAAGCATTTCTTCACTTTCTTTTTTTAAAACAGCATTGCAGCTAGGACAATTTATTGGCGGCTTAATAGTTGAAACCTTACCCTCTTCGATTATTGCCAACACCTCTGGAATAACATCACCAGCTCGCCTTATAGTAACCTCATCACCAACAGAAAGTCCTTTTCGTATTACCTCTGCCATATTATGTAAGGTGGCATTCCTTACTAACGCACCTCCAACCATTACAGGTCTTAATCTTGCTACAGGTGTTACTTGTCCTGTTCTTCCAACTTGAAAATCAATATCCTCAAGAGTAGTTAATACTTCTTCTGCTGGAAATTTATGGGCAACAGCCCATCTTGGTGACCTTGCAACAAAACCTAGCTCATGCTGCATAAATAATGAATTAACCTTGTAAACAATGCCATCTATTTCGAATGGTAATTCAGCCCGGATATCATGCATTTTCTTAAAATAATCTATAGCTTGATCTACACCTGTAACTACACGATTAAAGCTACTTACTGGAAGTCCCCATGAAGCCAAGTTTTGCAAACAATCTGAGTGTTTTTTTCCAATCTCACAACTACTATAACCAATAGCATAGCAAGATATTCTGAGTGGCCTTGCTGCTGTAATTTTTGGGTCTAGCTGCCTTAAGCTACCAGA
>JACKZZ010020102.1_pt1 | contig 23651 bp, 19 predicted proteins | sample 8027871 | NCBI WGS metagenome assembly JACKZZ01 (sample SAMN15724774, study PRJNA655200) | protist metagenome | isolation source: fluorescence activated cell sorting (FACS) single amplified genomes of... | place: USA: West Boothbay Harbor, Gulf of Maine | collected 2000-07-19 | reverse complement strand
GCTTCATTTTTTGATCTTTCCATATCCGCTCTTGCAGCTTGCACGTCTCTAAAAGAATCAATTACTTGATTAGGCGGATCAGCTTTTTGCGTTTGTACTTGAGTTACTTGAATACCACTATTGTATTCATCTAATATCTTTTGAATAATTTCTTGTGTTTCAATTTCAATTTTAGCTCTTCCTTCAGTTAAAATTGATTGAATATTACTTTTAGCAACAACTTCTCTCATTGCAGTTTCTGCAGCAGCTTTCACTGTGCTTTCTGGGTCTTGGACCTCAAATAAGAATTTTCCTGCATCTTTAATTATCCAGAATACTGAAAAATCGATATTAACTATATTTTCATCTCCTGTTAACATTAAACTTTCTTGAGGGATGTCTGCCACTCCTCCACCTTGTGAAAAGCCACTTTCTCTTTCAGATCTAAAACCAATATCCATTCTATTAACTTTTGTAACTTTTGGTGTTTCAACAGCCTCTACTGGAAAAGGAATATGATAATTTAATCCTGGTTGTGTAGTTTTAATAAACTTACCAAATCTAAGAACAACACCTTGTTCATCTGGAAGTACTCTATATAGGCCACTTGCTAACCATACGAAGGCTAAAATAATTAGAACTAATATAATTGGTTTTCCTCCTGATGAGCTTCCACCAGGTAAAAATTTATTTATTTTACTTTGAATATCTCTAATAATTGCATCTACATCAGGTGGTGTAGGTCCTTTTCCCGAACCATTTCCTCCTCCTGGAGGTGTTCCCCATGGGCTTCCGCCTCTACCTTGAAAATCGTCTGACATATGACAAAGTATATAATGTCTTTCTCACAAAAAACAAGTAATGATAAAAATATGACAGATAAAAAGCCAGAACTAAGTGACGCAATGAAAAAAAAACTGGAACCTAGAAAGTTCACAAAGAACCCAATTTTAGGAACAAAATTTACAATAGCTGTTTCAAGTGCAAAAGGAGGAGTTGGAAAATCAACTTTTGCAACGAACCTTGCTTTAGCATTAAAACAAATTGGCTGCAAAGTTGGTTTACTTGACGCTGACATTTATGGTCCATCAATTCCAAAGATGTTTGATATTAATGAAAAACCAAAAAGTGACGGTCAAACCTTAACTCCAATTACAAAATATGACATTCAATGTATGTCCATTGGTTTTCTTGCAGACCAGCAAACTCCAATGATTTGGCGTGGACCTATGGTTACTAGCGCAATTAAAACCTTTACACAAAAAGTTGGCTGGAAAGATTTAGATTTTATCATTGTTGATATGCCTCCAGGAACTGGAGATACCCAATTAACTTTTTCTCAAGAAATTAAGATGGATGGAGCAATCATTGTCTCAACTCCTCAAGAAGTGGCACTCCTTGATGTTAAAAGAGGGATTAAAATGTTTGACAAGCTTGGAGTTAAAATCTTGGGTTTAGTTGATAACATGAGCTATTTCACTGGCGATGATGGTAAAAAATATAAAATATTTGGTGAAGGTGGGGTTAAGCGAACTGCGGAAGAATTTGAAAAAGAATTTTTAGGAGAAATTCCAATAAATCCTGAGGTTGGAAAATGTGGAGATGAAGGAAAGCCAATTGTTGAAGCAAATCCTGAACACGAAATTTCTAAAATATATTTAGACTTTGCTAGAAAAATTAAATCAATTTATCTTTAAGATCAAAAGAAACCATAAGTTCATTCCATTCTCTTTTGGACAAGCCTGAACTATCTGGATTAACATCCTCACCTTTAATAAGTTTTTGGATGATAATTTTTCCTTTAGCCGAAACTTCTGTGCCCCCTACTCTATAATCCATGAACGCATCATAAGTTATGGGCACCCATTTCTTAACAGTATCCAACATGATGTCGGCATAAACTCTTATTTCATACTGAGCATGACTATCAGCTCTTAATCTTAAAAAATTCATTAAGTTTAATAAATCAGTTTTCCAATACCACTGGGTATAAGTGTTTAATGTTAAATTCATTCTTGCAAGCTCTCTTGCTAACCCTTTTTTATTTTCATCAATCGTTGATCCATCAAATCTTTGATTGAGCATCATCTCATAATTATCATAAGTTTGTTCAGCATCATTTTTTAAAAGTTCTAAAACTTCTTTTGCTTGTTCACCTTCAATAACATCACCTCTACCTTGTCTGTTGCTTGAAGATTGAGCTGCTAAATTTTCTGCAGATGGCAAATAAAATTCTTTATCTAAAATTGAATACCTAGCTGAGTACTCATTAACATTTGCTGTTCTATGTCTTATCCATTGACGAGCAATAAAAATTGGAAGCTTCACATGATATTTGATTTCACACATTTCAAATGGAGTGCTGTGCCAATGTCTCATTAAATATTTAATTAAACCTGCATCTGTTGAAACTTGTTTGGTTCCTTTTCCATATGAAACTCTAGCTGACTGAACAATTGAAGTGTCATCTCCCATGTAATCAATAACTCTTACAAAACCATGGTCTAACGCTGGCATTGCCTCATAAAGAATGTTTTCAAGAGCAGGAGCTGTAACTCTTTTCGTTTTATTCTCTTGGGATTGTTGATCTTTAATTTCTTTTTCTTGTTCTGCAGTTAATTTCATATTTTTTACTGGATCTCTTTTTAATACTTTTATATTAATAGTATTGATTTTCCAACTATGATAGGAAATATTTTATTTATTTATAAAGTTATGTACAACTTCCAAGAAGGTAATTTAGAATGAGTGATGCTTTAGGATCGGGTGTTATTAGGCAAGAAAGTATTAGTGAAAATGTAGATGTTGACCAAATAAACAAAATTTATTTGTCTAACATTAATAGTTTTAATGAAATTAATAAAGAATCTGTTGATGTTTATGCTGAAAAACTCTTTAATCAAATAAAAAATAAGAAAAAATTTGATTTTCCAATCAATAAACATATGGAAATGTTTATTGTTAAAAATCAAAAAAATATTAGAAGGATAATAAAATATATAATTTTCAGATATAAGTTCTATATAGCTGGAAAAAATAAAATAAACCTTGGTTATCCACCTTATTTATTAATAGAGCCTGTTTCTACGTGCAATTTAAGGTGTCCCTTTTGTTTTCAAACAGATAAATCTTTTACAAAAAAACCTTTCATGGGTGTAATTGATTTTGATTTTTTCAAAAAAATTGTTGATCAGGCTAATAATTTAGAAACTGGGGCAATTACTATTGCAAGCAGAGGTGAACCAACAATGCATAAAAAATTTATTGAAATGCTAGAATATATTAATCAAAAAGAAAATATTTTTGAGATCAAGACAAACACGAATGGAACTTATTTAACTGAAAAAATGTGTCATGCAATATTTAAAAATAATGTAACCCAAGTAGTTATATCTTCAGATCATTATATTAAAGAGGATTATGAAAGATTAAGACTAGGAAGTAATTTTGAAAAAGTTGTTAAAAATGTTGATATGCTTTTTAATATACGAAAAGAATTTTATCCAGACTCATTTACTGAAATTAGAATTTCAGGAATAGATAATGAAAGAAATTTGGATAGAGAAAAATTTAAAAACTTTTGGATTAAAAGGTGTGATCATGTAACTGCTAGTTTTCCATTAGAAAGATGGAATACTTATGAAAATGAGGTATTACCAAACATTAAAGATCCTTGTGAAAATCTTTGGGATAGAATGTATGTTTGGTTTGATGGAAAAGTAAATCCTTGTGATGCTGACTATAAAAGCTATCTAAGCTATGGAAGTGCTAAAGAATATGATCTTAAGGAATTGTGGAACAATAAAGCAATTTCAAGAACTCGTGAACAACACATGAAAAAAAATAGAAATGAAATAAACCCATGTGATAGGTGTGGTGTAACGTTTTTGTGAGAATAGGAATTATTGGAGATGGTGGGCATTCAAAAAGAATTCAAAAAATTCTTATCAAAAAAAAGTTAAGTTTTTTTATTTATAAACCTGAAAAACCAAATCATTTTGAAAAAAAAAAATTTGATCAATTAAAAAAATGTGATGTAATCTTTATAATTTCTCCAAATAATACTCACTACTTTTATATAAAAAAATTATACAAGACGAGATATATTTTTTGTGAAAAACCACCAGTTAATAATAAAAAAGAACTATCGGAATTAAAAAGAATAAAATCAAAAAAAATTTATTTCAGTTATAATTTTAGATTTTTAAAAATTGCTGAAATTATAAAAAATAGAGACAAATATAAATTGGGTAAACTTGTCTATGCAAATCTATCTTCTTCTCATGGCTTGGCTCAAAAAAATAACTATAAAAATAATTGGAGATCTAATATAAAAAAATGTCCTAAAGGAGTTTATGAAATTGTTTCCATTCACTATATAGACTTAATTAACTATTTATTTGATGTTTTTAAAATTGAAAAACCTATTTTAATTAATTCCTCAAAAATAGGGAGTGGCTATGATACGTCACTAGTAGAAATTAAACTTAAAAATGAAGGTTTAGTTAACATATTCTCAACTTACAATTCTTCATACAATAAGAGTTTATTTTTTTTATTTAAGAATGGAATATTGGAGCAACGAAATAATCTTATTACCATAAAGGGACCCACACTAAATTTAGATAAAAAAGGATTCTTTAAACCACCAAAAATTATAAAAACTTTCAAAATTAATGAAGATAAAGATTTTACAAATTCACTTTTTGAAAGTGTCTCCTTTTTTTTAAATCATGTAAAAAATAAAAAAAATTTCAATAAAAAAATTGCAGATATATCAATAAAAAGTAACTCTCTTATTCTGTAAAAAATAAAACTATAAAAGCTATAAATTTAGACTATAATAATATTGTTGGCTTGCTAACTATGACGATAAACGAATTTCGTAATAACCATTACGGACGTGGGGGCAGTACCCACCACCTCCACCATTTACAACTTACGGGGGTGAAATAGGATCGACGGGTGACTAAAGGCTATTCTTTCGTTCGGGATTGTTCCACCGTAACGGGCTAAACTTTAAATGCTGACGAAAGTTACGCACTTGCTGCATAATTAACTTAGGTTAATTATAGAAGCACGGTCTGGGGCACCGGGTAACAGAACGCCCCTACTAATTTACAAATTTAGTTAGATCAGGTTTAAAATATTTAGGGCCCTTCATAACTTTTCCAAATTCGTTATAAATTGGTTTGCCATCTTCACCTAACTTACTCATATTTGAGTTTTGTACTTCCTCAAAGCACTTATCAAGATCAATACCAAACGCATGTCCAGCCCCATAAGTGACATACAATATGTCTGTTAAAGCATCTGCAACTTCTAAAAGATCTTTATTTTCCATTGCTTCTTTAAGCTCTTCCAATTCCTCTTTTATTAAATCATATCTAAGACTATTGATCTTATCAGTGCTAAAAGATGGCTTAGTTTTGACTTCTTGACCAAAGGTTTCCATAAAAGTTTTTACTTTGTTAAAATTTGACATTTAGCTCCTGTAAGTTTTTAAAAATTAATATATAAGTATATTAAATTACTAATTATATATTAATCAATGAAATTAAGAAAAGAATTTGACAGTATTGGAAACATCAATGTACCTAGTGATAAATATTGGGGTGCATCAACTCAAAGGTCTAATAAGTTTTTTAATATTGGAAAAATTTTAGTTAATATTTCTATAATCAAATCTATTGCGATCATTAAAAGATCTGCTGCTTTAGTACATTATAAAGAAAAGCAGATAAATAAAAAAATTACTAATTCAATAATTAAAGCTTCAGATGAAGTTATAAAAGGAAAACTAGATGAAAATTTTCCTTTAAAGGTTTGGCAAACAGGATCTGGCACACAAACTAATATGAATGTTAATGAGGTAATTGCAAACCGAGCAATTGAAATATTGGGTGGAAAAAAAGGTTCAAAAAAACCAGTTCATCCAAATGATCATGTAAATAAATCTCAATCAACAAATGATGTTTTTCCAACAGCTATGCATATATCTGTTGCTCAGGAGACTATATCAAAACTATTACCTAGTTTAAAAATTTTAGAAAAAGAGTTAGCAAAAAAATCTAAAGAATTTAAAAACATTATTAAAATTGGCAGAACCCATTTACAAGATGCAACACCATTATCACTTGGGCAAGAATTTTCAGGCTACCAGGTACAGCTAAAAAAATGCATTGAAAGAGTAGAGCTTTCACTTAAAGAAATATATTTTTTAGCGCAAGGCGGGACGGCTGTTGGAACAGGTATTAACTCTAAGAAAGGTTTTGATAAAAAAATTGTTAAAGAGATTGCTAAATACACAAAAATCCCCTTTAAACCAGCTCTAAATAAATTTGCAGAACTTGCAGCTCACGACTCTATTGTAAATTTTTCAGGTACACTAAATACCTGTGCTGTTGCATTAATGAAAATATCAAATGATGTGAGATTTTTAGGTTCAGGGCCTCGTGCTGGATATGGTGAATTAATATTACCAGAAAATGAACCTGGTTCATCTATTATGCCAGGAAAAGTTAACCCTACTCAATGTGAAGCAGTAACAATGGTTTGTGCCAAAGTAATAGGGAATCACACTGGAATTACAATTGCTGGATCGCACGGGCATTTTGAATTGAATGTATTTAAGCCAATGATTGCTCATAATGTACTTCAATCGATAGATCTTATTGCTGATAGTACTAAAAATTTTGCGATTTATTGTGTTAAAGGAATAAAAGCTAACAAGAAAAGAATTAAAGAGCATCTGGATAATTCTTTAATGTTAGTAACAGCGCTAGCTCCGCACATTGGATATGATAATGCAGCAAAAATTGCAAAGACTGCTTTAAAAAATGGGACAACACTAAAGTATGAAACTCTTAAAACAGGTCTTGTTGATGAGAAAGATTATGAGAAAATAGTAGATCCTAAAAAAATGATTTACCCATCATAAAAGTTAATTAATTCGTTCAGCAACTTTCTGCTTTTAGTTAAATTATTAGAATTAATATCAATAAAACCTTCAGCTATATTGTTAAATTGAGAACTCACGTCATTATCGTTTATCTTAATATTCTTAAGTTCAATTTGATTACTCAAGAAATCATAAATTATATTTAACTTAATATTTCTAATGTTTTTTCTTGAATTCTTACTGGTGTTTAAAAAAGAGTATAATTTATCAATATCTTTAATGTCTATTGATAAATTAGAACTTAAAAATAACTTATCATTTTCTAAAAATAAATCGCTATTAGAGATTTCCATTAAACCAATATTATTGTTGATAAATACTGATTTATCAAAGCTGATTTTGCCATTTAAAATTCTTAACTCTAGTTTAGCTTCATTAAAGACTTCATCTTTTTTAGTAGACTTAATATTTACTAAAGTTTGTACACTAATATTTTCATTAAATAATAAACCTGATTTAATAAATTCATTAATTATAGAGTTTGGTGTAAATAAATTTGAAATTTTATAATCGTATAAATTAATTTTTAGATTTAGATCAAATGGATTTATTGCAAGTTGTCCATTGTAATCTATTTTAGAGTTATAAATTCTAGAACCATCTGACTGAAATATTGCTATTTGATCCTTAATATTAAATTTTGTATTAATGGATGAACTTAAAATAGAAATATTACTTATTCCACTACTTAAGTTTTCATCTTTTTTAAAAAAATCATTTATAACTTTTAGTTTAAGATCGGGAGCATTTATCTCAATTTGTTTTCGTAAATTAAGTGCATTTTCATATTTTAGTTTGAAAGGTATATTAAAAATTTCTCCTTTTAAATCAAAAAGGTTAAATAAATTTTTTTCATCAAAGAATAAAAATGCATTGGAGATTTTTATAATTGAAATTACTTCATTTAAATTGTTCTTAAAAAAAATATTACTATCATTAATTTTAATTTTTTTTTTAGAAAATTTATTTTCACTGTCTTTATAAAGTGGTTTTAAATCATTACTTAATAAAGAAAAATTTGCTTCTTCAATAACTACTTCGTTTATTCTAATACTATCCTTATTGAAAAAATTATTTTGACTAATAAAAACATTTAATGTTTTAATCTCTGCTAAAGAGGTTTTGCTGTCTCTAATTAAATAATGAGGTTTTGGTAAAATACGATAAGAAAAATCAAATGAATTGTCTAGATTTATATTAAATTCATTACCTAATTTAGTTACAATTTTATTTTGTATCCAATTTTTGTCATATAAAAGGGGTATTGATAAATAAAAAATGTAAATAAATAATACAACTATTGCAGATATTAAATATTTACTAAATTTGCTGACATGAAACTTATCGTTTGTTTTATTCTCAACTTTGAATATTGTCTTTTTAATTAAGTTATTAAAATTTTTAACAATTTGTTTCATAAATTACATTGAAAGTTTAACAGCTTATAATCAAATTTAAAAAATGATAAACTCTGAATATTTAAACAACCTGAATAATGCTCAAAAAGAAGCTGTTTTATATCTTGATGGACCGTTACTAATTGTTGCAGGAGCTGGATCTGGAAAAACGAAAGTTCTCACTTCAAGAATTGCTCATATAATCAACGAAAAAAAAGCTTTTCCAAACCAAATCTTATCAGTGACTTTTACTAATAAGGCTGCAAAAGAAATGCAAAACAGAGTAAGCTCAATATTAAATTCTGAGGCTATAGGGCTTTCTTGGCTTGGAACCTTTCACTCTATATGTGCAAAGCTACTTAGAAAGCACGCACCAGCAGCTGGATTAACTTCAAATTTTACAATTATTGATACAGATGACCAGGTAAGATTAATCAAAAATATATGTAAAACTGAAAATATAGACATAAAACAATTAGCCCCAAAGTTTATTCTTTCAATAATTGATAGGTGGAAAAATAAAGGCTTCTATCCAGATGAAGTCGTTATTAATAAAAATGATATTTTTGAAAGAACTATACGTCCTCTATATAAAATTTATCAACAAAAGTTATTAGATTTAAATGCATGTGACTTTGGAGATTTAATTTTACACGTGGTTAAAATTTTAGAAAAAAATCAGGACATTAGAAATATTTATTCAAATAATTTTAAATATATACTTGTGGATGAATACCAAGATACTAATTATATACAAAGTAGATGGCTAAACTTACTCTCAGAAAAGCATAAAAATTTGTGCTGTGTTGGAGATGATGATCAATCCATTTATAGTTGGCGTGGAGCAGAGATAAAAAATTTCTTAGAGTTTGATCAAGTGTATAAAAATTCAAAAGTAATAAGATTAGAAGAAAATTATCGTTCCTCACAAAATATATTATCTGTTGCTTCAAATCTTATAGCTAACAATCAAAACAGAGTTGGAAAAACTTTAAAGACAACTATGGAGGAAGGAGATCTTGTTAAGCTTAATTGTTTTAAGAATGGAAAAGATGAAGCAATAGGGATTTCTGATGAAATAGAAAAAAAACTTAAAAAAAAATATTCTTTTAATAATATTGCTATTCTAGTTAGAGCTATTTTTCAGACAAGAGAATTTGAAGAAAGATTTTTAAAAATTGGTTTACCCTACAGAATTCTTGGTGGGACAAAATTTTATGAAAGAGCAGAAATTAAAGATTGTGTTGCCTATTTAAGATTGATTCACCAGCCAAAAGATGACTTAGCTTTTGATAGAATAGTCAATAATCCTAAAAGAGCAATTGGAGAAAGTACTATAAAATTAATTCATGAGTTTTCAAAAACAAACGCTGTTAGTTTAGAAATTGCTTCTAAAAAATTAATTGAAGAAAATTTAATTAAACCCAAAACTAAAATTGGTCTAAGCTCTTTTTTATTCTTAATGGATAAGTGGAGGAATGACATTAATATTAAAAAAATTAACCATGTTAAATTATTACAACTAGTTTTAGATGAATCTGGTTATTCAAGTATGTTAAAAAACAAAAAAGATTTGGAAAATGAAAACAGACTTGAAAACATTAAAGAGCTTTTAAGTGCGATGAAAGATTTTGATAATTTAGAAAATTTTCTAGAACATGTGGCTCTTGCCACCTCAGTTGATCAGGATTGGGATGGAGAAAAAGTTAACATGATGACAATGCATGGATCTAAAGGACTTGAATTTGATGTGGTTTTCTTACCCGGTTGGGAAGAAGGTCTTTTCCCACACCAAAAATCTATTGAAGAGAAAGGCCAAAATGGGCTTGAAGAAGAAAGGCGATTAGCATATGTGGGAATAACAAGGGCAAAAAAAAAAGCACTGATATCTTTTGCTATGAATAGGTTTTATCAAGGAAATTGGATAGACAGTATGGCTTCAAGATTTATTGAGGAATTACCAGAAAAATTTTTAGAAAAGAATTCTTTTTTTGACGACTCTAAAGATAATGAAGAAGATTTTGAATTTAATCAAGATTTTGAAATTGAAGAAGGAACTAGAAGTCCTGGATGGATAAGATATCAAAAAAGAATTAAATGATTTTAAAAAAAATAAAAATTCTAAGAAAAAAATTTAAACAATATAACATTGATGGTTATATTATTCCAAAAAATGATGAATATTTTTCTGAATATGCAAAAAATGATAGGTTAAAGAATATTACAGGATTTTCAGGTTCTGCAGGTTTTGCAGTAGTTTTAAAAAAACAAAATTATTTATTTGTTGATGGAAGGTATACTATTCAAGCGCATCAACAATCATCTAAAAATTTTAAGATTATTGAAATTCATAAAAAACTGCCTCATACAATTATTAAAAATTTTAATTTAGGTTATGACCCAACACTATTTACATCAAAATTACTTAATAAATATTTCAAGAATAATAACTTAATTTCAATTGACCAAAACTTAATTGACCAAATATTTAAATTCAAAAAAAAACCTACTAAGCCATTCTACTCTTTAGACACAAAAATTGTAGGAGAGCCATATAGTTCTAAAATTTCTAAAGTAGTGCGATTTCTTAAAAACAACAAAGCAGATTATTGTTTCATTTCTGCACCTGAAAATGTGGCATGGCTTTTAAATATTCGTGGATATGATAATCCAAATAGCCCAATTGCGAATGCAAGATTGATACTAAATAAAAAAAAAGAATTTTTTTTAATAACAAATGAAAAAAAATTAAAGAATCTTCTATTAGATAAAAAGATTAAAAAGAAACAAATTTTACCAATCAAATCACTTCCACAATTTTTAGATAATTTAAAAGGTAAAAATTTTATTATTGATAATAAAACCTGCTCAATTTTTTATGAAAAAATAATTAAATCAAATTTTAATATACTTAAATTTGATGATCCTGTTTATGAATTAAAATCAATCAAAAATTCTAATGAAATAAAACATATGATCGAAGCCCATAAAAAAGATGGCTTAGCGTTAACAAGATTTATTTATTGGATTAAAAATGTTAATAAAAAAAAAATTACAGAAGTGTATGCACAAAACAAATTAGAAAAATTCAGAAAACTAAATAAAGATTATTTATTTCCAAGTTTTGACACTATTGCTGGCGCTGGCTCAAATGGGGCAATTGTTCATTATAGGGCTAATAAAAAAACAACTAAAAAAATTGAACAGAATGATATTTTATTGATAGATTCTGGTGGACAATATCATTACGGTACTACAGACGTTACGAGGACTATTTCATTCTCAAAACAAAATAGATTTATCAAAAATGCTTATACGAATGTATTAAAAGGACATATTGCAGTTGCCTTAACAAATTTGAATAAAGATGACACTGGAAAAAAAATCGACATAAGAGCTAGAAAATATTTAAAAAAAGAAGGTCAAGATTATGCCCACGGAACAGGCCATGGAGTTGGTTTTTTTTTAAACGTCCATGAAGGACCTCAATCTATCTCAAAACATAATTCGATAAAGATAAAAAATGGAATGATCCTGAGTAATGAACCTGGTTTTTATAAAAAAAACCACTTTGGTATTAGGATCGAAAACTTAATCTATGCCAAAAAAACCAAAAGAAGCTTTAATTTTGAAAACCTTACACTTGCTCCTTTAGAAAAAGATTTAATTAACTACGAGTTATTAAATAAAATAGAAAAAGATTACTTATTTAAATATCATTTAAATATTTATTCAGAATTTTCTGGTTTGCTTAATAAAAAAGAAAGAAAGTGGTTAGCCACTCTTATTTAACATTTTTAACCATTCTGTCTGATTAATAATTTTTATATTCCACTCTTTAGCTGTGTTTATTTTTTTTAGAGTTGGTTTGTCTCCAGCAATTAAATAATCAAGTTTTTTATTAACGTTACTAATTATTTTTCCTGAATTTTGCTCTATCAATGATTTTGCTTCCGCCCTGCTTATTCCATTTAACTTCCCAGTTAACATAAAAGTTTTATTTTTTAACAATCCATTATTATTTATTAAAATTATATCTTTGATTAATAAATTTTTTTCTAACTCAGACAGCACTTTAAGATTAGTTTTATTTAGGAAAAATTTTTTAATGGATTGAATTTGAGTTATTCCAATTCCATCAATATTAGATAAACTTTCAATATTCTTTTCACCTGATAGTCTAAAAAAATTAGATGCTGTTTTAAGGTGTCTTGCAATAAGCTTAGCATTTTCTTGTCCAATATGTCTTATTCCTAATGAATAAATAAATCGCTCTAGAGAAATATTTTTTTTTTCTTCAATTGAGAATCTTAAATTAGCAACTGATAATTTTCCCCATCCTTCGAGTTCTTCTATTTTATTATAATTAAGCTTAAATATATCCTGTGGAAGTCTTACTAATTTTAGATTCCAAAAATTTTCAACAATTTTCTTACCAAATCCGTCTATGTTAAATGCGTCCTTAGAAACAAAATGTTTAATTCTCTCTATGGCAATTTTTTCACATTCAAACCCCTCACTAGCACACCTTCTTACAGCATCTTGTCTTTTAGTTGTCTCATTATAATCTTTAATTGTTTTGCTTCCACACGATGGGCACTTTAATGGAAAAATAAATTTCTTTGAATTTTGTTTTCTTTTTTTTAAATCTACAGAAACTACATGTGGAATTACATCTCCAGCTCTTTCAACAGTGACCGTATCCCCTACTCTTATATCTTTTCTAACAATTTCATCTTCATTGTGAAGCGTTGCATTTGAAACTATTACTCCCCCTATATTAACTGGTTTAATTTTTGCAACCGGGGTAAGTGCCCCCGTTCTACCAATTTGTATTTCAATATTCATTATTTCTGAAATTGAGCTATTAGCTGAAAACTTATGTGCTATCGCCCATCTTGGTGCATTAGCAGCAAAACCCAGTCTTTTTTGTAAATCAAAATCATTAACCTTATAAACAATTCCATCTATATCAAATGCCAGCTCTTTTCTTTTTTCCTCTAATTCTTTATGATTTAACATTAAATTTTTAACCCCAATAATTTTTTTATTAAATGGGTTTGTTTTAAACCCCCATAATTTTAAATTTTCTAAGAAACTTGTTTGATTTTTGATATTCATTTTTTTTTCATAACCATATGTGTAGGCAATATATTTTAATGGAATTTTTGCAGTTATTAATGAATTTTTTTGTCTTAATGATCCAGAAGCAGCATTTCTAGGGTTTGCAAACTTGTCTTTAATTTTTTTAAAATCATTATTTTCTATAAAAACTTCACCTCTAATATCTATTTCTTTAGGGAAGTTACTCTTAGTAATCTCCAAAGGTATATCCTTAATGGTTTTTAAATTTTGTGTAATATCCTCTCCTTCATTACCATCTCCTCTAGAAAGCCCTTTGGTTAATTTTCCATTAATATAAATTAGGGATGCAGATATTCCATCAATTTTTGGTTCAGCACTATATTCGATAGTATTTACATCTTTTAAACTTAAGAAATTAATTATTTTTTTTTCAAAATTTTTTAAGTCTTCTTCATTAAAAGCATTTCCAAGCGATAACATTGGAACTTTATGTTTTATTTTTTGAAAGTTTTTTGATGGTTTAAATCCTATGGATTTAGTGGGAGAATATTTACTTTTTAAAAATTTATATTTAGTCTCTAAATCTATTATATCTTTTTTTAAAAGATCAAATTCTTGATCTGATACGATAGGTTTGTTTTTATCATAATAATGCTTGTTATGTGTCTGAAATAAATCAATTTTTTTTAAGTATTCAATTTCAAGATCTTTATCATTCATTTTACTCGAACAATCCCTTAAATCTTTTTATTAAGCCTATCTTTTTCTTTTTATCTTTTTGTAATTCTTTTACACCATCTCTATAATCTTTATTAAATACTTTGTAAGAATTTTTATACCAATCAGAAGATTGGTAATTGTATCCTAAAGTGCTTGCATATTTTTTTGACTCATTAATTAATCCAAGTCTATAATTAATTTCAACCAGTCTATGAAGAGCTTCCTCTGTATAAATGGTTGTATTGTAATCTTTAACAACTGTTTTAAATCGATTAAGTGCTGGGATCCACTTAGTTTTTTTTAGATAATATCTAGCTATGTACATCTCTTTTGCTGCCAAAATTTCATTAATTAAATCTATTTTAAATTTAGCATCCATGGCAAATTCTGTACTAGGATAATCTCTAATTATAGTTTCAAATTGCTCCTTAGAATCTAATATTGATTTTAAGTCTTTTTTTTCATCAATTATTTGTTCATAAAAACTCATACCTAAAAGAAAATGTGCATAAACTTTATCTTTATGATTTGGATATGTTACTAAATATCTTTCTAACTCAAAAATTGCATCACTGTAATAATCTTGAGTATAGTATGAGTAAGCTGCCATAATTGCAGATTTTGCAGCCCAGGGTGACTGTGGAAATAACAACTCAGCCTCATTAAATTTTTTAGCTGCTAATAAAACATCTCCTCTTTGAAGTTCAAAATAACCCTCTTTGTATGCATCAGACATCTGCATTTCCATATCCACTTCTACAATTTCAGATATTTGTTTTGTTTTATCTCCACAAGACCAAATAAAGATAAAAGTGATTAAAAGAAGTATAATTTTTAATTTTGAAAGCATGGTCTTATTCTAACAGATTATGAATAAAACTCTATTTTTTAAGCAATAGATCTTAGGTGACTCTTATTTATGAAGGTATTTGGCAAATGTTTTTCTGTAATCTCTATTAATGAAAAATTTTCGTCTTGTTGAAAAACTTTTCTCAATAATTGGTTAGTTAATTTATGCCCTCCTTGAGAACAAATAATTTTTCCAATTATTTTATAACCTGCTAGATATAAATCTCCCATACAATCTAAAATCTTATGGTTTACAAATTCTTTTTTATTTCTAAGACCTTTTTCATTTAAAATTTCATTGTCCTTAACAACTATTGCATTTTCAAGACTTCCTCCTTGAGCTAATCCCATTTCTTTTAGCTTTGCAATATCCTCAAAAAGACAGAAGGTTCTTGAATTATAAATATCAGTCAAATCTGACTCGAATACACTTACTAAATTTCTTTGCGTTCCAATTAAATTATTTTCATATTTTAGTTCAAAATCTATATCCAAACTAACTTTGCTTGGCTCTATAGAAATTGTTTTTTTACCATCATTAAATTCAATTCTTTTTTCAATTTTAATAATCTTTATTGGTGCTTCACTACTTTTTATTCCAGCTTTAGATATTTCTTCAATAAAAATTTTTGCTGACCCATCAAGAATTGGTACTTCCTGATTATCAATCTCTACTAGGGCATTATCAATTCCTAAACCATATAATGCTCCCATTAAATGCTCTATTGTTGATATACTAACCCCACTTTCATTTGCTATGGTTGTACAAAATACTGCACTACTAACATTAAAAATATTTGGAACTACTATATTATTTTCTTTTAAATCAACTCTTTTAAAAAGAATTCCTGAATTTGGTTTTGCTGGCTTAACCGTCATAGTTACATTTGCTCCACTATGAAGCCCAACGCCTTTAAAGATAATATCTCTATTGATAGTTTTTTGATTAAGAACAGACATTATTATTCTTATAAATAATTGGTTTAAATTTAGAAAAACAACAAATGTTACGAGAAAATACTAGTCTATTTGAAAAAATGAAAAAGTTTTTCAAAAAAACCTTGTTTTATTTGTTTTTTTGGCACAACTACAACCTCTTGTTTGTCATACATTTTTCTTAGTTTGTACCCAGATTGACAAACATCACCTAGGGTTTCCTCTAAAAAATCAATATCTTTAGAAAATGAAATTTTATCTTTAAATTTATTATCTAAAATTTTTGATCCTTCTCCCATCAGTATCATCTTAGATTGGGTCTTTACCTTTGCATTTGAGACAAAAGATTTATCACATAATTCAAGAATCTCTTCCGTTCTAGCAAAAGCTATTTTTTGTAGCATTTCCAAAGAAAAATTTGGATTATCAGTATGTTCGTTATTTTTTTCAAAATTTAATTTAAGTTTTTCTGCTTCATTAATATCAATTTTTAAAAGTAGAGAAATATCTTTAGTAATATGGTTTCCACCTATCGGCAGAACGTCCAAAAAGATTAATTTATCATTATAAAAAGAAATAATTGATGTTTTTTTAAAAGCAATATCAATAAAAGATACCTCTCCTGTTAAATTTAAATTATTTTTATAATTGATTGATTTTGCATAACTAGAGCAAATTATTTGATTAATTGATATATTTAATTCTGAAAAAATATTTTTAAAGCTAAAGACTAATTCACTTGGAAGACAGATAAAAATAATGTCTAGCGATATAAATTGGCAATCGATTTCATCTGGTAACTCAGAATAATCAACATTATCAATTTTATAATTATTTATAATTATGTGTGCAATATTATAATCTGAATAATATTTTTTTATTTGCTGCTTTGCTTCTTGAATTAAAAATACGATATCATCTTGTCTTAATTTCAGTTCTTCAATTTTTTTAAATACAGAAATTGCAACAGATATCGTTTTTGAACTATCTATCATCAAATCTATATTATCAATATATTCATTTGTGGATTTTTCTAGCGATGCGATAATTTTTTGAATATCTGGTTTAAGATTAAATTGCTCTGTATAAAAATTACTCTCAATAAAAAAAGGATTATTCTTACTTTCCTCATTAAATGCACCTGCTCTTATTTTTGAAGAACCACAGTCAATTATTATTTTAAATTTTTTATCACTCATTACTTAGCAACTAAATGATTTTTAATTCTCAAATCAATAAATTTAAAATCTTTAAAATTATCATTATTGATAAGTTCCTTAGATAAGTTTAATGACGCTACAATATGTTCTTGTGGTAGCTTAATCAAAATATCCTTATCAGTTAAAATATCCCATCTACCTGATGGGAAAAAAGATAATTCTTTTAAATTTGAAAAAGACCACATAGATTTTTCAATATTTTTTTTAAATGATAAAAAATCTTGAGAATTAAATTCACCAAAAATGTATGGGAGTAGTTCGTTGTTACTTTTATCTTCAATTAACTTACCATTGGCACCTACTAGATATTGACTATTATTAGAAACTCGAGCAATTAATTTAGTTGGTTTAATTTTGATGTTAAGTGTTGATGGGTAAATTTTTTTTATATTAAACTCTTGTATAATATTATGTTTTTCTAAAATTTTTATTATTTCTTCCTCATTAATGACAAATATACTTTTGTATAAAAGGTTATTAAGGTTATTTAGGATCTCCAAATTTTTTCTCTCAGAAAGACCTGTAATGTTTATTTTAGTTATTGATGAAGATAATTTTTTTTGATCGTTTATAAATTTTGCACTAGTAGTGCTTAAAATGAATAAAAATAATAAATAAATTATTATTTTATTTTTTTTACCTATTGATTGATGCATCTTTTAAAATCCATTCAATTAATTTTATAAAACTTATACCCTTATGTTTTGCAATCTCAGGGACTAATGAAAGTTTAGTCATTCCAGGCTGAGTATTAATCTCTAACAAATAAAACTTCCCGTTAAAAAATTTAAAGTCAGATCTTGTAACACCTTTACAACCTATAATTTTATGAGCTGCTCTTGCTATACCAGTAATTTTAGCTAGATTTTTTTTACTCAAATCTACAGGAATTAAGTGCTTAGTCTTAGCACTAGAATTATATTTTGCCTCATAATCATAAAACTTTCTTTTAGGCTCAAGTTCAATTGCACCAAGTGATTTATTATTCATTATTGCAACTTGGATTTCTCTACCTGGTATAAATTCCTCAATTAATATTTCATTATAACTTTTTAATACTTTTAAGTTTTTTAATATATTGGTCTTGTCACAAATATATACATGAACGCTAGACCCTTCATTTATAGGTTTTACTACTACAGGGAATTTTAAATTTTTTTCAATTAATTTTATAATGTTTAGTTTATTTTTTTTATGATTAAATTTAATATATTTTGGAGTTAGTATTTTATTTTTTATAAAAATTTTTTTTGAAATTTCTTTATCCATTGCTATTGATGATGCAATTACACCTGAGTGTGTGTATGGAATTTTTTTAGTCTCTAAAATTGCTTGAATGTATCCATCCTCACCAAATTGTCCATGTAGTGCATTAAAAATAACATCTGGTTTAAATGAAGTGATATTCTTTGAAAGATTTTTATCAGGCTCACTAATTAAAACCTTATATCCATTTTTAATTAACTCTTTGGCAACTTGCTTTCCAGTATCTAAGCTAATTAACCTTTCCTTAGATATACCACCAGATAATATTAAGATTTTTTTTGTCATTTTATTTTAAAATTTTAATTTCTTTTTCTAGCACTATTCCAGTTTTTTTTTCCACACTTGTTTTAACAAATTCAATCAATTTATTCATATCCTCAAAACTAGCATTATTTTTATTTACAAAAAAATTACAGTGCTTATTTGAAATATGAGCATCCCCAAAGCTTATATCTAGTGGTACAGAATCTTTTATCAGCTCCCAGACCTTTTTATCAGTTTGATCAATTGGATTCTTGAATGTGCTACCACTTGTTTTTAATTTTGTTGGTTGTGCTTTATCTTTCTTTTTCTTTAATTCTAAAACTTCGTTTTCTATTTCTTCTTTATTTTTTTTTGTTCCTTTAAAAGATGCACTTAAAAAAATTAAGTCCTCTTTTAAATCATTGCTTCGGTATTTAAATATAACTTTACTCGCTGGTATTGTAAAAACCTGTCCATTTTTATCAATTGCTTGGATTGATACTAGCACATCTTTAAACTCTTTATTAAAGCATCCAGCATTCATCTTTAATCCACCACCTATAGTACCAGGTATACATGCTAAAAATTCAAATCCACCTATTCCATTATTCAGTGCAAAATCAGAAAGCTTTTTATCAAGACAGGCACTGCCAGCTATAATGACATCATTTGGTAATATAGAGATGTTGGAAAAATTTTTTCCTAGTTTGATAACAACACCATCAAATTTTTCATCACTTATAAGAGTATTCGAGCCTGCACCTAAAATATGTATTTTTTCTTTTTCTCCAAATTTTTTTAAAAACAAAATTAAGTCAGGTAAATTATCTGGTCTAAAGTAAACTTTAGTTTGTCCACCAATATTAAACCAATTGCTCTTTTTTAAATCATAATCAAAGTTAATTTTACTACTAATTTCATTAGAAAATTTTCTTATTTCTTCAATGCTCATTAGATCAATTCTGGTAATTGTCTCATCCATGCTGAAATTGTACCAGCGCCCATACCAACAACTATCTTTTTGCCAAAAATAGTATTTTTAATAAATTTTGCTAACTGGTACTGATCTTCAACCATAAACAATCTTACTTTTGAATTTTTAATAATATCTTTTGCAAAATTATTATATTTAAAACCTAATTTTATTTTTTCTCCAGCAGTATAAATAGGGCATAATATTACAACATCAGCTTTTTTAAATGATAAGCTGAATTCTTTTTTAAGATCTTTTAATCTGGAAATTCTGTGTGGTTGAAATATACAAATCACTTCTTCCTTTTTATAAGCAGCTCGCACACCATTTAATACTTCTCTAATTTCAGTTGGATGATGGGCATAATCATCATAAAAATTAGTTTCTCTATGTGTAAAAATTTTATTAAATCTTCTTTGAACACCCTTAAATTCTTTTAATCCTTTTTTGATTATATTTTGTGATATTCCTATTGTTACTGCCACAGCAATTGCTGCTGTAGAGTTTCTAATATTGTGAATTCCTAATAATGGTAATTTAATTTTTCTTATAGTTAAATTCTTTTTTCCTGGCAAATTTATAGCTAAATCATATTGAGAATATTCTTTTTCTTGTTTTATATTCTTAATATAGAAATTTGATTTATTATCAGTTCCATATGTATAATAATTCTTCATTTTTAATTTACTTAATAAATCTTTATTGTTCTTGTCATCTATACAAATAAAAGACTTCCCAAACGAAGGGACCTTATTGATAAATTTTATAAATAATTCTTTAAGATCTTTCATTGAATTATAAAAATCCATATGCTCACGATCAATATTTGTTACTATAGAATAAGTTGGTGGCACATGTATAAAACTACCATCTGACTCATCAGCTTCTAATATACACCAATCACTTTTGCCTAGTTTTGCAGAATTTTTTATTGCATTAAGGACACCTCCATTAATAATTGTTGGGTCCAATTTTGTCTTTGAAAATATTGAGGCTAATAAAGATGTAGTTGTTGTTTTTCCATGTGAACCGGTAACAACTATATTTTTTGTTAAAGAGACTATATTTGCCAACATCTCTCCTCTTTTATAAATAGGTAATTGTTTTAGTTTGGCTTCAATTAATTCAGGGTTATTATTTTTAATAGCTGACGAAATGACAACAATTGTTGCTTTTGCTATATTTTTTTTAGTATGACTAATTGTAATTTTGATCTTATCTTTTTTTAATCTTTCAATATTTTTATTTCCAAGGACGTCACTCCCTTGAACATTAAATCCCATCCTTTTCATAATGAGTGCAAGGCCACTCATTCCAATACCCCCTATACCAACAAAATGTATAATTTCAGTTTTAGCTAATTCAATTTTCATTAATAACAGATATAATTTTCAGATTTATATTATTCCATGTGTTTTCATAGTTAAAATCCTTCATGTTCTTTTTTTTAACAAGATATTCTTCTTTATTATCAATAATATTAATTAGTTTATTGAGTAATGTTTTCTCATCAATTTCTTTTTGATTTAACAACCAATTAAAGCCAAGTTTATTATAAAAATGTGCATTTTCAAATTGATGGTTATCTTTCGCAGTTGGCAAAGGTATTGCTAAATATGGAGTCTCAGTAAAATTTAACTCAGCTAATGTTGATGCTCCTGCTCTAGTAATGCACAGGTCTGTTTTTTGCATAAAATTTATGACATCATCGTTAAAATTGAATAATTCACATTGAATATTCTTATCTTCGTAAGTTTTTTTAAAACTTTCAAAGTTAATAGAACTAGTTTGTTGGTAAATTTTTAGTTTATATTTTTTAGCTAATTCAATAATTGCATTTTTAACTAAATCATCAAATATTTTAGCTCCTTGACTACCACCTATTATAAGCAAATTAATTGTATCTAAGGATTTATTGTAATCTCTCTTATTATAAAAATTTTTTCTTAATAATGCTGGAATTACTTTAATTTTATTTTTAAATTTAATAGGAAATTTTTTGATATTATTAGAATAACAAAATATTTTTTGACAGTAACTTAAAAAAAATTTGTTTGATCTACCTAAAACCATATTTGGTTCAAATAATAACAGCTTAATATTTAAAATTCTAGATCCTAAGCATAAGGGTAGTGACATGTATCCGCCTGTCGAAATTAATGTATCAATTTTATTTTTTCTTAAAAAAGAAATTGATTTAAAAATCAAAAATATCATAAAAATAAAATCAAGTGGTATTATTAATAAGTTTTTTGAAATTGGCCTCACATTAAATATTTTTAAATTGTACTCATCTTTGTTTAAAAATTTGATACCCCTAAAGTCAGATGTCATTGAAACATCAAAATTGCCCTCTAAATGTTTATATATTATGGTTGCGGGTATAACGTGACCTCCTGATCCGCCAGTACTAATTAGTATTTTTTTATTCATTTAATTAATTTTTCTTTTTGTTAAATTTAAAATTATTCCAGATAATATAGAAACTCCTATAATTGAAGAACCCCCATAACTTAAAAATGGCAATGTCATTCCAGTTGTGGGAAATAGTCTTATATTCACGCCAAGATGTATTAATGCTTGAAAAATTATTAGACTTATTGCTCCAGTTAGCACTAATTTATTTTTTTCACTTTTTTCTAAATAAATTTTTTTAAAAACAGAGTAAATAAAAAATAAAAATAAAATTAATAAAAATATTATTGCAATAACACCAAACTCCTCTGAGATAACTGAAACTATATAGTCGGTATGAGCCTCTGGAACTCTTGTTTTTAAGGTACCTTCTCCTATTCCTTTACCAAAAAAGCCACCACTACTAATTGCTTCTATAGCTTTATCAGATTGAAAATTATGGGTTCCACCATCAGGGTTGAAGAAAGAGAGTATACGACTTTTAATATAAATAAATTTTGGGATAAAAAAAACTACATATAGCAGGCTTATAATAGAAAGACTTATAAATAATAAAATGAATAATAAGTTTATGCCAGATACAAAAACTAATATTGCCCACGATAAAAACACCAAAAGTGTTTGTCCGATGTCGGGCTGCATTATTAATAGTAACCCAGTTGGGATAATAGAAATAATAGTCAATAAGTATTTGATATAAATATTATAATTTTTTTCACTACATAAAATTGTTGCTACAAAAATAATTATAAATGGTTTTAGTAATTCAATTGGTTGAAATTGAGGAAGAAAAAAAAGATTTAACCATCTTTTTGATCCTTTAACTTCAGTACCAAAAATTGGCACTAAAAATAAAAAAAATAAAGTAATAAAAAAAAGATAAATAGAGAATCTAAAAAGATTCTTTTCACTTAGAGAAGAGAAAAACACTAAGGTCAACAAGCCAATGAAAATATATACCAAATGTTTAAAAAAGAAAAAATAATTATTTGTATCTAATTTATCAGAAGCAATTAATGAAGTTGAAACTAAAGAAAAAAATAAACCCAAACTAAACAAAATTATTATCAATAAAAAAATTGTTTTATCTATATTTTTCCACCAGTTATAATATATTGAGTTGAGCGAACTATTATTTATCATTTTATATAATTTTTAATAAGTTTATTAAAATATCTACCTCTTTCTTCAAAATTTTTAAAAGTATCAAATGATGCAGAGGCTGGACTAAAAAGAATTGTCTTTTTAATAAAATTATTTTCATTTTTAATATCTAAAAAAACCTTAGGAATTAGACTCTTTAAATTTAAAAATGATTTAAACGCCATCTTATTTTTTAATTCATTAATAAAAAATTTTTGATTTTTACCAAAAATGTATAATTTGATCTTTTTACAATCTTTTTTTTTAAGTAGAAATTTATCTCCTTTTTTAGGTAAACCACCTATTATCCAATAAATATTTTTTAATGATTTCAATAATTTTTCTGATGAAGAAAAGCTTGTTGCTTTAGAATCATTAATAATTTTTAAAAATTTAGAATTATGAATTATTTCTTGTCTAAAACTTAGTCCTTTAAAATTTTTTAATGATTTTAATAGCAAGTT
>JACKZZ010006103.1_pt1 | contig 23674 bp, 13 predicted proteins | sample 8027871 | NCBI WGS metagenome assembly JACKZZ01 (sample SAMN15724774, study PRJNA655200) | protist metagenome | isolation source: fluorescence activated cell sorting (FACS) single amplified genomes of... | place: USA: West Boothbay Harbor, Gulf of Maine | collected 2000-07-19 | reverse complement strand
TAATGACGTCGCCAGTACATCTTCCGATGTCGCAATTTCTGTCGTCCGTCGACGGCGGTCAGCAGAAATTACGCAAACGCTCGCTCACAGAAGAGGGCAGCATCAGCATGCTCGAGAAGGAGCTGCTGCAACAGGTGGGGGAAGCCGAAGGAAAGCAAACAGGTGGGGGAAATAATAACTACAACGACCAGAAGAGTCAGCGGAAGTCGAACATTCTGAACATGGATGGCGCTGCTGGCAGTAGTAATGGTACCAATAGTAATTCCCACGCCGCTTCGTCCTCGCGTGCTCCTCCAGCAGCTGCGATAATAGGCGTGCTGCCGGGAGCGGAGAAACGCCCCACTTCTGCAGCTGCTCGCGCGTACCAGAGGCACAGTTTGGCGGCGATGCAAGTGCAAGCACAAGCGCAAGGATCAAAGGATACTCCTCCGCGCAGCGACTCGAAGGGTGTTGTGTCGGGGGTGTCGGGGACAACCACCCCCGTTTACAATAATACTCCGCGAGGTGCGTACAAGACGCGGCATTCGCAGCCAATTACAGTGGCGAGGAAGTCTCAGCCGGGGATGATGGTGGGAAACGGACCTGGACCGTCTGGAGGAAGCGGATCCATGATGACAGGTGGTAGTACAGGCGCAAGTATGTCAAGCGGCATTGCCGCCAATGCGGTCAACAACCTCACCACGACTAGTGGTGGTGCTAAGGACACTGTTGTTACTAAAAATACTAATGAGCCTATGGTGCCTAAGTCATCATCTGCCATGGAACAACAAGAAGGCGCTATAAATATTGGTGATACAAATAATACTGCTGCCGGTGATATTGCGGCTGGCACGACGGAGGCAGCAGAAAATCATGATCCAACAGCGGAGGAAACACCGCAACGCAGCTCATCGAAGCGGCCCTCGGCAGTGTTAACCAACAAGGATGGGTCTCGTCCGGAAGTCGGGTCTCGCACTGCGTCCAAGCGGCCGAGCGCAACTGCTCTTGATACAACACCGGAGCGCAGCTCATCGAAGCGGCCCTCGGCAGTGTTAACCAACAAGGATGGGTCTCGTCCCGAAGTCGGGTCTCGCACCACCTCAAAGCGGCCGAGCGCAACTGCTCTTGATGAGGGTGGCCAGGAGGAAGTGAATAGCAGAACGCCCTCGAAGAAATGGGCGACTGCGAACGAAGTTTCGACCTGTCGACATGAGGGGGCGAACGACAAGGGGGTGAAAGATGCTGTCGCCAAGAACATGACTAGCCCCGGCGATCTTTCTACTCCATCTAGTCGGTCTCCTAGCAAGCGCCGGGCCACAGAGACGCCACCCACACCTTCGACGACTTTTGTTGTCAACGTTGTCTACGGCACGCAGTCGCACACTCTCAGGTACAGCTGCCCGGAGAAACTTTTGGGCCAGGCGGGCACTGGTACTGGTGCTAGTATAGCTGCCGACCTGGACCAGGCTCTTGCTGCCGCTAATCTGCAGAACAAGAATACTAGTAGTAAGGATGTGTCAGTGCCTCGCACTCCTGATCAATCGGACCACAATGATCTTGATCATGGGGGAACAATACGTAAGCGGAGCATCGATTCGAATGGAAGTGGCGAGCAACTGAAAAGAATACCTTCCAGGCAGTCCAGCAAACGGCGGAGCCGGGACGGGAAGAACGAGATAATTGGCCAAACGTCGAGTGCCGTCACAAACGCGTATAAAAACGCCGTCGGCACAGTCGCCGATGCGTACACGAGTGCGAAACAGGAAATCCTGGGTTCGAGCCCGAATCCGGCACGTCTACTCTCGGTGGATAGTCTGGACTCTCCCATCAATGCGATTTCCAACAGCAACTGCAGTGACGCCAGCAACGTTGATGGTGGCGAGAGTCCAAGCAATAATAGTCCGTTAAAGGGGAAATCAGGTAAAGCCAGATCTGTCGCTGCCAGCAGCACGACGGCACCGTCTAAATCCTCGAGCATAGATTCCCATGGCCATGGGCTCAAGAAATTCTCGATTGGTCTCAACAACGGCCCAATTAGCCAGAGAACAGGAGAATTCGGAGCAGGTTCGCGCGAGGAATTTTTGGAGGAGCAACCGCCTGCCCCTGTGAAGGATCACAGTACAGTTTCCAGCATTAATTTGGCGAATTCGCCCGAGGTGCAGGCAGCAATCGGGGTGAAGAAGAGTGTTCCCTTTCTGGCCAATCCCGAGCCGCCTCGGCGCGGTTCCATGCTGGAACTGGTTCTAAACAGCCCGCAAGCAAGTCCGCGACCGAGTTTGCTCTGTAGCGAAGGAGGGGAGGCTCGACCTGATGATGGCGGGGGTCAAGGAGGGCCAGGTAGCATCATTTCTTCCGCTCCCAAGGTGATGGTCGTGAACGACAGCGAAGACGAGTTGAGTTATCAGAAATTGGCGAAGCAAGACGGAAATGGCGGAGGTGGATTTGTCAACAGCGACATTCCCAACAGTGATGTGCCGGACGATCATACGGATGGGCAGAGGCAGAGCAAGCACAAGAAGAAAGACGAGGCGAGAGGAGGGAAACTTCCTCCAGAGGCAGCAGAGAACAACGATGGTTTTGCCGTGGCTCCGAAGCGGTCATTGTCAGACGGCACCTCCAGCGACATTCTGAAAGCGGCAGCTGCGGCCCGCGATCAGCAAGAACAGAATTTGAAAACCACCACGGGAGATGCCGCGGATCAGGCAGATGGCATCATCAGCGGCGCCCGTCCCCGGAAATCGAGCTCCTTCGCGGACACAATTCAGCAGATGAAGCAGGCGGTCGACAACATGGGCGGGCTGGAGGCGTTGCGGGTTGGTGGAGGGTCGTCCAACAGGAAGCGTAGTGTGGTTTCCGTCGACGATGAGCTCTACGTCAAGGAGGAGCAGGGGGGAAGTGCGGCGGATTCGAAAGAGATAGTGGTGACATCCAGTAGATTACCTCCAGGGGAGGCTCCTCCCATCCCGGTAGACCTCCCCTCGCAGGCGGTCCTCGATCCTTTCACGGCTGCGATGGTCGAGGATCGTCGGAAACGGGAGAGCCAGGTCCTCGCCGGTATAGCTCCCGACACTTCTGCATGGAACGATGACCACGCCGAGGGTGTGACGCTCAGGATGGAAAACTCCCGCAAGTTGGCGCAGGCGCTGCACATGCAGCAGGAGCAACTGCAAACAATGCAGTCGCAGCAGGCGCAGGCCTTGATGCAGCACACAGCGCACATGATGGCGGAGGCTGGCTTGATTCAGCAGGCCGCCATGGCCGCCAGTCTGGGGATCAGCATGATCCGCTCGTCCACTGGCGGGGGAAGTGGGAGAGCCTCGGGCAGGCACACACCGATCCTCCAGGCGGGGAGTGGTGTTCCAAGTGGTGCCGCGACTCCGACCGGTAGTACGGGCGGGGGTGCCAATGTGACACCGAACAGCTACGCCCAGCAAATGGCAGTGGCGCAGGCGCAGCAAATGGCAGTGGCGCAGGCGCAGCAGACGGCAGTGGTTGCTGCTGGTGCTGGTAGTACTACCAACAATAAGAATAATGTTTCCAAACAGCAGTCTGATCGCTCGTCGGCGGCTGCTACTGCGGTTTGGCCTGGCCACAAGAACAACGGCGGCACGACTCGTAACACGGCGATTTCCGTCATGGGCCAGCCCATGGTGGGGTCGGATGCGTTTAGTGTAAAAAATCTGATGATGTCGCAATCGGGACTGGAGGGGAGTACTATGCGCAACAGTGCAGAGGAATTGCTTAATGACGAAGAGCTGGCACGGTTGTCGCAAGAAAAGACAACGCCGGCACGTGGAAGTACATGAAAAACGGTCATTGAAAGATCTTTTGTCATCGATCTAATGATGAGAACGGTCGGGTTATTCATCACACATGAATTGTGCGGGTAGGATCAATGGATCACCTGTGCGGTTTACTTATGTGGTGTGGTGGGGCGACAAGAGGCTTAGGTATTGATGTGTGCAGTGCACGATTGGTGGAAGTCGAAGTGTGATCAAACAGCTATATTACCGCGTGGAACTAAATAGCTCTCCAGCCAGCGTCGAGAGTTGCATCAAATTGTGGATTATTAACCTGTCTCGAACCAAAGATCAATGCGCATCTATCTTATAGATTCTCCAGAATTAGGCAAATATTCTTGGACGATGGTCAGAGTGGCATCAAAAACAGCACGTTCCGGTTTGATGTGGATGAAACAGTTTCGTCTTGTATTATAATACGCACATCCGCATTTTGGTTTGCATCAACGCATTCGGTGACGTATTTCTGTATTAGTTGGCAGGCTACGACCAGACTCTGACTCTCTCGAACAGTATTGACAAATTTCAGTGAAAAAAAAAAAAAAAAAGTTTTGATCTATCTCAGTGAAAGTTTTCCGATTTTGCAACTACTATGCGACTATTCTAGGAATATGTTGCGTTTTGAACTCATCTATAGACACGTGTCTGTGTGTCGATTCACAATTAATACCTAATCATGTCTTGCCAGCAACGCATCCATATTTATAGCTCACAGCTGACAACTAGCGTACTACTGCATTTATTGTAAACAACAACTTCAAGAATATTACACGCGATCGAGTAAAATTGCGCATCAGTGCATAACAAGGAGAATCTCCCTTTGATTTATGATAGATACTAAAGCGAATCACGGAACTCGATTTGATCTACATATTTGCAACTACAGCACAACAACGTTGTTAATTGGCAGACGTGCAGAATTAATTCTCAAGTCACAGTGATCCATTATCGTAGGTTTCTCGCTGGAAGGGTGTTCTCCGTCGCAAGTCTCTTGTTCATTCACAGCAGCTGTGATCATTCGGTTTGTATCTGTTGTCATCAGTTGTTCACATCGGTTTTTCGTTTCGTGGTTCAGTCTTTTTCGTTTCGTGGTTCAGATTACTTTTTCGATCCGTGGTCGGTTTTCATTCTTTTTCGTTTCGTGGTTCAGATTTTTTCGATCCGTGGTTGTTTATCTGGGAGCGATTGTGTAGTGTCTTTCTCATCGCCCTTTTCGTGGTTCAGTTTGCATACATAAGAAGGTGAATCTCAGACTATCAATCATGCAAGTCTCAATTGCAATCATCAATTTATTCTGACAGCGTGTCACGTTCGGGTCGATGATCGGGCCTTGAGTCCGTAATAAATCATCGATTTGGCGTGGTGGCAGAGAAACAAGGAATCGTCCGATATTGTATATTTGAATTGAAAATCTGATGGTGGCATTGAACAACTCCAAGAAGAATTTAATTTGCAGCAAAAAAAAACAACATCATGAATAAGGGGAATCAGAAGCGCAAAGGCCCTGGGTCGTCCGGGAAAGGGCCTTCCCCGAAGGGCGGCACAGATCATCTTCTCCCCCAGACTTTGTCTGTGCCTGGCAGCGTGCAGAGCAGCGCTGTTGACACTCTTAGCAGCGGTTTGATTCCAGGCAGCAGGCACAGCGATCATGGTCATCACCCACACCCTGGGTCTGCCAGCACTGACAGGAGTACTAATTCTCCGTTGTTCGATCGTTTCGGTGCCGGCGCGTTAGACTCCCAAAATATCGAATCGGAGGTGGAGTCTCAGACTCAGCACCTGATTACCCGTTCCCGCGGGCGGGATGCGGATCAGGTGGGCAATTTGACGGCGAATCAGCGTGACCGCGTGATGCAGCAGGAGCGCTGGCAGGAACAACATGGGGAGCGCTGAAATCGGGATGTTAGATTGGCTCCTCGGCGATAACAGCCGAACCATGCTCATGGTTGACTCCGAGGGTGATCCTGTCAGTGCCATGAGCAGACACGAGCAGGATAATTTGTCGCCGCTCAAGCAGGGAGGAAAAAAAACCTGGTGGTGGTTGTGGGCATTGATTGGGGGCGGTCTATTTCTCGCCGGTCTGACGGCGTTGCTGATATATCTGTGCGTGGCAGGCGGCGCAGGAAAAGCAGTGGGAGACAAAGGACAAGACGGAACGGTCGTTGGGCCGTCCATGGTAGCTGTTCCTGTCAAGAAGTGGGGACCAGACTGCGGCGTGTATGTGGAACTACCCTGGGAAAGGCAGTGCGGGGAAGAAGGCCGCGATCCGAGCATCGGACGAATTTTCGAGTTCGTGCCAAAGCCGCGACGCGAAAAAAGATTGGCAGAAATCCGCGCCGAATGGGAAGAAAAGAAGAAAAAGGGGAGGGAGAATGACAATGGAATGGATAACAATGAACAAAATGGTAAAGATAAAAAGTCACAGCAGCCCCTGAATCTTCCCGCGTCCTTTCTGCAGAAGTTGCGAAGGAGAAGACTGGTGGCGCAGGAAGAGAAAAATGAAAAGGTCGAGGATCATGATCATGAATCAGAGGTGGCTGAGTCGGGTTGCGAGCGTTTTTTCGACAAGGACAGCAATCGGCCGTTGTTGGTCACAGCGCCGTGCGATTGCGAATATTCCGATTGGGATGTGTCTGCCGACTCCTGTTCTGCCGCGGACGACGACGGGTCGCCGCTCAAATACCTTCGGGGAGTTAGACGTGAGCCAGGACACAAATGGCGCTGGCACCATGATGTTGATCATCATGGTGTGGCTGGGGGTGAATCAACATCAGACTCAGAATCATCGTTGGCAGCCGCAGAAAATTTATCTGCGCAGCAGAACGTGCAAGGCTGGATGCAATACGTGGACGTTGAGGAGCAGTTTTTGTACAACACCGACGAAGTCATGACGGCCCGGGTGAGAGAGTTGCATGAACAAGAACAAGGTGAAGGTCATGAAGGTGAAGGTCAGGATGCCGCTAAGGACGATAATAATAAGACTATTAACAAGAATAGCTACGCGGCCTATAACGACGTATTGCGGCAGTATTTGCGGGAAATCAGATGGTTCTCCGAGAATCAAGGTGAAGGTGAAGGTCAAGTTGATCATCATGGTGTCCCGGAGTCGCAGCAGTTTGTCACGATTGCTCCCGAGCCGCAGCCCTTGTATGAGTTCGGGATGAACTCTGCCGTGGTGGGTCGTGTCAAAGCCGCAGCGAAGAAGATCGTGGACGTTAAGATGGTGGGCGAAACAAATGGTGGTGTGGCGCCTGCGTGGACAGACGCAGACGCTCTCGCTCTGCAGAAAGCGATTGAGCAGGACCCGGAAGTGATCCAAGCGATTGAAGTCGAAGCGAGGAAAGCGGACATCATGGAGAAGGGTCGTCGGGTCGATATTATTAAGGAGAAAGGCGTCATGGAGAATGATGATCGCATCCCAAACGAGGAAGAATCGCCCTGGTCGGCCGCAGATTTCCTTGAGACTGCTTTGCTGCCACTGATCAGCGACGCCAACGCAAGAAAGGAGGTAGTCGCGTCCCAACCGTTTCCCCTCCGCGGTGGGAGCTGTTCCGCGGTGGGAGTCAAGTCTCCCGCCTTGGTGTTTGACAAACGCGGGATCGTGTGCGTGCATTGCCGGTACAAGAAGGAGCAGCAATCTCAGCCGCAGCAACCTCCTCAGCAGCAGTCTTTCCTGTCTTTTCTCAGAGTCAAGCGCATCCGCCACAACTTGTCGGAGAAAACAACATCATCTGCTCCTGTTCCGGTGACATCATCTTCATCTACCGCTATTGAAAATAGTAATATTGCGGTGCAGCACTATTTTCCCATGCCGTTGCTGAACAAGCTGTCGGTCGAGCAGCAGACGAATTTGCCAGGAGTGTGCGCGGCTGCAGCGGCGCCACAGCTTTGCTATGTTGAAGTTGGCGCGTGCGAGGAGGATCTGACGGGCAACCTCAAGGCCAAAGCCGTTGCTGCTTCTGCGGAAGGAAAGCAGGACGGTGTGAGGACGATGACTCATCGGAGGATACTATCCGGGGAGGATAATACAGGAGGAGCAGGAGGATCTGCATCCAGTGCATCATTGACCCTACCACCGGGAGTGAACCAGGACGCGGAGGAAAGTTGCGACCTGCACTTCGCTGGCAACGAAGAAAGCGGGAAAATGGATCGACCTACAAGTGTTGTGACCTACGAACTGTGCGAGCTCGCACCTGGGCCTGCGCCGCCAGGAAAAGACGAGGATTCCGGAGACACTGGTGTTGATCCCCCGCCGCCAGATCCACCGAAGGATCCCACGCAGCCGAAGGATCCCACGCCGCCGAAGAAAACCCTCAAGTGTACCACGAAGATTCCGAGACCTTCAGATGACGGTGGCATTCCCAAGGCTTTGGTGGCGGTTCGCGAATTAGTGGGTGCAGGAGCGTTGAAAGAAAGTTTCGAGGAAACGGAATTGATAGGATCGGGCGGAAACGGAATTGACGGAGGGTTGATTGGCAAACCCTTGGACGAGTGGATAGTGACACCGTCCGGGGAAGACGGCAAGCAGGTCCAGGTCCTGGAAATCCCGTGCGGGGGGGAAAACAGTTCAGGTGGTCCCGGTGGTGCCAAGTCTAGCAGAAACCCGAAGAAGAAGGTGACGCTCCATTTCACGTGTGAGAAAAAGGAGGGCAGTCCTGCCAATGTCCCCAGAAGCTCCTTCCTGAGGCTGTTGAAAAAAGTACGGGCCAGCCCGAGACAAGAACTGCACGAGGAAGGCGAGTGGACTGTGACGAAAGTCGAGGGCAACTGCAAGGGCGATCCTGCGCCGAAGACGCTCACGTGTGAGAACATCCTATGGGCCGACGAGATTCCGAGAGCGTCGACGTACGCTCACGTCAAAGAGCCTTTGCGGCAGGTTGAGGAGCTAGTTAAAAAAACGGCTGAGTCGGATTCGTCGCGTGGACCACAAGTGAAAATTGATTTCGAGAAGTCGGAATTGATGGCAGACAAGGTTGGAATTAAAGACTTTACCGTTGGCACACCCCCGACAGATTGGGAAGTGAAATTAGTTCCGGGCGACCACAACAAGGCGACTCTCCAGATCCCGTGCGGGGGAGGAGAAAGCAACCGTTCAGGTGATGATGATGGGAGCAACGCGAGTCCCCGAGACCCGAAGAAGAAGGTGACGCTCCATTTCACGTGTGAGAAAAAGGGGAGCATTCCCAGCTCCTTCTTGATGCTTGTGAAAACAGCGCGGGCCATCGAGAAAGGCGCGTGGACTTTGACGCAAGTTTCGGGCAACTGCAACAAGGAGAGTCTCCCTTTGATTTTATGATGATGATAATGATGACCTGGAAGCGTGGGACTTCATACTCATGCCCCACCGAGGGTGATCAAAATTCGTGGAGACGCAAAAAACCCGCGCCCCGTTGAGCCACACCAAGGAAATTTTTGCAGCTTGCATGAATTTTGGTCAGGGACCCCTTGCTGCCTTTTTGTGCTGACCCAAGAGGGGCGCGGGGTTTCGCGGTTACACGAATTTTGGTCACCCCCGGAGATGATATTTTGCTTCCCCGAGCCGAGCGCAAACTGGTTTTTTAACTTTTTCAAAAACCAGGATTTTCCTTTGGGCGTGTCTGCCCTCCGTTGCGTGGTCTGCTGACGCCTAGCAGTCGGCGCATGCGCTCGAGCAGGTCGAAATTCGAATCCGAAATCCAAAAGTCGAATCCGACTTCTCAAATTCGAAAGGCAAGCTCGACTTCTGGAATCCAGAAGTGACGCTCGGCTTGTTGAGTTGAGAAGCCGAACTCGGCTTCTGCGATTTAGAAACCCGCGCTCGGCTTCCAAGATTTAGAAGTCGAGCTCGACTTGTGTAAGCCAAATTAACTTGTAAAGCTGAATCAAGTGATGCCGCGGTGCGCGAATGGACACGACACGCGTGAGGTTTCTGCAGCCGCACTTCCACTTCCTGCATGTGGGCGTCATGGCCAAATGGTGCGTCGTGGTCACACGACATCCGCCCAGCTCGGGGTGTGTTTCCACTTCCACTTCCGCGATTTCCGAGGGGACATCGCCATGGGACTCCTGTGGATGGATGATGAATCCGAATTGGGCCGGGGCCACCTTTCGCGCCAGACCCACTGAGCCTGGAAGCCTGGAAGCGGAAGTGGAAGTGGGTGAGTGCCATCTCTCAGCGACGTCGCATCATCGACGCACGTCAGTTCTACTTCCACTTCCACGACCACCGCCGTCGCCTCGGCCCACAGGCTCCGGAAGGGTAACTCTCAGGTGTCATCTGGACAGTGCTGTGGCGTGTCAGATTGGATCTGCTGGAGCTGGAAATGGAACTGGAAGGCAGAGTCGAGTGCCGTTGCGATGCCCCGATGCGCGGATGGGGAGGCGTGTGGCTGCTGCAGCTGCAGACTTCCACTTCCGTCTCCACTTCCTGCATGCGGACGTTGTGGTCACATGGTGCGTCGTCATGCGGCATCCGCCCAGCTCGAGGCGTCTTTCGTTCCACTTCCACGTCCGCGATTCCCGAGTGCGCATCGCAACGGGACTCCTCACTCCTGTAGCGGGATCGGGGCCGCCCTTCTCGCCATGCCCACTGAGCCCGGAAATGGAAGAGTGAGCCATCTCTCAGCGACGTCGCACCGCGGCATGTCAGTTCCACTTCCACTTCCGCCACCGCCTCGGCCCACCGGCTCCGGAGGAGGAGTAACTCAGATGTCAGTTGGACAGTGCCGTGGCGTGTCATGTTGGGGATGCCGGAACTGGCAGTGGAGCTGGGAGGCAGAGTCGAGTGCCGCTGCGATGCCGCGGTGCCGTGCGCGGATGGGGACCGGGGACGCGTGAGGTTGCTGCAGCCGCAATTTCACCTCCTCATTTCCAACCCCGGCACGCGGGCGTCATTGTCAAAAAATGGCACGGCGTCATGCGGCAGCCCTCCAGCTCGAGCTGTGCATGCTTCCAATGCCGCGGATGTGGGGGGCGAGATGCACCAGGCGAAGGCCGGATAATTCCAATCCCGACTCCACTTCCACTCACTGCCGCCGGACGGTGGGGCGCAGGGCACACAAGGCAAAAGACGCCTGGCCCCAACAACTCCAACTCCATTTCTATGGTCAATGGGAAATGGGGAGCAAGACCTACAATGCGAGGACAGATCATGTGTGGTTCCAGTTCCACTTCTGCTTCCGGGGTGCGAGGCGACGTCGAGAGGACAGATGTGTGGTTCCAATTCCACTTCTGCTTCCACCCCGTGCGAGGCGGCGGAGGACATATGTGTGGTTCCAATTCCACTTCTGCTTCCGCCCCGTGCGAGGCGGCGTCGAGAGGATAGATGTGTGGTTCCAATTCCACTTCTGCTTCCGCTCCGTGCGAGGCGGCGTCGAGAGGGTAGAGCCCCATTTCCACTTCCGTTTCCAGCGCGGATCTGTGCGAGCACAATGGTGGGTTGGGAAGAAGAAAAAATGATGAATGTGGGTAAGAATTTCGCGCGCGAAGCGCGCGAGCGCCGATTTTCGCCCCTGGGGGTGGAGCCTGGAACCAGAAGTGGAACTGCCGCCCCGCCCGCCTCCTGCGCCTGATTCTTCAAAAATTTTGCAGGAAAATTTATAGATACCTGCCTTTGAAATTTGCACATGATCCCGCACTCCCGCCATATGCAACACTTTGAAATTTACACAATAGCAAATTCGAATCCGCTGGCAAATGCGTCGTTGACAACATTCGCCCGCATAGAAAATTTCTTCGAAATGACTCAATCTACAATATCAAAAATGCCACGACAACTTCCACACTATTAATCTATCATGAAATAAGCAATTTTGAGACAAAACCACTTGACTTCATCATCCCTACTGTCAGGCCAGTTTTTTCAGCGATCGATCAATTTGTTTTTCCTTCTCTATCTTCAAACATCTGTCAGGCTCCTCAATCTTCCTTCTCATTCAGCGACGATTTTCGGAATGTTCCTCCCAGCGCCATGCTCTTCGCCTTTCTTTGCATGGCGGTCTTTATATCGACGCTGTCCAGCAATTTCATATCTTTATGAGCACTGGTCCCCGCGCTGCTCCCCCGGCGTTTCCAGTACGTGGCGTTCGCTGGCATCGATTTTCGCACTTTCTTATCGACCGCGTGCACGAGATTTGTTCCAGGATTAAACTGCGTAAACCTCGCCATCGACGTAGACATACCAATCAAAAGATCCTCGACTTCATTGGTGGCAGATTCCTCTTCGGTTTCGTCTTTGTCCGATCCATCAGAGTCTTGTTTTCTGCTTCCACTTGCAGCACTCGTACTCCCATTGCTCGGCGCAATCGTGCTTGCCTCCGATTTCGCCAAAGAATTGCTCCCACCTCCATTCGCAACAGGAGTACTGCTACCCCCATGATCGTTCTTATTATTATTCGCACCCGCAGTCTGAACAACCCCACGGTTCTTCCACCCAATCGGCTCCTTCACCACGAACCAGAACTTCGCGAATTTCTGCACCACGTCTCCCAGCAGCGCCACGTTGAAGAGCATCATCAGCCCCGCCGCCATCACGCCCACGCGCCAAAACATCAGTCCATCCTCGCCGTCCGCCGCGAAATCTCCCAGCACGTCGCGACACAACACCGAGAAGCGGCAGATCCGGTTCCAGACCGCGATCGCGAAACAAGCTCCGACCGAGTAGCGCAACTCGCGCAGTCCCTGCCACGTACTGGCGTCCCGCGTATATCCGTAGTCGCGCAACGCAATGGTGATGCCGCCCGCGCTCTGCAGCATGAGCACGAGCTCGTGGTAGCGCGGATTGTCGCGGTAGTACAGGTTCATGGGCAGCACCATCGCCAAACCGCACGTATGGTGAAAAATCGCGAACGTGAGCGTGATCAACGGCCCCTTGCCGCGCGCCGCGGGCGGACCTGTGACGACTTTGTACACCCGCTCCAGCGTGTCACCCACCTCGAACCCCGCCTCGCACAACGCGCCCTGGCAGACCAATCCGTAGAGGAGTGGCTCCAGAAAGGGCACGCGCGGGAGCAATGGGATGGTCGGGAGGGCGGCACTGAAGAGAGGGGAATTCCGGATGAATTCGGGCAGGAGGGTTTGGGCGACCGGCCCCTCGCTCCAGCCCCGGTAGTAGTCGTCCACGAGCATGTTGTAGGTCACCGCGGGAAGACACAACAGCGCCCCAAACATGTGCTGACTCACGCACACGGCGAGGAACCAAACGCAGAAGTCCCAGGCCTCCTGCTCGCTCGGAAACGTGATACCCACCGTGGCCTCAAGCGCGCGACAATTCATACGCAACCACTGGTGCCGCCACGAGTGCCGCGCAATGAACGGACCGACCACGCGGCGGGCAAATTGCTTGATGGCGAAGAACCAAAATGCGGCATGCACCAGCAACAACGTGAATTGGACCGATAACGAAGGTCCCGCGAAAAGGAGCGACTGAAATGATGGTAGTTCGGACTCGGCCATTGCTCCGCCCATTGTGGTAGACGGAGACGACGACATGATCTGTGCTTCTTTGGTATGATAATGATGCGCAGATGACATTACCAAAGCATCGTTCAGAGGGGATGTCATTTGCTGTTCTTCGTGTTGTACATCAATGATGATGCCATGGCAAAACTATTTCTAAGAACTTGGTTTTTTTCAACACACACGAGTAGTATGTCACGATTCAATTTCTGAATGAATCCTGACGTGTTTGGAGGATGTGGGATGCGTCAACAACAGTAATCCATTGTTTTGTAAGTACGAAAAAACGCATCAACAAAAACATGCGGAGAACGGAGGAAACGCTCACTGAAGAGAGACGAAACTGTGATCAGATGAACGAACGAAACATAGGGTGATGATCATGAGCATCCAGAAAAACACCAACAGAGATACAACCGATGCATGATGATGATGTGGACAGCATACATGGCAAACTACGTGCCGTATGGGGCTGCGGAAAAGGAATTGAAAATTGATCCCAACATATACTGCATGTGTGTTTTTGTTTCCGGAAGACTGCTTCAGACTTGATAGTACTTCTCCCTCAATTTCTTTTCTTCATTTCAGGCATAATTCTTGTTTCGCTGACTGTTCGAATTTTTTCGATCAGATCGTCCCCTGTTATTCTCGCTTCCCTTGGGCTTACCATTCTTCTCTGCTGGCCTGTTCTGGACGGGAGCGCGGCCCTTATCGGTCCTGGATCGAGGGCTACTTCTGCTGCTAGCGATGGTGTCGCCGCCACTTCTTCCCGTCGTGCCCCCACCCGACTTCTTCCCCGGCGTCTGCCTGTCGTTCTTCGGGTTCGCACCGCCTTTTGGCGATGACTTGTTGTCGCTCTTCGGCCTCTTCTCGCTGCTGGACCACGAGCTTTTTGTTCCGAAGTGGCTACTACCGGACATACTATTCCCCGAGTTGTGCGACACACTATTCCCCGAGTTGTGCGACACACTATTCCCCCTACCGTGTTCATCATTCTTCTTGCCGTTTCCACCACTGGCCTTCTTCTCTCCCTTGTCTCCCGTTTTCGTATCCCTCTTCTCACCCGCTTTTTTGGATTTCCTCGCATGATGATGGAGAGCTGCCGCGACGCCAAGAGTGCCAACTGTACCACCCACCGCGACCCCGCCGCCCACTGCCGCGAGCGTCAGCGCATTGTTGTGATTGGCAGCGCCCCCCGCATGTCCTCCAGCTGCCTGATCTGTGTCTTCATCATTCGTCGTGTGCGTCTCGGCAACCTCAGTCTGCGCCGCATCATGTCCTCCAGCTGTCTGATGATCTGTGTCTTCCTCATGATTCGGAAGGGCGCCGTTCGCCGCACCGTGCTGAGCATGATGACCAACGACTCCTTCCTCCGCACGAGCAACATCCTGATCATGATGAGTTCCCCCCCCGCTTATTTTTATTTGCTCCGGTTCCGCCGTCGCTTTGATGTGCGCAGTTGTCGTGGTGTCTTCCTCAGCGACGGTGCTGCCCGCAGGAGGAGCAGTCTCTTGATGTTCCGCAGCTACAGCGTTCGCCGTGCCAGCTACCGGAGCCGTGCCGACAGTGGCATCATTATCTTGAGTGTTAATAACAGTAGGAGTTTCACCTGTTGTTGCATCAACCACCCCACCACTTTGATCATTTTCCTCAGCACTGCCCCCAATAATAACAGCCCCATCGACATCACTCTGAGTCCCACGACCAGCTGCTGGATCTGCCGTGCTCGCCGAATTCGGTGGCACGACAGCCGCGCGATCATGATCAGGGACCTGCGGTGCTGGTGGCCCTGGTCGTGCTACATCATCATCCGCATGATTACTAATCACCGCGTCCCACAGGCGATGATCTGTGACGCGGTCGAACCCTGTTTCACTTCTCACATAGTCTGCGTCCTTCTCACCCACTAAGCTCTCGTGGTATGACTTGTCTCCCACGTTCGGCGCGAGCTGCTGGTGGAACTTTTTGTACGCAGAGATGTGCGCCTGCTGGTCGGCCTCATCGGAAAATGCCTCAGGGACGCGGTCGTTGACACGGACTTCCTCGCCGGGTCCTCCAGCACCAGCACCACCCTGTTCTTGTAGTCCTCCATCAGCCTCCCCAGCACCCCCCCCGACTCGCCTCGGAATAATATTCCCACTTGAACAGGTCGCCTGCCGCCTTCTGGTCGTTTGTCAGGGTATGTTCAGCTGCTCCCATCGAAGCCAGAGCGTTTTGCGCGAGACCTTTGAGGGGATTTACCACGTCTCTCTGCAAGTCAGGGGCATGAAGGTGGTTATGTTGCCATTCGAAACCGGTTCGCTTCATCACTTCGGTCCCCACCACGTTGTTTCGGTCCCACTCCGCGATTTCCGCCAGCGTTAGCCCACCTTTATTATGCATGTTATCACTGATACCACCATAATTCATTTTTGCCCACAGTATGTCCGCCACCTGGATGCTGCGCGACTCGAGTCCGGCATCGTCCTCCGCAACATGGACTTTCTCCCACTCATAAGTTTGCAGCATCATTTCCTTCACATGCTTCCGGAATTCTCTTTTGTCGATAACCCCGTCTGATTGCAAGGGAGAGTTGCGAAAGAAAGTGCTATAATGGGACAAGAAGTGTTGCGCAACGAGATGCGCCACATAGTCTTTTTCGTGGTTAGCGCGGTGACTCACCCGAGCGTCGTTTGCCATCGCCTGCAAAAAGTCGTGCGTCGCACGGCTCGGAGACTTGTGGTAGAGCACATGGTCACGATACACCTCTTGGGGCATTAACACCTCGCGTTCCGCCAACTTCTGCAACGATCCACCATCGGACAGCTGGAGACCTGCTTGTTGTCCTGCTGCGGATGCTGACCCAGACCCGGCCTCTTCTGCCGCGCCAGGCACGTTGATCCCGTTCAGTCGTAAAAAATCGATTGTCAACTCTTCCTGCGTTGGTGGATTACTGATAGAAGATGCGTCTGGGTCTGTATGTGCTGCCAACACAGCTTTGGTCCCCTCCTCGGACGCGGCCCAGGCCAGGAACTGCTCCAAATTCATGCCCAAAGTACGGTCATGTCCAATGCTCCAAGCGTTGTGGTCCAAACCCTCGTTCCAGCGAATTGTGTACTTATCCAGGTTCTGCGTGAAGTGCTGCAGCAAAACGCTTTGATAACCAGTCCTCAGACGGCGGACAGAATCAATATAGGAAACCAACTCCGCTCCGTCCTGACATATTAAGACAATATGCGGGCGATGATGCTTGTTTGAGGTGAATTATGATTCATGAATGCGCAAACATGCTGTTCTTGTACAGGCGATAAAATGTTGATGTTCCGACCGACGTCTGTCTTTCATCACGTTTTCAGCAGTGCAAGAAGTTGCCATGTACTTCTAGCAGCTTTTATCAATACAAACATATGCAAATAAATATGATTGTTTAAACGCAAGAAAAACCTGTTCATATTTATTCTTGCAACGAGATTCTTGTACATACAACTAACTATAATACTAATATTCAGAAACTAAATATCTTTAGAAGCCCTCTAGTAAGGTATTTTTTTATTTGCTAGAAGAAAATCTGAATTGATTTTTAGAAGCGATTTTTCCACCGCTCTAGGGATAGAAACATTTTCATAATATAGAGAAAAAATTCTCGCTGCGTAGAAACCCGCTTTAGAAACTTCAAAAAAAAATATTTTAGCAATACCTGCTAGAAACCCAAAAAAAAAACTTGCTAGAAGAATGCTCTAGAAACCAAATATATTTGCTATAGCAAAACAATGTAGAGGCAGAAAATATGGCGCCTAGAAAACCACTCTACAAAAAAATCTTAGAAAACCAAAAAAATCACACCGTAGCAACACACGCTAGAAGCAAAGACAAATTGAACTTAGAAGACCGCTCTAGCAACAAAAAAGTCCCTCTGTAGAAAACGCCTTTAGAAACAAACAGATTGCCTCTTTAGAGGACGCCCTTAGAAAATAAACATTTTCTCCATTAGAAGAATCACCTAGAAACGAAAAAGAGTCACCATAGAAACAGCATTAGAAACGAAACCCAACCACACTAGAGAAAAACGCTAGAAACAATATACTCGTCACCTAGAAAAAACTGCTAGAAACATCACCTAGAAGAGCCCTATCCGAACCAAAAAAAAAAATAAACACCCTACGCACACCGCCGAGGAAAACCAATAGAAAAAATGATAGCAACACGGTCTGCGCACAACACAGGCTAGTTAATGACCATCTAAAAAAGCGCCTTTGCAGAAAACTCTTACAAACTGGGTTATAAAATTCTTATAACCCTCTCAGTAATATAAATCCTGCCGATTTTTTCCCAGCCACCCTCCCAGTGCACCCCCAGCTTCAACCTACGCAAGCCCAAGATGCTCTCATTGTGCCGACGTCTGGCCGTTGCGGCTGCGCATGCACATTGCGACTGCGCATTGAGCCCTCGCACTGCCACCGCGGATTGGATCTGGGTTGGCACTGCTGCTGCGGGGTGTGTCTCCACATTGCCACGCACTGCGGGTTGCGCCTGCATGTTGCTCCCCCACGCAGTGCGCGTTGCGTTTGCGCATGACGTTGCTTCTGCGCATTGCGTCTGGGCATTTCGCATGCGTTCCTCCACTGTCTGTGCCTGTGCAGTGCAAAAAATGCGCCCAGCCCTGTTTGTGGCGGAGACCTTTTCCGTTTTGGCTTAGCCTTATCCATCCGCAGTCTGCATTGCTGCCCCTGCGCATTGCGTTGCGGGGGGAGCGCCACCGCGCGGCCACTGATCGCAACTGAGTCACTGATCCCGCGGCGCACGCACGTCCGCTGACACAAACATGCTCCGCTCTGCGACAGGGTGCGTTCCAGGTTGCGTCGCAGCGCTTTGCACATCTCGCTCCTGGGCGATGCACCTTGCAAGGCTTGTACGCATTGCGCCCTTTGCCCGGAAGACCTCACTTGCGCGCCGCGCGTTCTGTCTGAGAAATTATTTTCTGAATCGTGGTGGGACCCTTACCTGTGAGGGCCGCACGGCGCGGCCGCGAGACACGGAATGGGACAAACTTTTCCAATCATCAATCAAAATCGTCCGAAGAAAATCGCCCGCCGCCGCACGCCCATTTCTGGGCATAGAAAACCCGTCTACCCTGTGCAGAAAGCCTTCACCCGCTGCCCTAGCCGTGGATATCTCCCGCGGTACTCCGCGTTGTCAATCGGTCCAATACTGCGACAAGTGCCAGATGCCGAGCGCAAGCGAGGCAAAGTCGTACTTATTAACTAAGTACCTTCCGCTCCGGCATATGGTCGTGGATTTGAGCTCCGTCATACGCCTCCAATTTCTTTTGCGCGGCGGCAACGTCAGCATCTTGATCTCCCCACCCGGCGTGCAATTCATCGGAAAACAGGCGTTCATTCGCCCAATCCTTGTTCTCGCCCGGGTATTCAACCGTGTGATTCATTTCTTCCCACAGCTTCAGAATAGACTGCTCGTCCTTCGGCACATCATGATCTCCTCCTTGCTCTTGCAAGTCGTTCAACACCTGTTTGAACTGGTCGTAGGACATCGCGAACATTCGGTGCTTGCCCGCACTCGGACCCAAGGTCGCTGCTTGACTCGCGTCACGTCCGGGCGATTGATACGCTTCGTCCCCCGACATCGCACCAACATCGTAGTGTTCCGGGTTGGCCGCCATGGTCTCCAACACTTTCACGGAAAGATCTCGCGCGACAGACTCCTGATGATCTACTATGGGTCGTCTTGAAGGAACAAAATCATACGGGGGGCCATCAAGCTCATGATGATCCGGATGACCAATTACGCCACCAATCACACTGCTGCCAAGAGTCCCCGCCTCCTTTGCCGCTTCCTGTACCTTGTCGTTGTGCTCTTTCATGGAGTCCCCCAAAATCTGCCCCTGCACCGTCATGTCGTCAAAAAATTCCTTCTGATCAGGACCAATGCTATGTTGAGAGAGATGAGGCTCTCGCGCGACGCCTCCGATCACCTCGGCGGTGGACAATACATCTGTTTTATACTTGTCGAAATTGTCGTCGATCAAATGCACCTCGTCGTAATGTGGATCGGAATAATCGAAAAAATCCGGATGCCCTGGCACGTAGACGAGCCGGGTCTTATCAGACCCGCCCCCGTTCAGCGACACCCACAGGTCTTTGACACAGTCCTCCGCTGACGGTGGCGGGACGCTTCCACGGTGTTGTTCAACAACGCCCTCGAAAGCGGGAGTCGCTAGTTGTTTGAAGGTTTTCCAATCCATACCGCGCTCGGATCCGTGCTGATCCAAGAGGTACTGCTGCGGATGATCGTGCAATTCTTTCGCAACCGTGCTCATCGCCTTCCAATGCGCCACCCAGTGGGAAATTGTGTAATCGAAGGTCTTCCCGATGTCATGCATTCCCTGAAGCACGTCATCCGCTGACTTCTTCTTGGTAGTTGCCATCTTGTTGCGGGTTGTTTCTTGAAGGAAAGAAGAGTCAATCTTGTTCGACGCACCATGACCACTAGGAAGACGAACACGAGACGACGCGGACTTGATGGCGACACCGTCTTGTTCCTCGATGTCGACACCGTCTTCGCCTTCGTTGCCGTTGCGCACTACTACCGTGGTCCTCTCGTTTTCGTGACGCCTCTCGTCCGTAATTCCAAAATGCAAAGCAGAGACCGCAACGAATATTAATGTGTGCGACAACAACAAATAGCGGGCAAAAACGAACCCGAGGACAGGAGTCGCTCGGCAAAATAAGCTAAAATATTTCATCATGTATTCTTGTTTGAGGCGATCGTGCTCCGCTTACCACAAAAAAACTATACAGGAGCCGTGGAACCGTCCGGCCATACACTAAAACCTACGTGTCTGTGTGCATTTTCGTCTGTGCAATTTGTCATCGAATTGGGAAAAGAAAAAACCCTTGCTTGTGTGGTATTAAGTAAATGTCGTTTGTAAAATTCTTCTGCTGGACCAGACCGACCTGATTTCCAAAAAAAAACGAACAACTGTGTGAGAGCCTAGGATCGGATCATCAGGCGCCCGATTCAAATGATCCAAAAAAACGAACACTACCACCGACAGATAAAAATAGCCTCCACATGTGCAGAAGTGCTTGTGGACCGAAACTAGCAGGTGCGCTTTCAGAATTCAGACAGTTTCAATCGGCCTTTTTTGCTTTGCGATAGAAATCTTCACCGTACGATCCGTATTTTCGCAGGGCGGCCAGAATCTCGGGGTCGCTCTGCAAATTCGGGTCCGCGAACCTCACGGCTTTGGGCCACCTCTCTGCGGCCGCCAACACGATATGTTTGTGTGAACAGAACCGGTTGTCAGCGTGTGAACAGAACCGGCGCCTCCCCCCTGTTCTGCACTGCTTCCAACACGAGACTCTCGTCATTCTTGGCGGCAGCACCCGCCTCACCCTCCACATACTTGAACGGATGGCTCTCGCCGTAGCCAGGGTGTAAAACTTATACCGCTACTGAGATCAGAGAACACATGCACTGTTACAATGGACGTTATCAAGGTGGCTCTGACAAGCCCTGGCTACGCGCAACGGCAACGAAGGCGAAGACGGTGTCGACATCGAGGAACAAGAAAAGTCCGCGTCGTCTCGTGTTCGTCTTCCTAGTGGTCATGGTTCGTCGAACAAGATTGACTCTTCTTTCCTTCAAGAAACCAAGGATAGTAGTGTCCTATCTATGCATGATACACACTATCATTACCATTCATGCATAACAGCGATGTAGCCAAATGGATAAATGGATAATTGTCTTGCTAGATGAGTTGCACGTGTAAGACGGATAGTTGACATCATCTAGCGTTGTAAGTGCAAGGCATACACATCTCCATTGTAAAACCACATGTGTTCTCTGATCCCAGTAGCGGTATAAGTTTTACACAGGGCTTGTCAGAGCCACCTTGATAACGTCCATATCGGCGATGTTGGCCCAATACATATCTTTCCTGTAGGCGTCGTCGCAGTGTCTGAGATACATGCCCCTCTTGCTCAGCGCATACTCGATCAACTTTCGCTTCTGGGCTGCGTCATGCTTGATGGAGTTTGGGAGGGCATCGTAGTCTTTGCAAGTCTGCTGATGCGGCTTCCGCGCGGAACCCGTCAGATGCACCAAGAGGGTACCCGCCCTTCTGCCAGATGCACTGTCCGACACATTCGCGAAAACTTTTTGTGCACGCTCCATTAATTGATGATCATGTATATACGTTTGAGGAAGGATCTGTCTTCTCCTGTATCATCTATGTACAGATGCGAAGACCAATATTGGTTATCTGCCATTCAATTTTGAACAAATGATGAAAATGATGTGCAACGACCCATGTGTAGTGTGTGTGTGACGTGCGGATATAAAAGATGAATACGGCATACCAATCACTTGACAGTTCTACGCTACTACCCGCGAGGACAACGCAATTCGCACGCAGAAATTTAAAGATAATTTCACAACGAAAAGAACACCCAACATCGCTACGCATCATCGACGGGACCGCACGTCACATATTACAACTTTACTTTTGTGTCGATCGTCTCTGACTTCTGTTCAGCGCTACTACTAACTTCCTAAGCGCACACTCCTCCTGGTTTTCTGAAAACCGCCTGCAACCAGACGCGCCGCATCGTCACGTCCATGGCTCGGTTTTTGATTTCCCGCAGCAGGTAGCGGTTCTCCAATTTTTCGAACTTGCGGAAGAGGCCGGAGGGTGCTTCCTCTTCCGCTGCTCCTTTCCAAAGCTCCTCCGTCCGGAAGAAGTAACTGAGCGTGCCGTCGTACCTGCAGAAAAAGTTGGTCGCCAGCTTCGACTGCTTCTTCTTGAACCGTTTCTCCGCCCAATCAGTCTTCCCGTAATCCCGGAACAGCAGAATGCCCCCCGGCTTTAGCAGCTCAAAAATGGTGTCGGCGACGGGCTGCTGTTTCGTGGGGTCTACGGCAGACAGACAGTACAGCAGCAGAACCACGTCACATTTCCCATAGAAGGGGCGGAGTTTCTTGCGAGCGTCGACCGAATCTGTGGCATCCAGCACGAGGGAGGTCAAACGCGACGACGCGAACGGAATCGGTGAGTGGTCGTCTGCGAGGGCTTCTTCGGGAGAAAGGTCGTCACCGGGGATTTCTTGCTCGTCATTATCTGCACCAAGTAGAACAGGCTCGTCATTATCTGCACCAGTGGAAACGTTTTCTGTGCGCGAATCCACAATAATATCCTCCCCCACTTGTACTGCTCCTGGCGGAAACATCGTGGTCTCAGGTGTCAAGGCTTCCAAGCGCTCGCGAAGCAGCTTTATCGCCACGTCCGAATAATCGCATCCCACGAATCGGAGCTCCGGAAATTCGCGCATCAACGGGAACAAGGAGTTTCCCACGCCACAACCGACCTCAAGGAGAAGGGGGGGCTGGGAGACCTTGATCTTCTTCGACAGCTCTTCGTGCTCCTTAACTTTCACCCCAATGTACTCGCCGAATTCCTTGCCCAAGTAGTGCCGGTCCTTGAAGAAATTCCTGTTGTTCTTCTTGTAGAAACGGTTCCAGTTTTTGGAGGTCTCCTCCAGCAACTTCGCCTTCTTCCAGTCAGAAATATACTTCGTGTCGTTGCGCGAGTAAAATTCATCCGAGGCAGGCGATGCGTTCTTGTTCTGGGGCTGTGGCGACGAGGAAGAGGAACATCCAGGGCCTTTCTGTTTTCCAGGTTTTCCTCTCGCTGCGCCCGCCGGCGTTGTCACCCTCTCGGAGATAAACGGACTCTCGTGGAGACTGGCCTGCGCGATTCTGCGACAAGAACTTCGATTCGATGGCATCAGCCTTGAACAAGAATTTGTTGATGGCACGACTGGCATCGATCGCCCCGTGGAAGATCCGTCGCCCTCCTGTTCATCTTCGCCAGATGATACTGCGGTGCTCGCCAGAATTGAGACATCGTTGACATTAGTAGTACTACTAGCATCGGCATCTTCTTGTTCCTCGTCATCAGAAGACTGTTCTTGGTCACCATCTTCGTCCTCGGCCAACCAATGCTTGGGCAGTTGCTCCAACGAAATCACATCCTCCAGCTCCATTACGTTGTCCGTCACCTGATTCAGGCGTTGTTGTCGGTCACCATGATTAGCGGATTGAGACAGATTCAAGTTCTCTTCTTGAGACTGAGATTGCCATTGGGACAACATGCCTTGGCCTCCGCCGTGGTGGTCTCGAACGATCTTCGACCTTCCTCTGGCCTTGATCATTTGGTGCTCGACCTGCCGATGCCATCGATGGAGAGCGGGGAATTTTTCTATCACTATCTGCGGCCCGGGACCTACAGCTGAGGCCTTGTACGATTCCAACGCATCCCAGACCTTCAGATCATCTGCCCCAATGCTCCATCCAGCGATGAAAGGGTGGTCCTGCAACCACGCCTCCAAATCCGCGAGACCGAACTCTTGCACTGCCTGGGCCATACTTTTATCGCTGCTGCGCTAAAATACAAATACAAACTA
>JACKZZ010022929.1_pt1 | contig 23680 bp, 29 predicted proteins | sample 8027871 | NCBI WGS metagenome assembly JACKZZ01 (sample SAMN15724774, study PRJNA655200) | protist metagenome | isolation source: fluorescence activated cell sorting (FACS) single amplified genomes of... | place: USA: West Boothbay Harbor, Gulf of Maine | collected 2000-07-19 | reverse complement strand
TAATATAGATAATAACGCGAAAACAGTTAAGGGCCAAAAACAAGGATACAAGACAGCAATTTTTTATGCTGCGCCTGCGGATGAAAGCGGGTTTAACGTATGCCCAATGGCAAGCGAAGGCTGTAAAAAAGCTTGTTTATATACAGCGGGCCACGGGGCTTTTAGTAATGTTAAGGAAGGCCGTATCAATAAAACCAGGTGGCTAATACAAGAGCCTGAAACGTTTTTAAAACAGTTTTTTAATGAGATTAAAAACTTTATTATCAACTGTGAAAAAGGCGGTTTCATACCTTGTTTAAGACCCAACGGCACAAGCGATATTGCTTGGGAACATAAGCGATATGAAGGGAAAACAATTTTTGAAACTTTCCCAAATTTGATAATTTATGATTATACAAAAGTTTATAAAAGACAGTTAAAATTTATAAACGGTGAAATGCCTAAAAATTATCATTTAACATTTAGCTTAGATGAAGACAACCACAACGAAGCGTTTAAAGTTTTAAAAGCGGGCGGCAATATTGCGGCTGTTTTTAGAAAATATTTACCTGAAACTTTTAAAGGTTTCAACGTGATTAATGCGGATGAAAATGACCTACGTTTTTTAAATAAAGTTAAAAAGAAAGTAGGCGGTTTAATTTGCGGGTTAGTTGCAAAAGGTAAAGCAAAAACAGACTTTAGCGGGTTTGTTTTAGACGCTCAATAATAACAACTCAACAGAAAAGGAAACTATGACACTAAATCAAATTATAAAAATAACCGAGACAGTTACGGGCCGTAAAACGCCTGGCAACATCACAAGCTTTTTAGAAAACGAGTATTATTATTCGCAATCAAAAGGCGTTAATATTAAAATCGGTGAAATGGATTTATTCTATTACATCAATTCAACAAACAAGGAATTTAGAGAGTTAGACGTTAACAAAGACGCTCTAAATAAATTGCGTGAGGTTAAAAACATTTTAGGCCCTATAGCCTAAATTTAACAATCGATATTTTAAAAGTGTCTTACTAGTGAATTTCATAAACTCACTATGTAAAAAGCTTAACAACGAATTTATAAATTTTTTTAGGTTCAAGCCCTATTAAATGAATTTGAAATAATCTTGAAATTTATAAAAACGAGTTACGGCTTTTTATACCTTAAATCTGTAATAGCGGAGAGGCTAGGTTTGCCTGGTCTCTTCGTGTGCAGTTCATAGGGGCGACCTCTTTTACTAGGGGCGAGAATGTAGGGGCGACTAGGGGCGACCTTGTTTTTACTAGGGGCGACTAGGGGCGACCAATTAATAACAACATAACAGAAAAGGAAACGACTATGATAACTTATGAAAACATAACAATCAAAGAAATCAGAACAAAAGAAGGCGAATACAATCACAAAAAGAAAAAACACGTAAAATATAAGACTCCATTAGTTACTAAAAAATTAGTCTTTGAAGATTCTTATACAAATCTTGAGGAATTAGCGGCTGAAGTTAGAGCAGCAGCAATTAGAAATCCTTATGATAAAATTGAAATAACATTTACTGCGGGATTGGAGTATTAATATGGCTAAAAATGAACACATGGGTGATTATATTTTTATTAAAAAAGATACAGTCATAAAAACTATTAAAACATTAGTTAAAAGTATTGAGTTGTTATCTATTGAGGCAACAGAACAAGACGTGATTGATGCAGTTGCAAATCTCATTAAACTTCGACAAACTCATGTTGATGTTTTAACTTTTAAAAAGCAAAACTAAAATCTAAAAATCAACCAAAACATAACAGAAAAGGAAACTATGAATTGGAAATTTAAATACAAAATAATAGCGTTCTTGCTAAAAACAAGGACATTGAAACAGTATGACGAACTCACATCACATCAGGTGGCATATAAGGCGGTACAGCTAATAGAAAATATTATTAAAGCAGATACACCGCCTATTATTGCACTTACAAATGAAATCCAAAAATCAACCACACCATAACAACTAGGGGCGAGGGGCGAGTCGTTTTCACTTTTAAAGTGATTGCAGCTTGCCCAATCTTATTCTAATGTGTCAATTATGCACATGCGAATTATTCCAATTAATGGAATTTATTAACATTAACATAGAAAGGAGGGGCGATTATGCAGACACAAGGACAAGTTGGGTCATTTAATGGCCAAGGGCAACCCTGGTGGTTATGTCAAGCATTGTACATGCCCATTAATAATAACTAACTAAGGAGTAAACATGAGAATCAATTTTATTCTTTGTCAGCTTTTCATTGAGAAATGGAAAAGTTGGAGTAAGATTAAAGTTAGCCGTGAGAATGGAGAAATAATTTTAGATATTGCATATTGGCGTGTTTACCTGAGATAATTTTGACGGTTGATTAGGTGTGAATTTAGGTTATTTACCGTACCGAAACACTAACAAATAACCATGAGAGTGACTGTCTTCTCTCGTTAATCAAGAGACAATAGGAGCAAACAATGAGCGGACTTAAAATGTTAAAAATGGTTCAAGACTTTAGACGTTTTGACCCAGACATACAAAGTCAAACAATGGCAATTTTCTTTTATGTAGCGATACATAGTAAAGGAAAATTTGCCGACACGGGAGTGCCTATGACTGCTATTGCAGATGACTTAGACATGGCCCAATCGAGTGTAAGCAGAAACATTTCTATTTTATCAAAATGGAAGTGGAGTAGGAAAGAGGGTTTAAACTTTGTTGAAACAAGGGAAGACCCTATGGAACGTAGAAGAAAATTAGTTAGTCTAACAAATCGTGGACAAAGATTTTATGATTCAGTTAACAACTAATAAACCTTTTAGCTTGAAGGTACGGAAAGGAGGTATGTACATGAATAAAGCTAATCCAAAAGAACTTCGACAAATATTTAATAAAGTTTGTAAAATGCAATGGGACGAAGGTAAAGATGAAAGTGTCATTGGTCGAGCTGCAAAAGTTATTGAGTATTTTAAGGAAGATACTTTTATAAATGATATTGATGAAAACGATATAGACGGTCTAGTCTCACATCTAAGAAATAAAAATCTTAGTCCGGGGACGATTAATAGATACTTGTCTGCTTTGTCTACTATGATAACTTTTTGTCTGAGAAGATGGAATATTTATAAGTTAGAGAGAAAGCCGTTCATCACTTGGTTGAAAGAACCAAATCATGAATTAAGATACTTGTCGAATGAGGAAGAGCAAACTTTAATTAGTTTGTTTACAGAATGGGGTATGGAAGACGAACGAGATTTTTTCTTATTGTTAATGGATATAGGATGTCGTTTGTCTGAGCTGCAACGGTTAAAAGTTAGTCAAGTGTTTGGTGATAGAATTACTTTATACAACACTAAGAATAATGAACCGAGAGGCGTACCTTTAACTGCTAGAGGTCAGAATATCTGTAAACGTTTTTGTTTAGGCAAAAGGCCCGAACAAAGATTGTTTAGTGATTTTCCAAAATGGAGACCAAACTCTGCGTGGCGTAAGTTACGTAAAGCAATGGGACTGCAAAAAGATAAGCGATTTACAATTCACGCTTGTCGTAGAACCTTGGTTACCAAATTGTTAAACAAAGGTGTTCCTGAAAAGTTTACTCAAGAATGGGTGGGCCATAGCGACCCACGTATGATTGGTAAGTACGGAAGAGTTTTGAGTGTGAACTTAAAACAGTACGTAAACGTTCTAGAACCCACTAGTGGAAGTGAGCCAACGGTTGACAACAAGCCGTTGCTAAAAACTTCTTAGTGGATTAAAATAAAGTTGGATTAGCGTTGAAAGTTGTAGTAAACCATCGGAATGATATCCATGCGCTCTTAGCTCAGTTGGATAGAGCATCGGTTTTCTAAACCCTAGGTATCTAAAGTCCACCAACGGACTGTTTCGATTAGTTTCTAGGTTACACAACACTTTAACGCTATCCAACACTCATAAAAATTTTTAACACAATCAAACCAGTACTGGGTAATTGGTACCCCTATTAGAACCAATGGGGGCTAAAAGTCTACCTAAACACATAAAGGAAATACACTATGAATAATACAAAAGGAATTACTTTACCGTTCTCTATTCTTAAAGAACAATTAGATTTAGAGAAGGACATGAGAGATAGAGGCATAAGAAGATTTAGAAAAAGGTTAACAGAACATAAACAGAGAGGTGAAGAGTCTTTTACTAATTATGGTAAGACTTTGTTATCTAACTCTATAAGGCCCTTTTCAGAAGGCATAAAGGCATTCTGTGAAGAGGGTAAGAAAGTATCGGGTGTACAGCCTATTGCTAGAAAATTACTATCATTATTAGAACCAGACATAATTGCTTTGATAGCTTCAAAGTCTATTATTAACTGTATTACAATTTCTAGAAGATTAACAAGTGCAGCCATAAATGTAGCAAGTAAAATTGAGGATGAGGTTGCATTAAGAACATTTGAAGAAGAGAAGCCTGAACATTATGGTATTGTAAAAGCTGACCTGGACGCACGTTCATCTGGTTACCAATACAAAAGAAGAAAGTTAAGAGAGTCTTCACAAAAAAATAACATAGAGTGGACTGTATGGACTAGGAGTGAAAAGGTGCATGTAGGTTACAAGCTTATAGAGCTTATGTGTGTTCACACGGGCCTTTGTGATGTTGAGACAATAATTAAAAAGAATAGAAGAGAAAAGAAATTAGTACCAACTCAACAAACTATGGATTGGATTAATAACAGAAATGATTTTCTTGAAGTTCTTGCTCCCGAATACTTTCCAACAATCGTTGCTCCAAGGCGTTGGGAGGAAGGTAGTGTAAAAGGTGGTGGATACTATTCAAGACATATTAAACCATTAACTTTAGTTAAATATCGTAAAAGAGAAAACCTAAAAATATTAGAAAATGTATCAATGCCTGACGTGTACAAAGCTGTAAACGCACAGCAAGATACACCTTATAAAATAAATACATTTATCTTAGATGTATTAGATAAGGCTTGGGAAAAAAATATAGCAATTGGTGGTTTACCAATAGCTGAACTTTTAAGTTTACCTGTTCGACCACATGATATTGAAACTAATAAACTTGCTAGACAACTTTATAGAATTGAGTCTGTAAAAGTCCACACTGACAATGCTAGACAAAAATCAAAAAGATTATTGTTTGCAAAAGTTAGGTGGATGGCTCACATGATAAAAGAAAAAGTATTTCACCATGCACACACTTTAGACTTTAGGTCTAGATGTTACCAAGTAACAAACTATTTAAACATACAAGGTGTTGACTTTGCAAAAGCACTTCACTTACTTGGAACTGGTAAAAAGATAACAGCAGAGAACAAAGGTGATTATTGGTTAGCTGTTACTGGTGCTGCACTATTTGGTGTTGATAAAGTAACAAGAGAAGAGCAATTAAAATGGGTTGATGAAAACTTAGAGTTATTTAAAAAAATCCAGGAAGACCCTTTTGTAAACCGTGAGTGGGAAATAGCTGACAAACCTTTTCAATTTCTTGCTTGGGTTAATGAGTGGGTGTCTTTTAAAAATGTTGGCTACGGGTATTTAAGTACGTTTATCTGTAACCAAGATGGCTCATGTAATGGTATTCAACATTACAGTGGAATACTTAAACACACTGCGTCTGCTAGAGCAGTGAACTTAGGTAAATCAGAAAAGCCACAAGATGTTTATACAGTAGTGAAGGACACAGTAATTGAAAATTTAAAAACAATGACTGACAACCCGTTTGCAAAACTTTGGTTACAATTTAAAGTTAAGCGTTCAACTGTTAAACGAGCAATCATGACTTCACCTTATGGTTCAACACGTTACTCTTGTAGTGACTTTGTTGATGAGGATTTAGTTAAAAGAAAAGACCAAGGGGATGAACACCCGTTTGGAAGCTCATCGTTTCAAGCCTGTACATTTTTATCAGGTGTTATCTGGGACAGCATGGGTGAAGTTTTATCTTCCGCAAGATTAGGTATGTCCTTTTTACAAAACTGTGCAAAAGTTTTAGCTAAAAATGGTCATGCAATACGTTGGACAAATCCAGTTGGCTTTCCAGTCATACAAGATTATCCAGAGTTTAAATCTATGCGTGTAAAAACTCGAATGTTTGGTGAAATAATAAAACCTAGGATAAACGTTGAGACAGAAAAATATTCTGTATTACGTGCAGCTAATGGTTTACCACCAAATTTCATTCACTCACAAGACTCAGCACACATGATGAAAGTTGTATGTAGAGCTTATGATAAAGGTATCTCTCATTTTTGTAATGTTCATGATTCTTTCGGAACACTTGCTGCGGACTCACAAGTTCTTGCAGATACAATTAGAGAAACGTTTGTAGAGATGTATGATAACGATTGTCCACTAGAAGGGTTTAAATTATCTATTGAACCTTCACTTACAGAAAAACAACGTGAAAAATTACCAACTGTGCCTGAAAAAGGTGACTTCAATATAAAGGAAGTTTTACAGTCTGAGTTCTTTTTTGCGTAAACCAACCCACTAGCGGGTGATTAGTACCCCTATTAGAACCAAAGGAATAAACATGGATGACTTTGAGTATCTTCCAATAGATGAAATTGTAAAATTGCAATCTAAGGGAATAATAACAAGTGACAACAATGTAAACAACAACGAGGAAAACAATGGCGAACAATTATACAAAGATTGTGACACCGGTTGGACTTGCTCAATATCCTTGGTTAACAACTGCTGATACTAAATTTAGCAAAGGTGAACCAGGTGATTATAAAGTAAATCTAATCATTAAAAAAGATGATTGCAAAGATGTTATTAAAAGCATTGATGAAGCAATTAAGGAAAGTCTTACTCTTGCAAAAGAGAAGTCTAAAAATAAAGAAGTAAAACAAGCTAGTTTACCATATTATGATGAACTAGATGATGAAGGCAACCCTACTGGAAAAGTTGTATTTAAATTTAAATGCAAATCAGTAGTCACTATGAAAAATGGTGAAACGTTTGAAAACAAGCCTGCAATATTTGACGCTCAAGGCATCCCATTAAAAGATGTAAATGTTTGGGGTGGTTCTGAATTAAAAGTTAGTTCAGAATTAATTCCGTATTACACTTCAATGGTAGGTGCAGGAGTCTCAATGAGACTTAAAGGCGTTCAAGTAATTAAACTTGTAGAAGGTGGAAATGATTCCAGTGGACATGGGTTTAAGAAAGAAGAAGGCTACACAGCTTCAGAAACTCAGGAGTTTGACAATGAGACCCAACCAGTGGTGGCCCAAGAAGACGACTTCTAAATATCGGTCTGGCCTTGAAGAGCAAATAGCAAGACAATTAACATATTCAAAAATACCTTTTGAGTATGAAACCAAAGTAATAAAATATATCAAACCAGAAAAGTCACACAGGTATACCCCTGATTTTGTTTTAACAAAAAAAGATGGTAGCCTTATGTACATTGAAGGTAAGGGTAGATTTTTAACGGCTGATAAGCAAAAACATATTTTAGTTAAGAAACTTTATCCAGAACTGGATTTAAGATTTATCTTTTCTAATTCACAAACTCGCATATCCAAAATATCTAGAACGACATATGCTATGTGGTGTCAGAAACATGAGTTTAAGTATTCTGATAAATACATACCAAAAAGTTGGATAGCCGAGTTAAAATAGTGTATACAAAAAATAGGTAAGTATCATAGCTTACCTTTTCTGTGGCCCCTGGATTAATTTCTGGGGGCCTTTTTGTTTTTAAGCCAAAAATTTTTAAAGGAATATCAATATGGAAAATAGTGAATTTTCATATCACGCTCCTTGTTTCGAATGTGGCAGTAAAGATAACGTTGCTGTTTATTCAGACTTACACGGCCATTGTTTTGGTTGTGGTCATTATTATTCAACATACGAAAAACAAGAGGTGGCTATGAAAACAACAAATAAAGAATTAGTTCAAGGCGAATGCAAACCTTTAATTAAAAGAAAAATAAATAAAGAAACTGTTACTAAGTTTAATTATCAAACTGGTAAACACAATGGTAAGAACGTACAAATTGCAAACTACTACGACAAGAATAATAAATTAGTTGCACAGAAATTACGTTACCCAGACAAATCCTTTCAATGGATTGGTGATAGTAAGAACGCTGTATTGTTTGGACAAAACTTATGGCGTAACGGTGGAAAACAAATCTGTATTTTAGAAGGTGAGATTGACTCAATGAGTTTATCTTCTCTTCAAAATAATAAATGGGCTTGTGTTTCTATCAAGACTGGTAGTCAAGGTGCTAAGAAAGATTTACAACAGCAGCTCGAATGGTTAGAAAAATTTGAGTCTATTGTATTAATGTTTGACTCGGATTCTGCGGGGCAATCCGCAGCTCAAGAATGTTCTAAAATCTTTACACCTGGAAAATGCAAAATTGCAACGCTTCCACTTAAAGACGCTAACGAAATGTTAGTGCAAGGTAAGACAAAAGAATTAATTGACTGTATGTGGGGTGCTAAAGCCTACAGACCAGACGGTATAATTTCTGGTGAAGAAATCTTTGATACATTAGTTAAAGAAGAAACAAACCAAACTATTCCATATCCATTTGAATGTTTAAATACAAAAACAAAAGGAATGAGAACTGGTGAATTGGTTGTAATAACTAGTGGTACTGGCCAAGGTAAATCACAATTATGCAGACACATAGGACACCACCTAATTAAACAAGGTGAGAGTGTTGGTTACATTGCATTAGAGGAAAGTGTTAAACGAACTGCACTTGGTATCATGTCAATAGATGTTCAAAAACCATTACACTTAGATAGGAAAGTTATAGACGATGACACATTTAAAAATAGTTTTAGTTCAACAGTGGGTAGTGGCTTGTTGTATCTATACGACAGTTTTGGTTCAACCGAGTCTGAAAATTTGTTATCCAAAATTCGTTATCTTGCTAAGGGTCTTGGTGTACGTTGGGTTATTCTTGACCATCTTAGTATTGTCGTTTCTGGATTAGAAACTTATGACGAACGTAAACTAATTGACATCACTATGACTAGACTAAGAAGTTTAGTTGAAGAGACTGGTATTGGTTTAATCTTAGTATCACATTTAAGAAGACCTGAAGGTAACAAAGGTTACGAGGATGGTGTCCAAACATCTTTAAATGCTTTGCGTGGGTCTCAGGCCATATCGCAATTAGCAGATTGCGTCATTGGATTGGAACGTGACCAGAATGATGACGAGAATAAAAAATTCACAACAGTACGTGTTCTTAAAAATAGACACGTAGGTGACACGGGCAAGTGTGGAACTTTGTTTTTTAATGAGGACACATCGTGTCTCTTAGAAACAAAGGAAAGAAATGACTTCTAAACCAATAACAAAAAGAAAACGTAAAATAAAACTAACAGAAGTTTGGACTCTCACTGCTGAAATACAAACAGCAATGAAATGGGCTAAAGACAATCCACATTGTGAAGTTGTTTTAGGACTTCCGTCTTTGCAATTAAAATATGTTGCAGAGACAGTCTTGAATCAAATGTCAATCTTGGATGAAGCTGCATGTCGAGTTCAAATAGAAATAACAACATTACATTAATTATGAAACTACCAACAATAAATAAAAAAATATTAAACGCACCTTTTGTGTCTTTGCATTGGAAAGATATTTGCGGCACGGCTGAATGGTTAACTTTAAAAGATGCAGTAAACACTAAAGTAACAATATGTATTTCAAATGGTTGGCTTTTAAAAGCTGACAAAGACGTACATGTTTTAGCTGCTGATGTTAATTTCAATGACAACGGAACTTTAGGTGACGTAGGTAACGTCACAACTATCCCAACAGTTAACGTATTAAAAATAAAGAAGATTAAAATATGAAATATGTTTTCGATTTAGAAAGCAATGGATTATATAATGATGTTAGTACCATTCACTGTATTGTTTTAAAAGATATAGACACTAATAAAATAATACAAGTTGATGTTAAAGAAGCTTTAAAATTATTATCTGAAGCTGAGTTAATAATAGGACATAACATTATTAAATATGACATTCCTGTTTTAAAAAAATTATATGGATTTAAAACTAAAGCAAAAGTTTTTGATACATTAGTTGCTACACGACTAATTTGGTCTGACTTAACAGACTCAGATATGAAGCGTGTACATACAATAAATTATCCTAGAAGTTTAGTAAACCGACATAGCCTTAAAGCATGGGGCATAAGATTAGGAAATTATAAACAACAAATAGACACGGACTGGTCTGTGTTTACACAAGAAATGTTAGAGTATTGCATTCAAGATGTAGAAGTTACTCACACATTATACCAAAAAATTTTGGGTCAAAAAATTTTCAGCGAATCTTTAGAATTAGAACACGCTGTGGCCCAAATTATAAGTAGGCAAGAAATATATGGTGTGTTGTTTGATAAAGAAAAAGCAATAAAGTTATACGCTGAGTTGTCTAGTGAACGTGACACTATCAAACAAGAAATGGAAGAAACTTTTAAGCCTATAACTATTAAAAGAGTTTCTGAAAAGACTGGCAAACCGTTAAAAGATAAAGTGGTAGAGTTTAATCCATCTAGTCGTAGACAAATAGCTGACAGATTAAAGACAAAGTATAACTGGAAGCCAGTTGTATTTACTAATGATGGTTTACCAAAAATTGATGACACAGTTTTAAACTCATTAGACTTTCCCGAAGCTAAATTACTTGCACGTTATTTTCTTTTAGAAAAACGTATTGGTATGTTGGCTGAAGGTAAACAAGCTTATCTAAAACTAGAAACAAAAGGGAGGCTACATGGAACTGTAAATACTAACAACGCAGTAACAGGTAGGGCCACTCATATGCATCCTAATTTAGGACAAGTACCCGCAGTGAGTGTCCCTTATGGTAAACAGTTTAGAGAATTATTTACCGTACCTAAAAATAAAAGTTTAGTAGGATGCGATGTAAGCGGACTCGAATTACGCCTTTTAGGCCACTTCATAGCAAAATTTGATAACGGTGATTATGCTAACGTTGTAGTTAACGGTGACATACATACTGAAAATCAAAAGTTAGCGGGTTTAGATACTCGTGACCAAAGTAAGAGATTTCTGTATAGTTGGCTCTATGGCGCAGGCGTTTCAAAAATCGCAGAAGTAACTGGTAAGTCTAATAAAGAAGCAGCTCAAGTAAAAAAACGTTTCTTAAATAGTTTACCCGCATTAAGTAAATTAATAAAACAAGTTCAACTTTCTGCTGAAAGAGGTTTCTTAATTGGTCTTGATAAAAGACACATCAAAGTAAGAAATAGTTTCAGTGCATTAAACACACTTTTACAAGGTGCAGGAGCCGTAGTTTGTAAGCAGTGGTTAATTGAATTTGATAAAGCAATCAAAAATTTTAAAGATGTTCAACAAGTACTTTGGGTACACGATGAAATACAAATTGAATGTCCGCAAGATAAAGCAGAAGAGATTGGAAAGTTAGCTGTCGAATGTATCGAACGAACTGGCAAACATTTTAATTTAAGAGTGCCTCTAACAGGCGAATACAAAATCTCAACAAATTGGAGTGGAACACATTAATGCCAAAAGGAAATAAGAAGTTTGACCTAGATTTAAAGTACGGTCAAGAACGAGAACAACAAGTAGCTAACTTATTGATTGCAGACAAATCAAAAGTAGAAGTTAAAACTGAAAGAGACTGGTGGGCCAGGACTGGTAACATCGCAATAGAAATAGAAAGTTGGGGTAAGCCTAGCGGACTAGAAGCAACTGAAGCTGACTATTGGGTACACATATTAGCCCACGGTGAACAAGACTTTTGCAAACTTATATTTAAAGTTTCGCAACTGAAAAAGATAGTAAAGAAATTTTCTAAAAATACAAAAATGGTAGGAGACCATCACGCTTCTAAGTGTGTGCTTATACCATTATCAGAACTTTTTTTACAAAAAAAATAATCAACAAGGATAGAAATGAAAAGAACAATAATAGTAGACGGGGATATTGTAGCTTATAAATCTGCAATACAATCTGAAGTAGATACCCATTGGGGTAATGGTTTCTGGACGCTTCATGCGGAGGAGACTCAAGGTAAGTATTTAGTTGCATCAGAAATAGAAGACTTAAAAGAAAAACTAAATGCAGACAAAGTAATAGTAACGTTGACTGATAAAAACAATTTTAGAAAAGATGTTTTACCAACGTACAAAGACAATAGAAAACAAAAACGTAAACCTATTTTATTAAGTCCTTTACGTAAGTTTTTAATAGATGAATACCAAGCTGTTATCTACCCTAATTTAGAAGCAGATGATGTTATGGGTATACTAGCAACTAAACCATCTAAAGGTGAGCATAAAATAATTTGTTCTATAGATAAAGATTTAAGACAAATTCCGGGTCACTTGTATGACGGTGAGTCTCTTACTAAGAACACAAAAAAACATTGTGACTGGTGGCATATGGTTCAGACATTAACTGGTGATGCAGTTGATGGATTTTCTGGATGTCCTTCAATTGGAAAAGTAACAGCACAGAAAATACTTAGTGACAAGAACATGCCACTTAAAAAAATGTGGGAACTAGTTGTTAAGACATATGAGAAACACGGTCTGTTTGAGCATGACGCTTTTCAACAAGCTAGAGTTGCTAAAATTTTAAGACACGGAGATTATAATTTAAAAACTGGTGAGGTTACTCCATGGCAGATTTAATTAAAGAACCACCACATTATACGCAGCACAAAATAGAACCAATAGATTTTATTATTGCTAACAAATTAGATTTTTGTACTGGCAATGTGATTAAGTATTTACTGAGACACACTAAGAAGAATGGTGTCCAGGATTTATTGAAAGCAAAACAGTACATAGATTTTATTATTAATAAACAACTCAAAGAAACTAAATAGGAACAACATGGATTATAGCAAAGACACAAACTTATCTGAAGCCGGACTCAGAATATTAAAAGACCGTTACTTAACTGACAAAGAACAAAGTCCGCAAGAGGCTTTTTACAGAGTAGCAAAAGTATTTTCTGATGACTCAGAAATGGCTGAAAGAATTTATGGTTATGTGTCTAATCTATGGTTCATGTTTTCTACACCTATATTAACAAACGGTGGTACTAAAAAAGGCATGCCAATTTCATGCTTTTTAAATTATGTACCAGATAGTAGAGAAGGTTTAACAAATCATTATACTGAGAATGCATTCTTAGCTTCTGTTGGTGGAGGTATCGGAGGATATTGGGGCCACATTAGAAGTGATGGTACTGGTACATCTGGTGGTTCACAATCATCAGGTTCAATACCTTTTATGCATGTCGTAGATAGTGAAATGTTAGCATTCTCTCAAGGAAAAACTAGAAGAGGAAGTTATGCAACATACCAAGATATATCTCATCCCGAAATTGAAGAATTTCTGGAGTTACGTAAACCTAGTGGTGGTGACATTCATAGGAAGTGTCTTAACTTGCACCACGGGATTAATATTTCTGATAAATTTATGTCTATTATCAATCAGTGTACTATCAATCCTAGTGCTAACGATGACTGGGAACTTATTGACCCTCATACAGACAAAGTTATTAGAACAGTCTCAGCTAAACGATTGTGGCAAAAAATTCTGGAGACTAGGGTTGCCACTGGTGAGCCTTACCTCTCTTTTATTGACACAATACAAAAGCATTTGCCGCTCAGTCAAAAGAAACTTGGATTAAAAGTACATCACTCAAATTTATGTAGTGAAATAACATTACCAACCAGTGAAGAACGTACAGCAGTATGTTGTTTGTCTTCTCTTAACTTAGAAAAATATGATGAATGGAAAGATGACCCTAAATTTATACCTGACGTGGTTAGGTTCCTCGATAATGTATTGGAGTATTTTATTAATAATTCTCCTGATAGCCTTAGTAGGGCTAAGTATTCTGCTATGCGTGAACGTAGTATTGGACTTGGTGCAATGGGTTTTCACTCTTATCTCCAAAGTAAAAGCGTACCTTTTGCAAGTGCGATAGCTAAAGGAATTAATTTAAAAATATTTAAACAAATAAAAGAAGAAGCTTTAGCAACATCTAAAATACTTGCTGAAGAAAGAGGTGAAGCACCAGACATGGAAGGCACTGGTTTAAGATTTGCTCACATGTTAGCCATAGCTCCTAACGCAAGTAGTAGTATTATATGTGGTAGTACATCACCTTCAATAGAACCTTTACGTGCTAATGCATACACACAAAAAACTATGAGTGGTACTCATTTTATGCGTAATAAATTCTTAGAAAAACTTCTAAAAGAAAAAGAAATAAATACAGATGAAACTTGGAAAAGTATTATTGCTAACAGAGGTTCAGTAAGACACTTAGAGCAATTAAATGATTGGGAAAAAGATGTGTTTGCTACAGCTATTGAGATAGACCAAAGATGGATTATAGAACTAGCTGCGGACAGACAAAAACAAATTTGCCAATCACAAAGTTTAAATATTTTTGTACCATCTGATGTTAACATTAAAGATTTACATTTGTTACATCTATCAGCATGGCAAAAAGGAATTAAGACTCTTTACTATTGTCGTTCGGAAGCAATTAAAAGAGCAGAAATAATATCAACTAAAATAGAAAGAATAGTAAGACCAGACAGTGACTCTGACTGTCTTGCTTGTGAATAATTATGGCAAAACAAAACTTTAAACAATTTGTAGTAAGACCAAAACCTAAGAAAAGAATAAGGGTTCATACAAAGAGTCCAAACAAAAAAACTAAATTACAACATAACAAAAAATATAACAGACAAGGAAGAGCATGACATACAGTGGACTATTTGAAAACACAGAAACAAAACCCCGCAAAAAACGGGCTAAAAATTTTAAGCGACCTAAGACATTAGGCTTACTCTGGCATGTGTACCACACAGTGTTAGCAGTAGAATTAGGACTAATATTAATAATAGAATTTATAGAATTAATGAGGGGAATATGAGTTTATTTAAATCAAGAACACACTACAAACCATTTGATTATCCGTGGGCTTTTGAGGCTTATGACATGCAACAAAAAATGCATTGGCTACCAAGTGAAGTACCACTAGCAGAAGATGTAAGAGATTGGAATGAGAGATTAAGTGCTAGAGAAAAAAATCTTATTACTCAAATTTTAAAATTCTTTACACAAGGTGATGTAGATATAGCACAAGCATATTTAGATAAATATATACCTAAATTTAAAGCACCAGAAATTAGAATGATGTTATCAGCTATAGCAACTAGTGAAGCTAATCACGTACATTCTTATTCATTACTTAATGATACTATTGGTTTACCAGACAGTGAGTATCAGGCGTTTCAAGAATATAAAGCAATGGCTAACAAACATGCTTATTTATTTAAAGATAAAGGAGAAGGTATTGAAGGCATGGCTAGAGAGTTAGCTGTATTTTCTGCATTTGGTGAGGGCCTACAACTGTTTGCGTCTTTTATAATGTTGCTTAACTTTCAACGCTTCGGGAAAATGAAAGGCATGTGCCAAATCGTAACTTGGTCTATTAGAGACGAAAGTCATCACGTAGAAAATATGATTAAAGTATTTCATACATTGATAGATGAAAATAAAAATATTTGGAATGATGATTTTAAAGGAACTCTATATCAAACTTGTAGAGACATGGTGGAACTAGAAGATAAGTTTATAGATTTAGCTTTTAATCTAGGAGAAGTACAAGGTCTTAAAGCTGATGATGTTAAATTATATATTAGACACATTGCTGATAGAAGATTGTTACAACTAGGTTTAAAACCTAATTACAATCAAAAAACAAACCCATTACCCTGGTTAGACTGGGTATTAAATGGCGTAGAACATACTAATTTCTTTGAAAACAGAGCAACTGAGTATGCAAAAGGTAACTTAACAGGAGACTTGTGGGCATAATTAGGCCCCATATTAGAAGGAAAACATTATGGATGACTTAAATGACATCCAATTACCTTACACCGTGGATGAACTTATCAAAGTTTTAGATAAAATTTATCCAGAAAAAGCACCTGAATTAAAAGACAATGAGAAAACTGTCTGGTTTAAAGCGGGTCAACGAAGTGTAGTTAATTGGTTAATCGACTTAAAAAAACGAAGCGAAGATAATTTATTAGGAGAGAAATAATTATGTGTATGGGAAAAGCTATAGCTAAACCGCAAATAGTTAAAAGAGAAGACCCTTCGATAAAATTCGTTGATGGTAATGAATTTGACCCAAAAGCTTCACCACCAGAAATAGACAACACACCTGTTATTAAAGAAAAGAAAAAAGTTAAGAACAATGTGACAAGTCAATCTTCTGATTTAAATATCAATACAACAACTTATTAACAAAAGGAAACAACTATGTGTATGGGAAGCCCACCTAAACAAGAAGTACAAGAAACAGTTCAGCCAGTTAGAGCAGCAATGTCATCAGGCGATGAATTGTCACCTACTATTGAGTTAGCTTCTGAAGACGCTTTAGAGATTGCTAAGAAAAAGAAATCTAAAAAAGGTACAGCAGCTATGCAAACTGATTTAAATATCACTGGCGGAAATTCTAACGTTAACGTTTAATGGATTTTAAAGATACAGCAGAAAATCGTTATGAATCTTTAAGTGAAATTAAAGAGCATTACCTCGATAGAGGACGTGAATGCTCTGAGTTAACTATCCCAACTCTAATTCCTGAACTACATCAAACACAATCAAGTGACTTTTATAGTCCTTTCCAATCTGTAGGTAGTAGAGGTGTCAACAACCTTGCTTCAAAATTACTACTATTATTACTCCCACCAAATCAACCATTTTTTAGACTAGCGATACAAGGCAAAGCTAAAGAACAAATAGAGCAACAACCAGAATTAAAAACATCTGTTGAAAAAGCTTTATCTAAAATCGAACGTGAGGTTATGGGTAAAATAGAGTCTCTTGCTTTACGTGTTCCAACATTTGAATTAATAAAACATTTAATTGTCGGTGGTAATGCACTGGCCCATATTCCAAAACAAGGTAACATGAGAGTATATGGTCTTAGCCAGTATGTTTGTAAAAGAGACGGTGAAGGAAATCTATTAGAAATAGTTGTAAAAGAAAGTGTTTCAGTTTTATCTTTAGATGAAGAAGTTAGAGAACAAGTTTTATCTCTTATGTCAAAAGAAGATGTACGGTCACAAACAAATTGTGATTTATACACACACGTTTACAAACTAGACAACGGTAAATATTATGTTTGCCAAGAGACTAAAGGAATTAAAATACCTTCATCTATTGGTACATACAATCAAGATAAATTACCATGGTTAGCTTTAAGAATGATTAGAGTAGACGGTGAGGACTATGGCCGTAGTTACGTTGAAGAGTACATTGGAGATTTAAAATCGCTTGAAGGATTATCACAATCTTTAGTCGAGTCTTCTGCTGCGAGTGCCAAAATGATTTTCATGGTAAGACCGAACTCAACTACAAAGAAAAGAGATATAGCTGTAGCACGTAATGGTGACATTATATCTGGTAGTGCGGATGATGTTGCAGTCTTACAAGCAAACAAATTTTATGATTTACAAACTGTAGAAAAAGCAATCGCAAGATTAGAAGAAAGATTAGCTTATGCATTTTTATTAAACACAGCCATACAAAGACAGGCTGAACGTGTAACTGCTCAAGAGATTAGATACATGGCAAACGAATTAGAAACTGCAATGGGTGGTATATATTCTTTATTATCTCAAGAATTACAATTACCTCTAGTGCAATTGCTAATGGATAGAATGGGAAGTCAAAATGAAATTCCTAAACTACCCAAGGGTTCAGTAAGGCCCACAATTATCACAGGTGTTGAGGCACTAGGACGTGGTAATGACTTACAAAAATTAAGAGAGTTTGTAGCAGAGATAGGTCAACTTGCACAAATCAATCCACAAGTCGTGCAACTTTTAAATCCACAAGATTTAATTACAAGGTTGGCAACTGGACTTGGTATTGACACTGAGGGATTATTAAAATCTCAAGAACAATTACAAGCTGAACAAGAAGCTGCAATGCAACAACAACAAATGCAACAAATGCAGGATACCGCTCAAGACGTGGCTCCTAAAGTTGCAGACAACATGACAAAACCGCAAGGATAATAAATGGTAGAAAAAGTAGAAATACAAACACCAGAGACAACACCAGAACAACCAACAGAAAATACTACAACAGAAAACGAAAGTAGACCTGGATGGTTACCTGAAAAGTTTAAGTCTCCTGAAGACATGGCAAAAGCCTATGGTGAATTAGAAGGTAAATTAGGAAAATCTGAAACTGAAAAAGAAGAAACTAATAAAGACAACGCTGACTTATCTATAGATAAAGCTGAGAAAGCTGTAGAAAATGCAGGGTTAAATATGTCATCACTTCAAGATGAGTACAATGAAGGGGGACAATTAAAAGAAAGTTCATATGAAGCTTTGCAAAAAGCAGGAATACCTAAAGATTATGTAGACGCTTTTATTAAAGGACAAGAAGCAATTGCAAGTCAAACTTCTAATACTTTAAAACAAGAAGTAGGAGGAGCAGAAGCATATAACAATATGATGAACTGGGCCTCTGATAATTTAAACGAAGCAGAGATAAATTCTTTTAACAAAACTGTTAATGGAAAAGACATTGAAGCTACACGTTTAGCAATACAAGGTTTAAATGCACGTTACAAAAATAGTGTAGGTGATGAGCCTTCATTACAAAGTGCAAATAATCCTAGTTCAGCAAATGCTCCAGGCTATAGGTCTTGGGCAGAAGTTACTGCTGCAATGAATGATGAAAGATACGGAACTGATGATGCATACAGAGCTGACGTTCAAAATAAACTAAACAACAGTAGGTTATAATATGGCTAAAAATGGCTTATATGCAAACATTCATAAAAAACGTGCCAGAATTAAAAATGGCTCAGGTGAAAAGATGAGAACAGCAGGTACAAAAGGTAGACCTACCGCAGCTCAATTTAAAAGAGCGGCCAAAACTGCCAAATCATAGTTGTGTTACCTTTATAGGTAGCAACTGCTAACACAAAGTTAAAGTCCATTAACTTGACCGTTCCGAGGAACGACAATCTTGTGAAAAAAACTATAAACTTGTGAAAGCTTTTTAAACAATAACAATAGAAAAAGGAGACAAATATGTCAAACGCAAATCCGGCTTCAATTGGACGAGTAAACGCTTCTGGTTCAGAAGACGCATTGTTTTTAAAAGTTTTTTCTGGAGAAGTTATTACTTCTTTTGAAAGAGCAAGTAAAACACAAGGTGCTGATTCTGTAAGAAGCATTGCTAGTGGTAAATCTGCAACGTTCCCAGTAATGGGTAGAACGTCTGCGGCTTACCATACTCCAGGTACAGAAATACTTGGGTCTGATGTGAACCACAACGAAAAGGTTATTACAATTAATGACCTTTTAGTTTCTTCAGCATTTTTAAGTAATATCGAAGAAGCTAAGAATCATTGGGATGTTAGAAGTAACTACTCAACTGAGATTGGAAGAGCATTAGCTTTCCAAAAAGACAAACACGTTCTACAAACTATTGGTCAAGCTGCTCAAACGAGTACTGCCAATGTTACAGGTGGAGACGCAGGTACAGTATTAACTAATACTAATATCGCTTCTGCAACTGCGGCAACGTCTGCAAATGGATTTATTGATTCATTGTTTGACGCAGCCAAAACTTTAGATGACAAGTATGTTCCATCTGAAGGTAGAATCTGTTTCTTAAAACCAGAAATGTACTACAAATTAGCAAATGCTACTAATGCAGTCAATGTTGACTTCAGTGGTGGTGCTAATGGTGGTGTTGCTTCAGGTAGAGTATTACAAATTGCAGGAATTAAATTAATTGCAGTTCCTCATTTTGTTGCTTCAAACGTAACTTCCGGTTCAGACGCAGGTTCAGCTACTCAAGGTGGTTCAACACCTCAAGCTGTAAACTTGACTGCATACGAAGGTTTAGTTTGTCACCCGTCAGCAGTTGGAACTGTTAAGTTAATGGATTTAGCTACTGAAATGGAATACGACATTAGAAGACAAGGTACTTTAATGGTTGCTAAATACGCTATGGGTCATGGTGTATTAAGACCAGAAAGTGCTGTAGGAATTAAAGACGCTTAATATTCATTAAGCTTATTTATACTATATAGGAGTGGGGGACAAGGGAGACTAAGTCCCCCGCTTTACAAATTTACAAAGGACAATCAATGACAACACAAATAAATTCTACAAGCGAATTACAAGCGATAAACACCATGCTAAGTTTTATCGGTGAGAGTCCAGTCAGTTCAATTACTGGAAACATTGGTACAGACGTAGCGGTCGCTAAAAATATTTTAGATGAAACTTCTATGAGTGTTCAGTCACAAGGTTGGTTTTTTAATAGAGAATTTGAAATTACAGTTTCAAGAGATACATCTAATAAAGTGCCTTTAGAAGCTAACTGTGTTCAAGTAGAAGCTTCGGCCCCTAATCAATATCTTTATCAATACACTATAAGAAACCAATATTTATACGATTTAAAAAACAAAACAGATGTTTTTACTTATGACCCAATGGTGGACAAAGTATTAGTACAACAATTTGAACATTTACCAGAATATGCAAGAAGATATATTGTAGTTAAAGCTTCAAGAAGATTTGCTGCAAGATATGTAGGTGCAACTGAATTAATTAAACTAGCACAACTAGATGAACAAGAAGCTCACATGGCATTTGAACAGGCAGACTCAAGAGCTATGGATGCAAACATGTTAACTGGTGATTACAATACTAATTACATTGCTAGTAGAAGCCCAAGAAGGTCTGGCAGGAACTAATTTATGGGACTAATCTCAACATCAATTCCCAATCTTATTAGTGGTATTAGTCAACAAAATGCAGTCCAACGTAATGTAGGACAAGCAGAAACACAAACTAATTTCCAATCTAATATTATTGAAGGATTAACTAAAAGACCACCAACAGAGTTTGTCGCTAATCTATTATCTACTACAGCGTTTCCAAACAACGCAGCAGTACATTGGATTAATAGAGATAGTTCAAACCAGTACGTAGCTGTATTTACTAACGGTACAGTTAAGGTCTATGATTTAAATGGTGTTGAAAAAACAGTAACTATAGGAACTGGTGGTGCAAATTATTTAACTACAACAAAACCTATAGAAGATTTAGCATTTTCAAATATTGCAGACTATACATTTGTTGCAAACAAATCTAAAACAATAGCTGAGAGTTCAACTACAACACCTGCAAAAATACAAGAATATATTTCTTATGTTAAAAGTTCACAGTACGGAAGACAGTACAGTGTAACTTTAAACCACTCAACGTGGTCATATCCTATACAAGTATTGTTTCAAATGCCAACTGGTAATGACGCTTCAACTGATAGCGGATTTAGAGATACAGAAAAAATTGCTCACATATTATTATATGGAACAGCTTCTTCTCACTGGTCAAGTGGTGCAGATGGTATTGGATTTAAAACTATAAGAACTGACACTGGTGCTACATTAAGTACATCACAAGGATTAGCAAACTATTCTGAAATTACTGGAACGTTTACACATACACAATACGGTAACACTATTCATGGAACATGCAGTAGTGGTACTTTTGCTGTAGAGACTACAGACGGTTTTGGTAACCAAGCTATGTATGCCATAAAAGATTCTATAAGTGATTTTACGGATTTACCATTTTATGCAAAGCCAGGAATGATTATCCAAATTACCGGTGATGAAGGTGACTCTCTTTCAAATTATTATGTAGAGTTTACTGCCAATGGTGTTTGGAGTGAGTGTGTAGGGCCAGGAGTTAAGTTAGGTTTAGATAATTCTACAATGCCTTATGCATTAATTAATAATAACAATGGTACATTTAGTTTTACACAACAAACATATACAAACAGAGTAAGTGGGGATGAAGACACAAACTCAGCTCCAAGTTTTGTAGGTAAGAAAGTTTCTAATTTAACATTCTTTCAAAATAGATTAGGAATTATTTCAGACCAAAATTTAGTGTTATCTGAAAATGCTTCTTATTATAATTTTTATGCAACAACAGGTACAGATGTTTTAGACACTGACCCTATTGATATTGCAGCAGCAGGAACAACGGTTAACAAACTTCATAACTCTATAGATTTTAATGAACAACTTTTATTATTTTCTGGTGAAGCACAGTACATACTAGAAAGTTCGGGAGACGCTGTAACACCGACAACAGCAGTACTAACTAAAACAAGTACATTCTCACATGCAATAAAAGTTGCTCCAGTTTCAGCAGGTAAATATGTTTACTTTGCACAAAATAGAAATGATAAAACAGCAATAACAGAATATTTTGCAGATGATGATACATTAACAAATGACGGTATTGATGTAACAATAGGTGTTAGTTCTTTAATACCAGGTAATGCATACAAAATTGTTTCTAACAATATTGAAGATACAATGATTGTTTTATGTCATGACACTTTAGACACTGTCAATAACACAGCATACACACCGTCAAGTGCTGTAACACCTAGCAATGCAAACACTATAAACATTTATAAATATTTTTGGGATGCTAATAAAAAAGTGCAATCAGCTTGGAGTACTTGGACTTTAAATAATTGTGAAATATTATCAGCAGAGGCATATGATAGTTCTCTTTATGTTGTAGTTAATGAAAACACTAATACAAAATTATTAAAAATAGATTTACGTAATCCAGATTTTACTGGACTAACACATAACATTCATATGGATTTTAGAACGTCTACACTGACTGGGATTTATGACTCAGCTACAAATTTAACAACGTTTACAATTCCTTATTCTTTAAACCAAAGTTTAAAAGCAGTGGATACTACTAATGGTTCTAACTTAACAATAGATAGTTCTAGTTCTGGAACTACACAAAAAGTTAAAGGCAACCATACTAAAGCAGTTTTTGGTTCTACTTATTTATCTGAGTATAAATTTTCTACTCCATATTTAAGAGAAACATCTGGAAACGGTACAGTAGCTTTAACATCTGGACGTTACCAGATAAGACAAATTTCTGTAGATTATCAAAACAGTGGTTTCTTCAAAGCAACTGTAACTCAAGAAGGAAGAAACGATGTTGATTATGAATTTAATGGAACTGTTATTAACAGCTCAAGCGCTGTTATAGGACAGCCAAATATAACAAGCGGTACTTATAATATACCTATCCAATCTCGAAACACACACTACACATGTACGTTAAAATCAGATTCACATTTACCAGTGCATTTTGTTTCAGCAGAAATAGAAGGATTTTATCACAGACGCTCTGGTAGGGCATAATGGAAAAATATGTCAGACTTGCTAAATCTGATGACGCACACGAGTTAGCACCTAAAGTAAGACAAGAAGATTTAAATGAAATTAAAGCTTCACATAATGCGTTACCGTTACAAGCATTGTTACATCCATTTAAAGAATTAAATCATAAAACATATTCTATAATTGGAACTGAACAGGAAGGTGTTATTGGAATGTTTGGTGTAGTACCCAGTGATAACAAAGAGTATGGAGTAGCTTGGTTATTATCTAGTCCAGAATTATTAAACCATACATTACAATTTTTAAGAGAGTGTCCTAAATGGATTGAAGAAATGGGACAAGACTACAAGTATTTATATAACTACGTTGATGTCAGAAACGAAGTTGGAAACAAAT
>JACKZZ010023054.1_pt1 | contig 23683 bp, 28 predicted proteins | sample 8027871 | NCBI WGS metagenome assembly JACKZZ01 (sample SAMN15724774, study PRJNA655200) | protist metagenome | isolation source: fluorescence activated cell sorting (FACS) single amplified genomes of... | place: USA: West Boothbay Harbor, Gulf of Maine | collected 2000-07-19 | reverse complement strand
TATTTCTCCATCGTTTAAAATTATATTTATTAGTATTTTAACTAGATCCTATACTTATCACAGCAGCACCACCAGAAAATTCTTCAGTCGCTGTTGTAGTTGAGGGGGTTGCTCCACCTGCAGCTAAAGCTGATGTGTTTGTTCCAATTCCATCTAAAGCACCTCTACTAGTATTTAAATCATTAATTTCAGTCCAGTTTGTTCCATTCCAAGATTCTGTATTTGCATAAAAAAACCTCTCTTCTGATGGACCGGGGAAAAATCCACCAAAAGCTAAAGCAGCTGTTTGAGTGCCATTACCTCCTAAACTAGTTCTAGCTGTATTTAAATCATTTACTTCTGTCCAACTACTACCATTCCAAGATTCTGTTATTGCATTTCTTATATTACCAGGAGGTGTATTTCCACCAAAAGCTAAAGCAGATGTATTGTCAGCTCCTGCTCCTGCTAATAAACTTCTTGCAGTGTTTAAATCACTAACTTCTGTCCAACTAGATCCATTAAATGTTTCTGTTTCTGCTCGAGCAACAACTGGTACATCTGAAATAGGAATTCTTCCAGCAAATACAAGTGTAGATGTCTGTGTTCCAGCCGCAGATCCTAAATACCTAGGTGAGTTTAAGTCACTTACTTCACTCCAATTCGATCCATTCCAACTTTCAGTAGTATTAAGCCGAGTTTGTCCGAAAAATGGACCACCATATCCACTTATAGCCAAAGCAGCAGTTTGAGTTCCCGCACCTTGTACTCCATTTGCAGAATCACCCACCCTTAATGGACTATTCAAATCATTTACTTCTGTCCAACTAGATCCATTATAAGATTCTGTAGTTATATTATCTTCTCCACCAAAAATTAAACCTGCTGTTTGAGTGCCGTTTCCTGCTGCGCCGTATGCTTCTTTACCTGTGTTCAAGTCACCACCCGTGCTCCAAGAGAGTGGGACATCTTTATATATCTTTAGCTGACTGTCAGTTGAATTATACCAAACTTGTCCATCATATAAATTTGCTGGATTGCTTGCTACTACTTCAACAGTTGTTCCTCTTATGGTTTTATATTCAGACATTTAAATTTATTCTTCTAATGTTATATTTATTAGTATTTTAACTAGACGCTACACCAACCACACCAGCACCACCAGTAAATTCTTCGGTTGCATCTGTATGGTTAGGACTAGAAAAAGCAGGTCCAGTCTGTCCACCAGAAGCTAAAGCTCCTGTTATTGATCCTGCTCCAGATAAAGCACCTCTTGCTGTGCTCATATCAGTTATTTCTGTCCAACTGCTTCCATTCCAAGTTTCTGTATTAGCAGCCAGACCTGGTAAAAATCCACCAAAATACACAGCTGATGTATTATCAGCTCCTGTTGCTCCAGCAACACTTCTTCCATTATTTAAATCACTTACTTCTGTCCAATTGGTACCATTCCAGGATTCTACTAGACTTCCACCACTTATCTGGCCAATAGCTAAAGCAGATGTTTGAGTTCCTGCTCCAGCCACTCCAGATCTGGGGGTGCTGGCCATATCATTTACTTCTGTCCAATTGGTACCATTCCAAGACTCTGTAAATCCACTACCGCCACCAAAAGCTAAAGCAGCAGTTTGAGTTCCTGTGCCATGGTGATATGCTCTTGCATTATTTAAATCATTTACTTCAGTCCAATTGGATCCGTTCCAGGATTCTGTCTTTCCAGTTGTACTAAGAGATGCATATCCACCAAATCCTAAAGCAGCAGTTTGTGTTCCAGCAGTTCCCTGCATACCTGATGGCGAATTTAAATCATTTACTTCCGTCCAACTAGAACCATTATAAGATTCTGTTAATGCATACCCAGACTTACCAAAAGCCGGACCTGTAGCACCACCAAAAACTAAAGAAGATGTTTCACTAGCACCTGCTCCCCTAATTTCATACCTACCTGTATTTAAACTACCACCTGTAGCCCAAGCTTGTGGGACATCTTTATATATCTTTAGCTGAGTGTCTGTTGAATTATACCAAACTTGTCCTTCATATAAATTTTCTGGATTGCTTGCTACTATTTCAACAGTTGTTCCTCTTATTGATTTATATTCAGACATTTAAATATTTAAATTTATTCTTCTAATGTTATATCTGCTGGTCTAATGCCAAGTCTTGTAATCTTTTCATCTGAAGTTTCACCTTCTACATTGTCATTATCCCAAGTAGTTTGTAGTGGTGATATTACAGCATCAACGATTGCTTGTGCTTCTGCTAGTGTTTTTGGTGTACCTAATACTTTATTAATCCAAAGATTTGCATCTTTGTTATGTGCTGGAACTCTCCAAACATTACCAGGAAAACCGCTAAAACCAATAGTTGCCGATTCAACTGCATTAATAAAACCTTTTCCCCAATTTTCAGCAACGCAGTATTGATATGTTTTGTGTGCCATTGTTGTTTCTCCTTTTTCTTATTATTTATACTTCTGTTAGGGTTTCGATTGATATAACTGGCCCACTAGTCCATTCTTCTGACTGAGCGGAGGCGGTGGGATTCCCACAAGCAGCTAAACCAGCTGTGCTTGATCCGCCTCCATCCAAATTATGTCTTGCTGTGTTTAAATCATTTACTTCTGTCCAACTAGAACCATTCCAGGATTCTGTTATTCCAGGGTCTGCTCTATAATAACTCCCTCCAACATATCGAAATCCACCAAATGCTAAAGCAGCAGTTTGTGTTCCCAAACCTCCTAAAGAAATTCTGTCAGCATTTAAATCACTTACTTCTGTCCAACTAGAACCATTCCAGGATTCTGTTTTAGCTGTGTAAGGTACTGGTGATGCTCCTTTTCCACCAAAACACAAAGCAGATGTATTGTCAGCTCCTGCTGACCCTTGTTGTGTAGTTCCAGAATTTAAATCATTTACTTCTGTCCAACTAGAACCATTCCAGGATTCTGTGTTTGAGAAAGCATTAGCTCCGCCAGGAGTTCCTCCATATACAAGTGAAGATGTCTGTGTTCCACTCCCCTGGCCATAATATCTTGCTGTGTTTAAATCATTTACTTCAGTCCAATTGGATCCGTTCCAACTTTCAGTATTATTTTGAGCACTTGCTCCAAAAAATGGACCACCATATCCACCAAAAGCTAAAGCAGCAGTTTGAGTTCCTGAACCTCTCATTGACTCTCCTCTAGCCGTATTCAAATCATTTACTTCTGTCCAACTAGAACCATTATAAGATTCAGTAATAAGATAATCTTTAGGAGATCCACCAAACATTAAACCTGATGTTTGAGTGCCGTTTCCTGCTGTGGCGTATCGGTCTCTCGCTGTGTTCACGTTACCACCTGTGGCCCAAGCAGCAACATTTATTGTACCATTATAAACTTTAAAAGTACCTACGTTAGAATTGTACCAGATTTGTCCTAATACAGGATTTGTTGGATCTGATGCAAAGCTCTGAATACCAACTCCTTTTATTTCTTTATATGTACTCATAATTATTTGCTTTTTTGATTAATTATTATTTATCTTTTAATAACCAACCCTGAGTTGAGTCAGCATAAACAAGTGTAAATCCTGCTCGTTCTACTGTTACAGTTAAATCTGCTGCAGCACCTGCTATATTACTACTATTTCTTCCTACAGTAATTGTATTAGTGTCTGCTGTACCAGCGTAATCTATAATAGATACCTCATCGCCTTGAGATGGTGACGCTGGAAGTGTTACTGTAATAGCAGCACTTGTTGTGTTAACAAAATATCCTTCACCAGCAACGGCTGTGAAACTTGAAGTTTTAACGGCCTGCCAAGATGTACCAGCAGAAATATCTCCACTTGCACCTAATGCTATTGCTGTACCGTTAATTGTAATACTTGAATTTGATAAACTTGAATTACCAATATTAGATAGTGTATTACTAGCAGCATCTATTGTTTTATTTGTTAATGTTTGAGTTGATGTTAATAAAGCAATCGAACTTGTATCAGATAAATCAGTTGATGCAATTGTGATATTACCTGTACCATCAAACGATTGACCAGCAATTGTTCTAGCTGTTTCTAAAGCAGTTGCTGTATCAGCGTTACCTGTTACATCACCTTCAATGTTTGCAACTAATGTGCCTGTAGTAATTGCTATATTACCTGTATCTGAAGCAGTTGCTGTTGTAGTACCAACAGTAAACTTATCAGCACTTTCGTCCCACGCTATAATAGCATTATCACCTGTTGAACCTCTTTCGATTAAAATACCAGTATCATTTGCGTTTGAAACTGCACCAGAGTTTAATTCTAATAGGTTATCAGCAATTGTTGTGTTTGTTGTAGCAACAGTTGTAGTTGTACCGTTAACTGTTAAATTACCACTTACTGTTAAGTTATCATCAACTGTAACTGTACCACCAGCTGAATCTATAGTAAGATTTCCTGATGATGTGTCTAATTCGTTATCTCCTGATACACCAATTTGAATATTTTTAGTGTCTATACCAACTGTAGCACCACCTGCCGTAGAACCATCGTGTATCCTAAGTTGATTTGTATCAGTATCTACAGATATCTCACCTGCAGATCCTGTGAATGAATTGTTTTGTGAGGTTGTTCCTCTTCTAAATTGTAATACTGTTGGCATTAAATTCTCCTATACTTATTTATAATACATTTTTACTAAACAAATGCTCCTAAGTCAATATTTATTGTTTGGCTTATTGGATCCATCATATCATATTTAAACACAGTCAAATTAACTCCAAAAGCATCGGTTTCACCATCTGTAAATGGTGTTTCTTGTGTAGTTTGTGTAGGTTCATAACTTAAATCAAAGTCTCCTTCTGATGAAGGCGCTGTAGATATAGTAGATTCATTAAAGAATTGTTGAGTTGTTGAAGTTAAATAACCACTATCATTCGTCCATTGTGATATATTACCAGATTTATTTGTTAATGTATCTGTAGAACTTGCTGTGATATATGAACCCAAATCTGATATATCAGCTTCTGTTACTGTTATAGTGTTACTTGCACTATTGATAGTTTTATTAGTTAATGTTTGGGTTGATGTTAATAAAGCAATTGAACTTGTATTAGATAAGTCAGTTGAAGCGATAGTTATATTTGATGAACCATCAAACGATTGACCTGCAATTGTTCTTGCTGTTTCTAAAGAAGTAGCTGTATCAGCGTTACCTGTTACATCACCTGTAATGTTACCAGTAAATGTACCAGCAATTGAACCTGTACCTGTGATTGTAGGTGAGGTTAATGTTTTGTTAGTTAAAGTCTGTGTAGAAGTTAATAATACAACATCACTTGTGTTGGATAAGTCAGTTGAAGCGATAGTAATATTAGAAGAACCATCAAATGACTGACCAGCAATTGTTCTAGCTGTTTCTAAAGCAGTAGCTGTAGCAGCATTTCCTGATGTATCTTGGTTACCAGAAGTATTAACACCTGGTAAATTAATATTAGCACTTCCATCAAATGATACACCACCAATTGTTCTAGCAGTTTCTAATGCAGTTGCTGTGTCAGCATTTCCTGATGTATCTTGGTTACCAGAAGTATTAACTCCAGGTAAATCTATGTTAGCAGAACCATCAAATGATACACCACCAATATTTCTAGCTGTTTCTAATGCAGTTGCTGTATCAGCATTACCTGTAACATCACCAGTTAGATTACCTGTAACATCACCAGTTAGATTACCTGTAAAAGTACCAGCAATTGAACCTGTACCTGTAATAGTAGGTGACGTTAATGTTTTATTAGTTAAAGTCTGTGTACCCGAGTTTGTTGTAAACGAACTAGGTAATGTAATTGTATTACCAGATAGGTCTAATGTACTAGCAAGTTTCGCAGCAGTAACGTTACCGTCTGTAATTTTAAGTGTTGTTACAGCGTTTGTTGCTAATTCGTCTGAAGTAATACCTAATGCTTTAACTTGTAAAGCGTCAGATGAAACTTCAATCGTACTATCATCTACATTAACATCTAAAGTATTACCTGTTTTAGTTAAAGCATCACCAGCAGTTATTTGTCCAAGACCAGAAAATTGTACAAAAGATACAGCAGTTGTACCAACAGTTGTAACAGGTTCTCCTAATACCCAACCAGTGTCAGCATATGTAGTACCATGTGTTATCCATACAAAGTCACCACCAGCCATTTCGGCAGATGTATCAAAGTCAGTTGCTCTAGTTAATACTGTTGTTGAAGTCACTACATAGATACCATTGTGAGCAGCCGTTGATTCACCGTTGATGATAATTCTATCACCTGTAGTAATATCTGTATCACCATCTAAATCACCACCTGCAATATCTAAAGCAGTTGATAATGTTAATGTTGCACCTACACCAGATGTTCCATTATCGTAAGTTACAGTATCACCTGTAATTGTTGCAAGAGGTGTATCTATTAAAGCGTGAACTGATGCGTGTACGTGTAATCCTTCAGCAACAGCGTCAACGTATTGTTTGTTCGCAGCGTCAGTATCATTAACTGGATCAGAAACACCAGTAATTCTACTTGTATTAACATCAACAACACCAGTACCATTTGGATCAATAACTACATTTCCATTTGTATCTGATGATGAGATTGTATTACCATTAATTGTAATGTTATCTACGTCTAAAGATGTTAAACCATTAATATCAGTAGCACTTGCGCCTAAAGCAATATCAGTAGTACCAACTGTTACTGTATCATTTGCTAAAGAAGAATTACCAATGTTTGATATGGTATTTGAAGAACCACTAATTGTTTTATTAGTTAATGTATCTGTACTGTCAGTAAGTATGTATGATTGTAAATCGGAAATGTCTGCCTCAACAATTGTGATTGTGTTATTAGCAGTGTTAATTGTCTTATTAGTTAATGTTTGTGTTGCTGTGTTTAGTGTAATAGCACTTGTATTTGATAAATCTGTTGAAGCGATGGTTATGTTTGCTGAACCATCAAATGATTGACCAGCAATTGTTCTTGCTGTTTCTAAAGCAGTTGCTGTAGCAGCGTTGCCTGAAGTGTCTTGGTTACCAGAAGCATTTACACCTGGTAAGTTAATGTTTGCTGTGCCGTCAAATGATACGCCACCGATTGTTCTAGCTGTTTCTAAAGCGGTTGCTGTATCTGAATTTCCTGTTACATCACCAGTTAGATTACCAGTTACATCACCAGTAATATTACCAGTAAATGTACCAGCGATTGCACCAGTACCTGTAATTGTTGGACTTGTTAAAGTCTTATTAGTTAAAGTCTGTGTAGAAGTTAATAATACAACATCACTTGTATCAGATAAATCTGTTGAAGCGATAGTTATATTTGCTGAACCATCAAATGATTGACCAGCGATTGTTCTTGCTGTAGCAAGAGTTGTTGCAGTGTCAGCGTTACCTGTAACATCACCAGTAATATTACCTGTTACAGTTAAATTATTTCCTATTGTTACATTATTTGGCAATCCTATTGTAACTGTATTATCTGTTACAGCAGTTTCTATTTCATTTGAAGTACCAACAATTGAAAGTGTATCTGTTAGTAACGAAACTGTGTCTGTAGTAGATGAACTATCTCTAATAGTTAAATTTGTAGCAACATTTACTTCGCTAGCTGCTGTTAAACGACCTTGTTGGTCGACTGTAAAAGTAGGTATAGTTGTTGTTGAACCAAAACTACCAGTAGAAACAGCTGTATCTGATAACTCACTAGGACCAATATTTGTAATAGTGTTATTATCAGCGTTAATAGTTTTATTTGTTAAAGTCTGTGTAGTACCAGAAAATAAAGTATCTAATTGTGATAATGCAACTCTACCTTCAGTTCCACCATCTGATAATAAAATCTGATCTCCCGCTACTAGCGTTGAACTTGTTAAATCGGTTGCTCCATCAATATTTACTACTGCCTCAACTCCTCCAAACTCTAAAGCCGTTCCACCTGAATTTACTTTTAAAATTTGACCCGCTGAACCAATAGATAAAGAGGCACCAAGACCTCCATGGGTTAGACCAATAAATTCACCTGTTTGAAATTCGGCTAAACCTGTGGCTGTTCCACTTTCGTTAAATACTGTTCTTATTGGTGTTTTTACTGTCATATGTTATTCCTTAAAAGAAAAATAAAGTATTTCCTGATGATGTTCCTAATTGTGAACCATTTGCTAATGTAAAACTTGCCACAACTGAATCAGGATCTCCTTTAAATTGTAGTTTAGTATTTTGAGTATTTAGTCCACCTGCTTTAGTAAAAAATGGAACTGTCCTAACTGGAGTACCACCGTCATCTGCTAAAGCGAGCACTTTATTTACTCCACTTGATACTTCTACATTTGAGTTAAGAGGTAATGTAGCACCGTTAGCAGATATATTTATTGTACCTGTTCCGTCAGATGATATAGTTGAACCACCTAAATTAATTGTACTACCACTTAAATATAATTCAGCCCAACGTTTATCTGTTGATCCTAAATTTCTTGTGTTAGTAGCGTCAGGTAATATATCTTCACCAACTGATGATAAATCAACACTTGAATCATCATTAAAATTAGCAACAGTAACAATACTGTCACCATTTCTCATAAAAACTTTTTTATCAGTTATATTAACTGCTACTTCACCATCAGCTAAATCACCTGTAGTTGGTACAGACGAGGCGGTTGTAGACCTTTTAAGTTTTATAACTGTTGACACTTATTAATCTCCTAAATTAATTATTAAAATGTTCCGCCGTCTATACTTGTAACTGTAACAGCACCAGATGTGACCGTAAAGTTATCTGAACTAAATGAAGCAACCCCTTTATTACTTGTTGTTGCCAATTCAGCAGCGATAGTTAAAGTATTTGCTGAAATACTAGTATCAATACCTTCACCATCAGATATTGCTAAAGTTTCACCTAAAGCAATAGGATCCGAAGAAGCGTCACCACCTGTAATTGTTATTGTTGAATTAGATAGTTTAGCGTTATCAATTGAACCAGCAAGTTTACTAGCAGCAATTGAGCCTCCCAACATATCATTTGTAATACCTAATGCTTTAACTTGTAAAGCGTCACTTGATATTTCTATTGAACTATCATCTACATTAACTGAAAGTGTGTTACCAGATTTTGCTAATCCGTCACCAGCAGTTATTTGCCCAAGACCAGAAAACTGTACAAATGACACATCATCTGTTCCTACTGTTGCAACTGGTTCACCTAATACCCAACCAGTGTCAGCAAAAGTAGTACCATGAGTTACCCATACAAAGTCACCACCAGCCATTTCAGTTGGAGTGTCAAAATCTGTAGCTCTAGTTAATACTGTAGTTGAAGTCACTACATAGATACCGTTATGAGCTGCATTGGATTCACCAGCAACGATAATTCTATCCCCTGTAGTAATGTCTGTATCACCATCTAAATCACCACCTGCTATATCAAGAGCAGTTGTCAATGTTAAAGTAGCACCTACACCTGAAGAACCATTATCATAAGTTACTGTATTTCCTGTAATTGTTGCAAGAGCAGTAGATACATAAGCATGTACTTGTTCGTGTACGTGTAATCCTTCAGCAACTGCGTCAACGTATTGTTTGTTTGCTGCGTCAGTAGCATTGACTGGATCAGAAACACCAGAAATTCTACTTGTGTTAACATCTACAACACCACTACCATTTGGATCTAAAACGATATTTCCATTAGTGTCTGTTGATGAAATTGTGTTACCATTGATAGTAATATTATCTACGTCTAATGATGTTAAACCAGATAAATCTGTATCACTAGCACCTAAAGCAACTGTAGTAGAACCAATAGTTATACTATCATTTGTTAAAGATGAATTAGCAATATTTGATAGTGTGTTATTTGAACCATTAATTGTTTTATTAGTTAATGTTTCTGTTCCTGCTAATGTAGCAAAAGAACCATCACTTAAAGCACTATTAAATTCAGCAGTAGTACCCGTTAAAGTACCTTCAGATAAATCCAACGTAATTGTATTAGAAGCACTATCAATTGTTTTATTTGATAACGTGTCTGTACTTGAAGCCGTAATGTATGAACCTAAGTCAGAAATGTCTGCCTCAACAATTGTAATTGTGTTATTAGCAGTGTTAATTGTTTTATTTGTAAGAGCTTCAGTACCTGCTAATGTAGCAAAAGAACCATCACTTAAAGCACTATTAAATTCAGCAGTAGTACCCGTTAAAGTATTATTTGCTAAATCAATAGATTTGTTAGTTAATGTGTCTGTACTTGAAGCAGTTGTGAAACCAGATGTTGAATTATCATAGTTTGATAAGTCATTATCTACAACTAAATCTATTGTACCGTCTGCGTCTTGGTATGTCGCTGTGATAAGTGTTTCAGTATTTGAACTGAACATTGCTCCAGCAATATCTTCTACACGCTCAGCATTTAATGTAACGTCACCTGAAGTTACTGTAAAGTCAGTAGCGTCAAAAGTAGCAACACCTTTATTAGTATCAGAAGCATCTTCAGCTGCAATTGTAATTGTGTTACCCGAAACTGATGTATCAATTCCTTCACCACCAGTAAAAGTTAAAGTTTCTGAGTCTGTAATAGCGCCTGTACCTGTGTCAGCAGCAATATCAACATCAACTGCTGTAACTTGTGTATCTACATAAGCTTTAATCGCTTTCGCAGAAGCAAGAGTGTCGTCACTTAATGATACTGAACTTAAATCAGTATCTAAAACACCAGAAGCTAAATCAGCAACTTCAATATTTGATATTGAGTTACCTGTACCGTTTGCGTCAAATGTTTTATTTGTAAGTGTATCTGTACTTGAAGCTGTGATATAAGAACCTAAGTCAGAAATGTCTGATTCAGTAATTGTAATTGTGTTACTTGCACTATTAATAGTTTTATTAGTTAACGTCTGTGTACCAGAGTTTGTAGTAACGGTACTATCAATTGCAAACGAAACATCATTGTCTGTAACTGTAGTATCAATACCAGTACCGCCAGTAAATGTTAAAGTTTCACCAGTAGTAAAAGTATCAGTAGTTGAACCATCAGATAAAGTAAATGAACCAGATGGTACAGCAGCAAAACTTAAATTACCAGAACCGTCAACAGTTAAAAATTGTCCATTAGAATATGTACTTGGTAAAGTAAGTGTAATATCAGCAGCTACTGAATTAGGAGCTTTAAGTGCTACATAATGAGCACCATTATTAGTTCCTTCGTTAAATTTAATTGTACCACCTGTGGCAACATTATTACCAACAAATAGTTCATCAATCGCTTTATTTCCATCGACTAGAATTGCTGATGACGCTGTTAGTGTACCAATTGCATGGTCTGTTAGTGAAGTAAAATATTTACCACCAATAATATCTATATTTGCGGCTACGCCGTCTGTTTCAGTTCCAGTCCCTATAAAGAGTCTATCACCGTTATTACCTTGTGTACCCGAACCATATGTATAGGCCAGTTCACCTTGAGCCAGTTCTGCGGGTGCCGAAGTTCCTGAGGATCTTTTTATCTGTAGAATAGTTGACATTTGTTAATTCCTTTAAAAGTTGCCACCGTTTAACCTTAGTGTTCCGGTATTTGTTTCTATTGTTGTTTTTGTTATAAATTTATCTGTAGCAGAGTCATATTGAATTAACGCACCATCTTCTAAAGATGTGGCATTCACGTCATTTAATGATTTAAAAGTTTGAGCAGCAGAAGCGCTAGGTACTGTAACAGAAACCTGTCTAGGACCTGAAGAATTATTAGAATTTATTTGTGCTTTAATTACAGCCATTACTCTCTCTCTCTCTTTTATAAAGTATATTTATAATAACTATTTATTAAAGATTAAATAGTAATTGATGGACTAACAGTAATAATTCCTTCAATAACTCTAGTGACGGTACTATCTGAAGTTTTTAATATCTCAACGTCATAGACATATCTAGCGGGTGCTTCAAGAGCATTTGTTTGATCTGCTGTTAGTTTGAGAGTTATTACACCTGTTGTAGCATCTGCGGCGATAGTAGTAGTAAATGTTGTTCTTGTACGAGTGCTCGCATAGCCTTGTGCCAGTTTTGCACTCGCAGTATATCCTGTTAAATCAAAGGCGTTTCCGTCATTTCCTGCAACGGTAATATCAGTAGAGAATGTTGCTCCCTGATCAATCCTTAGATTCGCTGTCGCTGCCATCTTTTTCTTCTAATCCCTTTTTAATCTTTTCGTTATAGTAATTAGTCAATACTTCAATCTTTTCAATTTCAATCAAGTGTCTTACTTTAGATTGTTGTATTTCTTGTCTAGCAACAATTGTATTTTTTACGTCTAATGGTAATTCACTTATAATATAGTCTTTACCATCAATTGTTAATTTATCTTGTTTTACTTGTTCAGCCATAATATCCTCACTTTTTATTATTTATAAGTTATTTATTGTTGTTTTTTTACGAATGCTGGTAATCCCAACATAGGTCTGCCGTCAAATACATTACTTTGTGCGTACGGTCCATTTATGTGATTATAATGTAAAAAGACTTGTCCACAAAGATTACCTTCAAATGGTTCTCTCCAGTGTTCTAATTCACAACCAGAGTAAACTAACATATCACCTGGTTCTAAATCAACTCTATTTCCAGCAGGTGCATTAGGTTTATGTATATTTTTATATTCATCTACTACATTATTTGATCCTGTTGGATCAATATAGATAGGCCATAGGTCACCACCTAAATTAAGTGTTGTTGATATTTCACAACTTGGTCTATCTTTATGTCTTTTAAGTATCGCACCTTTTTCGTAAACTCTTGTATAAGCATAAGTAGGTAATAAATCTAATCCTGTTTGTTGTTTCATAACAGGTAAAACTTTCATCATTAAAGTTTCCATTACATCATTACCATATTCTGAATAAACATTTGGTACTTGTTTATCAGTCCAAGTTCCATAATGTCCATTGTCGGCTGTAATATTATGTTTATACATAAAGTCAACAGCATCTCGTCTTAACAACTGATAATTAAAAATAAAGTTTGCTAATTCATATGAAATGGCATTTTTTATTACCTGATATTTTTTTTGTTTAAATTCTTCGTTCATATATTAAATCCTTTTTGTACAAAATTAAAACTTACAGATATTCTTGTATCGTTAGTTTGATTAGGTTCTACACAATGCCATAACCAAGACGGAAACATTATTAATCTTCCTTGTATAGGTTGTAAATGTGCCTCTCTCCATAATTCTTTTGGCATGTTAAACATTCCATCACGGCCATTTTTTCTATTAGGCATCATTGTTTGTATTCCAGGTCTTGGATCGTTAACAACTAACTCACCACAGTTTGGTTGTGTTTTAATATAATACACTCCTGAAAATAAACAATTAGGGTGAACGTGAGGTCTATTGTATCCACCAGAGTAATTTATATTTGCCCACATATTTCCTAAAAATGGTTCACTATCTAACCATTCTTCATTATAGATTTCATATTGCATTTTATACAATTCATCTACTAATGATTTATATTCAGGTTTTGTGTGCATATCGGTTGTTGAATGCCAACCATTCATATTAGTTCTTGTAACTCCTTTATCAGATTTTGACCATTCTATAACGTGTCTTGCTAAAGTTTCATTATCTAACTGTAAATCTTTACCGTAGATAATTGTAGGAAAAAATTGTTCTTTTAATAATTGACTCATATTACTTAAACGGTGTTCCTCCAAACCATACTACTAATGACTTTCTTAATCCTCTTGTTACAGGTGCTACTCTATGACTTATAAAAGACGCAAAGAAAACAGCATGGCCTTGTTTTAGTGGTGCCTTTTTACCTGGCGCTAACAACTCTAATTCACCACCATCAAATTCACTTTCGTGTGATAATAATAAAGTCATTGATATTTTTCTAACTGGTGGTTCGTTTTGACAATTGACCTCATTGTCTTGGTGCCATTGATAGTAACCACCTTCAGGATATTCTGTGTACTGTGCTTGTTCCGTTAGTTGCATTCCTTCAAATCCAAAATGATTTCTATTTGTTTGGTTCATTACTTGTTCTAATCTACGATACATTGGTTCCAATTTACCAAAAGGTATCCAAGAAATATGACTTGTTCTTGTTTTTGTATTGACCTCGCCACCTTTTCCACCACCAACTTGTGCCATTTGTGGAGGCATTGAACGGCCCATGTTTATAATATCCTGACATTGTTCAGGTGTAAAAATAGGTTTTGTGGTTTCTACAATAAGAGACTTCCAACGAGGTTCAGTTATCATTGTAGGTTGTTTAAAATATCTAAATTGGCTATTATTATTCATTATTGAACTCCTCGATTTTCTACAGGATTAAAATCTACGTCACAGTTTGCTGCTAATGTTCTTCGTGTTTGGTCTGTTCCATTAAATGGATATACACAATGTCGCATATCATAAGGAAACACATAAAAATCTCTTAAATCCATTGGTGGTTGATAATCTACTTTAGCAAATTGACCATTGGCAGCACCTAATATTTGTAATCGACCATTTTGAGGTGTTTCTGCTGCTGAATACTCTACACCATAAGTGTTTGGCAATTTAAGTATCATTACACTAGACAATCCAGTATATAAAGTTCCTCTGTGAATATGAGCAGGATTATATTCATTTTGTTTCATTTCATTTATCCATATTGAATTTAAATGTATTTTATACTTACGAACTTTATTATAATTTAAATAATGTTTATATACATCTTCAAACCATTTTACTATGTCATAAGGTAAAAAGTTGTGTCTTTTTACTTTTATTTCATCTGCTCCATTGTAATATATAGAGTGTTCGTTTTGTATCTTTCCTACTAACGTTTTATTTGCTGATGGTAGATTTTTAAACTGACTTTCGTAAATAGCATTTAATGTTATAAAAATATCATAGGGTACTTGATATTTCATTATAGATTGTCCTAGATTTATACATTCAAACTTCATAATACAATATGACCATAGGCCTTTCTGATACTTTCAGGTATCATTGATTTATAAGGATTATCTTCCTTTTTAATTTCAGTTTTTATAGTGTGCATTTTATTTCCAACAATATTATCATCATAACTTAAACCATTGACACTAAACTGATTTAATGATTTATAATTATGATTAAAGTAAGGTATTTCTAAAAATGAATATATTTTTCTAATTTCATTTTCAGGATTGGTTACCAAATCGTCATATCTTAAAAAATGACATTTTGATTTATTTTCAGGTTGTAACGCATTTTGTATAGCAATTAATTCTTTTGCAATTGCACCTTTAGTATTCATAAGCATCCATAATTTTTCTTCAATGTTTCTTTTACCATATTTATTCGGGAAAGCAGATGGCTGATTTTCAAACCATTTAATATAAGACGCAAGTACGTCCATTAAATCTCTCCATATAACAATACATTTAATTGGTTGTTTTAAATGTTTTTCAATAAGTGATTGATTGCCAGGAGTAAGCACAGGACCTCTATCAATAATATATTTGTATGGCCAGTTTTGATAGTAGTTTTTATAAACATTATCTAATACATTGTCTAATGATTGATGGTCAGGATAGTTTTTAAATACATCAGTTTGTTTTAGTAAAAAAACATCTTTTATTATCTCTAAAGTAATAGAGTTTGAGGTTACACCAATGTCGGGATTTTGATTCATTAAAGAACCAAATAAGGTATTACCAGAACGTGGTAAGGCCATTAAAAAGAAAAGTTGTTTATTCAAACCATCAATTTTCATAATCTGTTACATTACAAAGCATTTTATATGCTATGATATAATTTTATTTATATAAGTTTTTAAGCGTCAAATGTAACTGGTCCTGCTCCACCAGCAAATTCTTCAGTTACTGATTCACCAGGACCATTACCTAACTGTCCACCAAAAGCTAAAGCAGCTGTTGAAGTTCCTGCTCCTCTTAATCCTCCTCTTGCTGTATTTAAAGTAGCAGGAATTACAGTCCAATTGGTTCCATTCCAAGACTCTGTTTCACCTGTATCTGACGGAACAGTTGGTCCAGTCTCTCCCCCAAAAGCTATAGATGCTGTTTGAGTTCCTTCTGCATTTAAATGATCTCGTCCTGTATTTAAATCATTTACTTCTGTCCAATTTGTACCATTCCATGATTCTGTTCTAGCTGTTATAACGGGACCTCCTCCAATAGATAACGCTGCTGTGCTTGAGCCTGTACCAGCGTGTATAATTCTTGCAAGATTCATGTCATTTACTTCTGTCCAATTTGTACCATTCCAAGACTCTGTTAATGCTACAGGACTGGTTGGACCCAAGTGATTGGGATATCCACCAAAAGCTAAAGCAGCTGTATTAGTTTCGCCTGCTCCTGGTAAATAAGAAGCTGCTCGATTCATATCATTAACCTCAGTCCAATTTGTTCCATTCCAAGATTCAGTTAGGGGTTGAGGCCACTCAGAATATTCGTCATCTCCAGGCGCAATACCATATCCACCAAAAGCTAAAGCAGCTGTTGAAGTTCCTGCTGCTCCTGGACCATTTTTTCCAGTATTTAAAGCATTTACTTCTGTCCAACTAGAACCATTATAAGATTCTGTTACAGTTTTAAATCCAGGAGCTCCACCAAAAGCCAAAGCAGATGTTTGTGTACCTACTCCTCCATGATTCTGTCTTGCAGTATTTAAACTACCACCCGTGCTCCAAGAGAGTGGTAAATTCTTATATCCTTTTAAAACGCCAGATGTAGAGTTAAACCATATCTCGCCTTCAATTGGCGCTGGTGGATCTGCGGATAATTTTTTAATAGTAGTGCCTTTTACTTCTGTATAATTTGCCATTTTTTCTCTCTTTAGTTATATTTATACATTCTTATCATTAATAAATTAGTTTATTACTTATCTTTTAATACCCAACCTTGAGTATTGTCATAAAATACTAATGTAAATCCTGCTCGTTCTACTGATACTGTTAAATCAGCTGCAGAACCTGATATTGGTTTACCGTTTCTATCTACAGTTAGATTATTTGTATCAAAAGTACCTGCAACATCTATAATACTAATTTCATCACCAATTGTAGGTGACACAGGTAATTGTAACGTGTGAGCAAAAGATGTCGTATCAATAAAATATCCTTCTCCTGCGGTTGCAACTGTAACTGTTGAACCATCTGCAACAACTCCTGCTTGCCAATCGGTACCAGCTGATATTGTTCCGCTATTTCCTAAAGAAATTGATGTACCATTAATAGTAATACTTGAATTCGTTAATGAAAATTCTGTTCCTGCTAGTGTTAACCCTGTACCAGCTGAATATACAGCTGTTTCAGCAATAACTGTAAATGTAATATTTGTAGTACCAAATGTAATTGTACCGCTTGTGTTCATAACATATAATTCACCAGCACCTGTATCACCTTCTTGTACAAAGAAAGCGTCACCTTCTCCTAAAGAATCTGAATCAGAAGCACCGTAACTATCTGTATCTGTTGTTCTTGTTAATACCCAAGCAGTTGCACCATCACCAACAGTAGATACATAATACACACCGTTGTGAGCTGCATTTGATTGATTATAGATTAAAACTCTATCATTTAAAGATAAAGCAACACCATCAATTGAAATGGCTGCTAATGTTCCTGAATTTGTTAATGTCGCACCTACACCTGAAGTACCGTTATCATATGAAGCATTTAAATTTATTGGAGACTCTACTCTTACTGCTGTATGATAATGAATACCAGCTGCAGCGATAGTATCAACATAAGTCTTAATTGCTTTTGCTGAAGCAAGTGTAGTATCTGTACCTGCAACTGAATTTAAATCTGTATCTAAAACACCAGACGCTAAATCAGCAACTTCAATGTTTGAAATTGAGTTACCAGTGCCATTTGCATCAAATGTTTTATTTGTTAATGTATGAGTTGATGAATTTGTTAAAACTGTACTATCAATAGCAATATTTATTGTGTCTGTTGCAGCCCCTGTTGTATCTATACCTGTACTACCAGTAATAGTAAGTGTATCTCCACCAGAAATTGTTTGATTTGATCCACCATTTCCAGCTACTGTAAATGAAGAACTAGCAGCACCAGCTTCAAATTTTGATGTTGCAGAATTATAAATTAAAGTTTGGCCGTTACTAACACCTGTAATATCAAATGCTAAATCTGAACCATCTCCTAAAGTAGTGTAAACTTCATTAAAGTTATCATTAATAATATCACCACCTACACGTAAATTACTACCTGTACCATCATTAGGAGTTGTTCCTAGATCAATAGATTGTTTAGCCATTTTTTACTCTATTTTCCTTAGATAATTTTTTTTGAGAGATTAATTTACCATCTTTTATAATATATCTTTCTTTTTCAACTCTTACAAGTCTATTGTCAGATGTTATAATTAATTTCTCTTTTTTATTTATATTCATATAGATTAATGATTATAGTTATATTTATAAGATTTATATTAAGTAATTTTGTCAAAACCTTCTATTTTCCATAAATGTCTTTTACCAGATTTTGTCGATTCCCTCTTATGATTAGTCACTTTATTATTTGCAACAACAAAGTCACCTTTTTCCCATTGATGATAATAGATTCTACTACGGTCATAAAGTAGTTTTTCTATTGATTGTTTTTCTTCTTTAGGTAATTCAGTATATGCCTCACAATAATAAACATATTTACTTTTTTTATCTTCTTGTATTAAGTCGTGCCATACGTTTCTATGTTTTCGTCTAAACCATCTTCTCTCTACTTCACTTCTAAACTTGTAACCATATCTTTCGTTACTTGTAAATCTTTCCATATCAACCGTAATCTTTTTATTTTCTATAGGACAATCAATACGATTATCAACATATAAAGTACGACCAACATCTCCCTCTATTTCTAAAGCATATAATCCAGTTACGTTCACAGGTCGTTGAGTATAACCTTTATCTATGTGCCATTCTAAATCTGTGTTACCATATAACTCGTGGTGTACACCAGTCAAAGTTACGTCCATGAATATTTTATCCATAGGGTCTTGTGGTGCAATTTCGTAATATGAAGTTAAAAAATTAAATAACTTGATTTGAGAAGCAGGTGCATTTTTAATAATAATTAAATCTATATCATTATTAACTAGAGGTGTTAAATCTCTATTGTTCCACTCCTGTGTAATATAATTCATCATTTCTTTTAAACTGATTACCCGTATAACCTATGTATTGTAAACCACCTTGTGATTTTTCATAAGTTACATAATGAGGTCCATCAAAGTTCCATTTATGTTTAGAGTATTTATTATGTCCTTGAATGACTCTTTGTAAAGTACGTTTACCTTTTATCTCCATAGATATAAAAATACAACCAAATCCTTTCTCTTTACAAAAGTCTGTTTGTTGTTCTAGTAAATCAGATGATGTTTTTTTAAAAAGACCATCATAGTCTGAGGGTAATAGTCCTGTGTTACCCTCTATCAAAGCATATCTATCAAATACTCGTACACTATCATTATAACAACTACGTGATAATATTCTTGCTGTTGAAACAGGATTGCCTTGTTCATCATAACGTATAGAAACACCTAATATAGGCTCTTGCATACGTTCTCGTGTATAATTTTGTGATCGTTTGCCACCCTTTTTAATTACAATGTCATAAATGTAATCAATGTCTTTTTGAACATCTGGTGGCGCCACCTCAAATGTCTTAATCATATTTTATCAAACGAATAAAAAAGTAAGTAGGATCAATAAGACCTAATCTTAACTTTTTAGAATTATCGTGGTGTGTTTTGTGATACCCTTCTCCAGCTGTAAATAAATTTAACCAGTGACTATTCGCTGCCTTGCCGTCTTTGTGTAAGTATGCGTTAAACAATCCAAATAAATGTGAACTTAAAACACAAGGTACACAATAAGCAAATATTAATAATAACGGATCAATTAAAAATAAAACTGTAACAATAGTAATTACTAACTTCCAATAATGTCTGTGAAAGAACATTAATATTTTATTGTCAATTAGTCCTTTAAAAAATCTTCGTTCTATCTTGCCATCTAATCCCCATAGATTAAAATAGATTTTCCAAAAACCGTGATGTACAGGACAACTAGGGTCTTTGGGTGTATCTGCATAAGCGTGATGTTGTCTATGTATTGCTGCTCGTGTTAAGTATGGACCTGAACCTACAAATAAACTTAAAAAATTTGTAAACCACTCAAACCATTTTCCTGTTTTAAATGATTGATGCGAATAGTATCTGTGATAACCTGCACTTGAAGAACATATAGTAATTATATAATACCAAATAAATCCTGCAACAAGCATCCTTAGATCACCATAGATAAATCCTGGTATTAATGCAAAGTGACAAAGTAAATGATTGAGTAAAAGTTTATGTGTGGTTTTCATAATGTAAACCTAACTTTTATGATTCTTCTATACTAAATGAAATTAAATTAGCATTACAATAATCCAATCTATCTTGTTGTGCATTTATAATCGTACTTATAGCACGCAAAGATGTATAATTCTCAGGTGATAAAGTAAATGAAATAGTTTTGACCAGATTATCGTCACTTACCGTTGATTGTAAGTCACTTTCTGCATGTTCATTTATCAAATTTATAACCTCATCACTAGGCGTATAAAACGCAACACTTGTGTTCGGTCTTTGTTGTATTAGTTTTCTCGTAATCATACTACTATTTATATAACTCCTACTAGGTGTATTCTATTTTCCTTAGACGCATTTAAGGCTGTATGATATTGTGTTGTATCAATAACATGATAATTACCATCTGCTGGCAAATGTTCTACTTTTTTGTCTATAATTAAAAAACAGTCTTTATTTGTTTGTATGGGAATATGTATTCTTTTTGATAAATCTTTATGATAAGAATAACAAGTTTTTGATTTTAAATTCATTACTCTTGTTCTATACATTTTTAATTCTCTTAGAATAGAATTTGTATAGGGAATATCAAATATTGGTACATTAAAATCTGTTTCTTTCATACCCATTTTATGTTTTTCAATCCACTTACCTACACCCCAGAAAGGGTCTAAGTTATCTTTTGTACCTTGAAGACAAATCTGTTCATCAAACTTAGGCAGTAATTTTAATTCTTCTATAATCTTTTTTAAATCTAAGGACATACTGTAATCTCTTTAACCTTATGTGGTTGATTAAGTATCCAATCTATAATTGAAACACAATACTCAATTGACATTTTCTTTTTATCTATATGTGCAACTCTTGGAGAATCAAAATAACCAAATCTCACTATTGTTGTATTAATACCTTGATAAAATAATTGATGATTAGCTTTATCTAGTGCTGATTTCTCAACAGCGTAAATGTGTTTAACTCTCTTGGTTTCATCAGGTGAGTTAGAACCAATATTAATTATTCTTTTATTTAATTCTGCAGCTTGATATAAAAGATTTACCTGTTCAAATCCATTATGTTTACAGTTAATGAAAACATCACAGTCTTGTAAATTATCAACTGTATTGTATTTTTTACTTAATAATTCTCCTAGGCCTCTACGAGTGCCAGTAATGTAAAATTTATTCATAGTCTTCGAATTATCTTAATCATATAAGAACTCATTTATATCTTCCCAATCGTGTGGCTTATTTGTAGAATGTGTAAAGTGTACCATCTTTATATCAGGGTGAAACTCTCCACCTAGATACACATAATCATTTCCAGTTACTTCATAATATTGTCTTTGTATTTTTGATTTCCATTCAATCAAATCAAAATTTTTAATACCTATATCTTCTTTAGCACACCATCTAGTAACCCAACTTTCAGGTACAGTTATTAATTCTAATTTTTCTCTAACACTATCTTCAACAAAATATTGTTCACCATTAACAGGACCTTTTGCAATGCCTTTTGATATGTAATATTTTTGCCAATAAACAGGTTGTTGTATAAATCTATCGTAAATGTATTTACAATCTTTAGGATAGTATTTAAAGAAACCTCCATTAATCTTATGTTTCTTACCACTTGTATCTCTCCACCAACCAGGTATTGATAAAAATTGTCCTTTCTTTATAGGATAATCAAATAATTTTTTATAATCATTTACTAATACAACATCAATGTCCATTACAACAACAGGTTCATCTATATCCAAATTCATAGCATACATTTTGTTCCATTGTAATTGTATCTTGTCGTTTATAGGTTCTCTTACCCATATAAACTCATGTTCAGGCAATTTACTTTCTAAATATTTTTCATATTCAGGTCCGTATTTGTCACCTATTCTAACAGCAATTATTTTCATTTATTTCCATTCTACAATTTCATCATATTCAGGTTCTGATACATAACTTGCATGTCTTCTTTGAGATAAGTCTTGGTAACCTATGCCTAGTAAAAATGCAATATCTTTTTTAGGTTGTTTTGATTTTAATAATATATCAGTAGGCATTATTTCATCATAAAAAAAACATCTACAAAAAGAAGCATTTAACCCTTGTTCAGTACACAAATAAGCAGTTGTTATACCGTGCATAGATGATTGAATAACCCAATCCATATCTTTTTTATTACTTTTTTGTTGTTTAAATATTTTTTTAAGATTGCCCGATTTATTATAATCTGATTCTAACTGACTTTTAGTTTTGAAATCTGGTTGATGAGTATAGACTAATAAGTATGGAGCTAAAACTTGTGTGTTAAAATTACAATCTTCTACTTTAGGGTAACCCTTTCTAGCATTTTCTTTTGAAGTCCATCTATCGTAGATGTCTTCTAATTTTCTAAAATTTTCTATTGTAGGATTTTCTCTAAAGAAATCTTTACCTGTTCCACCTACTGAACTTATACCTATCCATCTCTTTTCTTCTTTGTGTTCTGGACCCCACACATTGATTTTGTATCTATAAAAATTATTTTTGTGAGGAGTTAGTTTATGTGACTCTTGTAATATACTATCTACGACAGATTTTTCAGGAACTTCATCTGTAAAGAATTGTGTATTATGTCTTTGTTTCATTAAGTCTGTTAAATTAGTCATTTTTGTTCTTTCTTGTTCCTATTATCATATATCTATCGTAGTTAACAAATGGTTTTATAAAAAATCTAACATTGTCTAACTTATCAATATATCTATCTTTAAATTCATTTACATCACTACTTAAATTAATATGTTGGTTACAATCTTTATAATTATTACTTTGTAAAACAACCAATGTATTTGAATGTAATTTATCAATAACTCGGTCAATATCTTTTTGATTTAAATGTTCACAAGAGGTACAAATAACCAAAGAAAATTTATGTAAGTAATCATATTTTATTTGTCTAATATCTTTATATTTGTAATTAACAAAAGTTGCTCTTCCTGATTTTAAATTTTCTGCGTCTTTAGGTGCAAATAATATTCTACCAATTTGCTTTGCTAATGGGTCATAATCAAGTGTATCAATACTATTGATTTTTTGTAACTTAAATTCTTCTATTAAGATATATGCTAAAACGCCATACCAGCCTGCTAAAACTAATGCGTCAATACCTTTATCTTTAAACTTTTCTCTAAAATCAAATTTGTATTCATTTAGTTTTTCAACTAGCCAATATTTACTTTTTTGTTGATTGTCGTTTAAAGAATTACAAGCATCCGTAAACCTCTCAGGATACTTTTTTGCTAAATTATTTAATATATTAATTGTTGTCTTGTCGTATATCATTATATTTTCCATTATATATCATAATTGTGTTTGTTTTTACATCT
>JACKZZ010023053.1_pt1 | contig 23732 bp, 21 predicted proteins | sample 8027871 | NCBI WGS metagenome assembly JACKZZ01 (sample SAMN15724774, study PRJNA655200) | protist metagenome | isolation source: fluorescence activated cell sorting (FACS) single amplified genomes of... | place: USA: West Boothbay Harbor, Gulf of Maine | collected 2000-07-19 | reverse complement strand
TTTGGCTAATACGAAGCACATATCGTTTCCGTCTTTGTCCATCACATGATGCATTCATCACAATAGCAGTAGACCTTCTTCTTTTGGGCGTTTCGCGATCTTCTGCTATCGATGATTCTTCATCGTATGATCTTCGACGTCGTCGGTTCTGTCGCTTTGTGTTGAATTATTGAATGTGAATAAGTGAGATACTATTTTTTGGTAGAGATATTATGTATGTATGTGTGTGTGTGTGTGTGTATGTGTGCGTGTGTGTACTCTCTCTTTTTTACATACAGGTGAAGAGAACGCACTCTTGTTCATTTTTTGAATCTTTAACGACTTTCGAGATTCGAGATCCAAAACTGGAAAACTGGAAAACCGGAAAACCGGAAAGGCAGCTGCCAGGAAACCGGAGCACGGAGCAACCCCGGAGTATTTGACCGTAAAAAGAAAACCATTTTGTTGCTCATCATGTCGAGACTTTACATTTCCGCAGGAAAAATATTCAAGAAAGTTCAGGCAAAAAGAGCATCCATCAAGACACTCGCATTAAATGCAGGGAATGGAAAACAGAAAATTTTCGCTTTGGTTTCCGAGACGTCGAAGTACGCGAACGTGATACGTCGTATCGTCGCGACGGTACCGGAGTTTAAAGAGACCGATCAAAGCGTCCTTTACATCATGTTGTACGAGCATTTATTTGGGAAGGGCATCAAGGGAGGTGGATCTATAAAACGGTTAATTAAGAAATACGACAATACGTTGAAGGAATCTCTGGAAAAAATCAGAAAAGAGAAAAACGTATCGAACGATATCGAGCTTTTACCTGAGAAATTAAGAGGTAGAGGTAAGACGAACAAACCTCGGTATATTCGTCTGAATACTCTGTTAATGAAGGATTCTGATGAAAGATTTATGGAACTTGTCAAACAGTACGATGCGAAGAAAGATGAACATGTTCCGAATCTATACGTGTTTCCTCCAAACACAGGTAAGTATTTGCACGATCACGAACTCGTCAAAAATGGACATCTCATCTTGCAAGATAAATCGAGTTGTTTTCCAGCGTATATATTAGCGGATAGAATTGATTTAAAAGACGCACGCGTCATCGATGCTTGTGCGGCACCTGGAAACAAAACAAGTCACTTGGCAGCAATGCTCAACAACAGAGTTCGGGAAATCGTTGCATTCGATAAGGATTCGAAACGACTTGAATTACTTTCGAGACGCATGATGGAAGCTGGTGCGAACTCAGTGAAGCCGCAATTACAAGATTTCCTTCAAACATCGGGCAGAGATTACATCGATGTTCGAGCTATACTTCTGGATCCGTCTTGCTCTGGAAGTGGTATGGAGAGACACAACGAGACGTACGATCCGGAACGTTTAAAAAATTTGGCTGAGTTTCAAAAGAAATGTTTGAGACATGCGTTGAGCTTCCCGAACGTACAAAGAGTAACGTACTCAACATGTTCGATATATCAAGAAGAAAACGAAGATGTCGTGAAAGAGATATTACAGGATGAAGAAGTGTGTGCTAATTTCAAGTTGATTCCAGCTCTTCCGAGCTGGAAACGTAGAGGCTTGCTATGTGAGGGTTTGACAAAGCATGAAAGTGAGTGCTTGATTCGAGTCGATCCAGAAAAAGACTTGGGAGGTGGCTTCTTCGTTGCTTGTTTTCATCGAAAGAAGAAGAAAAGGAAGAGATTGTCAAAGAAGAGACGAGAGAAGTTGAGAGAGAGGAAGAGAAGGTTGTTGGAGACGGAGGAGGGGGAGTGAAGTGAAGTTATTTATTTAGCAACCCATAATTATTACACTCGCATTACACATATATATAACAATTATTATTATCTCACAACCCAAAAAATTTCTCTCGCTTCAAACCACCCGCGCTGTGTCGTTCATATGCTGGAAAACACATTCGCTTCATGGCTTGTGAACATGGCTCGAAGAATTGGACTCCAGAATCCGCGTGAGATCGTTCCATCACAACCACGTCTGCATTACTTGGGTTCAAGGTGGATTCGAACTCGACAACATTATATTGAAACCATCTCATTAAAAATAAACGTAAGGTCAATCCGTGTGTCACGATAACAAGATTTACATTCTCAAGACCACCCATCTTTGCTCTGAGTTGAAGTGCATCTCGAAACAGTGTTGAGATAAACGATGTGACGCGATTATACACATCCAAACCGCTTTCCCCGTTTGGGAATCTATAGAAGAATCTTCCAAAATTCGATCGATCTATTTTGGCTCTTTTCACACCGTCATAGTCTTGAAAGTTTCCGAATTGTTGCTCGACAATACGAGGTTCTTCTCGTATACCGATAATCTGTGATTTGGAGAAAGATTTCAAAATCTCCTCCAAAGTTTGTCGGGTTCTAACGTAAGGAGAGACATAGAAAAATACTTTTCCTTCCTCACCGATCATATCACTAAGTTTCTTTCCAGCATTGAATGACTGATTTTTACCTTTGTCGGAGAGGCAAATTTTCCAATCTGGTGTGACTACGTACTCGTGCTCGTCGACGTTACCCATCGATTGTCCGTGCCGGATGAGAATGATACGATTTGGTCTATCAAATAGATTACTGAGTCCTCGAACAAGACGTCTTGGATTTGTTGTTGATCTATCAATATTACTATTATGTCTCCTAAAAATTACATTACATCGTTGAAATATATATTGTGGAGTGAATAACCTGCTCCACATCTTTTACGTTTTTGGAGTTTCACAAAAAATTCAAAAATTTTAATTTAAAAAAAAAAAAAAATTCCAAAACCCATGCTGACAATTCAAGTAGGACAATGTGGAAATCAAGTCGGAACAAATCTCTTCAATACACTATCGAACGAAACAGTACGCTCGAAAGATTTTGATGAATCTATCGAGGCTAAAAGACAATTTTTTAGAGAAACGAAATCGAAAAAAAATATAGCCAGAGCGATTCTCGTCGATACGGAACCCAAAGTCATCACGGAAGCGATGAGTATCAAACACGAGACATGGTGTTACGGTAAAGATATGTCCGTTTGTGAACAGACTGGATCAGGCAATAATTGGGCCTTTGGATCTAGGGTACATGGACCAGCATTAAGAGATCGAGTCAGGAAACGTATTCGAAAACTTTCCGAGGAGATGGATTCTGTTCCCTCCTTCCTTGTTCTGCAAAGCGTAGCTGGTGGAACAGGTTCAGGAGTAGGTACTGATATCACACAACTTATACGAGATGAGTATGGCTCTTCAACTATTGTGAATGCAGCAATTTGGCCCTACGAATCGGGTGAAGTCATCGTTCAGAATTACAACGCCGTTCTCACCCTTTCCGAGTTGACGCAACTCTCGGACGGCGTGATGCTCTTTGAGAATACTCGAATTCACGAAATGTGTTCCAAGTTGTTAAATATTCAAAGACCTTCGTTCAATGATCTTAATGCTGCGATTGCGTCTCAATTGGGTGGTACGCTTTTTCCAGCTATGGAGAAGAGTTGTGATCTTTGGAGAAGTGGATTGGACGGAATTGCCGAGACTCTGTGTCCACATCCAGGATATCGACTTCTCACATCACGATTTATTCCTCAAGTTCCAGAAAGGTCAAAGGCATTTACAGTACGGACTTGGAGTGGATTACTTAAACACATGCGTCAAATGCTCATTGCAGATTCAGTTTTGGAGGAGGGAATCGATTGGAAAGTAAAGTTAGGATCTAGAGGTATGAACAAATCAATTGCTACGCGTCTCACACTTCGTGGTGTGGATGCGGAAGATGTGAAGACGAAACGTCTCTTTAAAACACCATCTGAGTTGTATGCACCTTGGGCACTTGATTCGTTTCGATCACTTCACTCCGTACGTCCTTATCAAGGTCACGAGAGGAGTGTAAGCATGTTGAGCAATTCCCAATCGGTTCTCTCACCATTGAGTCGATCTTTGAACAAGGCATGGTCCATGTTTCAAACTGGTGCGTACGTACATCAATATCATGATCACGGTGTAGAGGATGGTGATTTTGTTGCTGCTTTGATTCGAATGGAACAACTTTTGGAGAATTATCGCTCTTTGTCGAAAATGAAATGAGTTGATACAGAATCCTATATTTATAATAACTCTTATTTATTTTTATTGTGTACATGCATACAACTTTTTGCCATGTATTCACATGTAAGAGACCCGTGTGTTTGTGTGTGTGTGTGTGTTTATAAGTTATAAGAAGCATATATATATGTCTACTCGTAACAACAATAATTTATTCACCATATTTCGCAATCAATTGCTGCATCAGCAAGATCTCATTTCCTCTGTACACTTCCATGAGTGTATCGAGAAAGGCTGCATCATTCAACTTAGAAGGGTTATGTTTCGTATAAATATTTTCCACTCGATCCCGAAATGCTTCACGCGCCAACAAAGCTCGAACACGATTTTCTACGGACTCACCGCTTCGTTCTTTTTGAAGTTCAGACATTTCAACAATTAACTTAGGATTAGGTTCGGGTCCGTAGATTCGATTTAAATGAGCAAGGAGAATTTCCTGTTTGCCGTCTGAATAAATCTCGAGAACGCTGTTCAAAAACTTTTCGTCCTTCAGTTTTTCAGGATTATAATATCTAAAGAAAGATTCAACCCGATCCTTGAATGATTTTTGTCTAAATATTTTTTCATCTTGATACGTGATGTTGGTGTCAATCATCTCTCCGGTCTTCTCTACTTGTTTAAACTTTGCTAGTTTCTCTTGAAAATTTCCGCTCTTTCGTCTATCTTCCAATTTATCTTCCTTCTGCACTTTTTTATTCGTTCTTTCCGCGTTTGCGCAAACTACCTTACCACTCTCAGATTTTTGTAATCGTTGTGTCATAATCTGTGCAAAAGTGAGTGCTCGAAATGATGTCCTTTTCTTCTTCTGCTTGTCCATTTTTTTTTTTTTTTGAAATCGATAAAAATAACGTATCATCTCACACCTGCTGTTTTTTGAAATTTTGGTTTCTCGTTTTTGTAATTTTTCTAAATATGAAGAGTAGCTGTAAGTGGAGTACACACATCAAACCCAAAAAAGAATCGCAAAGTAAAACAATATGGGATATTTGTTCGAGTCCAGATGGTTCTCAAATCGTTGTCGCTGCCACGCATCGAGTCTTGGTGTACAACGATCAAACTCTGCACAAATCGCTTAGGGGACACACGGGCGCCGTCTACGCGGTAGCGTATTCCAAGGATGGTAAAAGATTTGCCTCTGGAGGAGCGGATAATCACATTATCATATGGACATCAGAATGTGAGGGTCTTCTCAAATATGCCCACAATGATCCGATACAATCTCTTGCCTACAATCCCACAACGAACGCGTTGTTGTCTACCACCGCGAACGATTTCGGACTTTGGAATCCTCACAGCAAATCAGTCAAGAAATCCAAAGTTGAGTCCAAAGCTTTGTGTTGTTCTTGGACTCCGAGTGGACAATACTTTGCTTTGGGGATGTATTCAGGAAGGATAGAAATCAGAGACAACATGGGAGAATTGAAGAGCGAATTCTCCAGATCCTATCCGATTTGGTGCTTGAGATGGAGTCCTTGTTGCGATCGTCAAAAAGATGACCCTAACATTCTTGCTGTGGGATGTTGGGATCAAACTCTATCGTTTTACACGATTGATGGAATGGAGTCTGGGTCTTCGAAACACTTGGGTTTCGATCCGTGTGCACTTCACTTCTTCGAGAGCGGAGAGTACATCGTAGTCGCTGGTTCGAACAGAAAGGCAAATCTCATGACATCCGAGGGTGTGTTTTTGTGCACGATCACGACGGAGAAGGAAAACTCATGGATTTGGTCAGCCCCTCAGAGACCAGGATACAATTGCGTCATAACAGGTTCGAATGATGGTATGCTGAACATGTACGATCTGACATTTGAGACAGTGTACGTATTGCGCAGCAGGGAAGCGAATACGATTAATAAGGAGAATAGTTTTTTTTTTTTTTCTCTTTCTCTCTATCACTCCCTTCCTACTTTTCTCACGTCGAAAAAATATTCTCTCATAAACAGATATGCGATCTACCAAGAGCGATACGCATACCGTGATCGCATGACAGATGTCATCGTGCAACATTTGAGCACAGGAAAGAAAGTCAGAATCAAACACAAGGATTACGTCAAGAAGATTTCGATCTACAACAATCGACTAGCGGTACAACTTCCCGATCGCGTCGTGATTTATGAACTCACGCAGTCTATTGATCCTGCCAACATGAAATATCGAACTCGAGACAAGATCAGAGGAGCTTCTGTGTTGGGAAAATCCAAGCACATGGTTGTGACTGCCATGCATGTTTTATTGTCTCAAGATAACAAAATCTACGTTGTGTCCTTTAGCGGTGATATCGAGCGTGAATACATTTTCGAGTCTTCGATTGTTTCGATCCGTGTCGTGGGCGGTCCTCCCGAACGAGAAGGTATCATTATGGGTTTACAAAACGGTTCGGTAGTTCAAATATTTGTGAACAATCCATTCCCAATCAATTTGATTCGTCAAGATCATGCCGTGACGTGTCTTGATCTGAGTTCTACTCGAAAGCAAATCGTAATTGTGAATGATCAAGCAGAGTGTCTTGTGTATTCCCTGGACACGAAGGAGCTCGTGATGAAAGAGTTGAATTGCACTGCAGCTGCTTGGAACACAGAGTTGGAGGATATGTTGTGTTTCTCAGACAAGAACGGTGTCTTGAGTATTCGCACGGGAGACAATTTTGCGATTCACAAGCAAAAAATGAGAGGCAAGGTAGTTGGTTTCTCGGGAAGTCGAATCTTTTCTCTTCGTGATGGTAGAATGAGTACTGTAGACGTACCTCAGAGTGCAAGTCTGTACAGATATCTTGATGCTGGAGATTATGATATGGCGTAAGTTTGTTTGGGGGAGAAATGTGATTGGAATAGTTGGTGGGGATGGACAGGATTAAATTTCTCTCTCTCTCTCTCTCTCTCTCTCTCTCTCTCTCTCTCTCTCTCTCCCTCTCACCTCTCTATCAATCACAACAGGTACAAGGTCGCGTGTCTTGGTGTTACCGAAACGGACTGGACTCTTCTCGGAACAAAAGCTCTGTACAGCATGCAATTCGAAATTGCCAGAGAAGCCTTCACTAGAGTTCGAAACATGAGATACATAGACCTTTTGAATCATATTCGAGAAAATCAAAAGATCAATGAGGATGAACTCAGGGCGGAGGCATTTGCATATGAAGGAAAGTTCGAACAAGCAGCACAGACGTACATCAAGATGGGTAGACATGAAAATGCGATCAACATGTACTCTGATTTGTGGATGTGGGAGGAAGCGAAGCGATGTGCAAAGCAACAAGGGGGTAGCATCGACGTCGTGGAACTTAACAGACGTCAAGCTCTTGGCATGGCTGAACTCGGAGACTGGAAAGCTGCTGCGGAGATGTATGCATGTGCGGGAGATTTTGCCAAGGCTGTTAAGATTTACAGTGAACGTAAGTATGTGGAAGGACTTCAAAGTGTGTCCAGAAAATTGGCTAAAACGGAGACAAAGCTTTTGAAGCATTGTGCAGAGATCATGCGAATGTGTGGTGCGAGTCATATGTGTAAAGAGATCTATCTCAAGATCAGTGACATCAAGTCTCTTCTCTCCTTGTACGTAGAGCTTCATCAATGGGATGATGCTTTCATGCTCATTAAGGACTATCCTGGTCGAGGTTTTGAGAGAGATCTGTACCTTCCATATGCTGAATATCTTGTCATGAACGATCGTTTCGAGGACGCACAGAGAGCATATCAGGATGCAGGATGTCCAGAGAACAGTATGAAGATGTTACAACAGCTCACGTACAATGCTGTCGTGGAGCATCGCTTCGTAGATGCGTCGTACTACTATCATCTCTTGGCAAACGAGAACATGAAAAAGCACAACAAGTATCAACGCTTGAGTCGTATCTACTACGCATACAGTTCGATTCATGAGTACGTGGACGAACCATTCACTTCGTTGATACCTGAGTCGTTGTTTAACGTAGCGCGATATCTTCTCAACGAGATCGGAGGAAACACACAACCCTATGGCTTGTCTTTGGTCTCTGTGTTGTACACACTTGCTACGCACAGCAAATCGTTAAAGGCATACAAACTTGCGAGATACACGCTGGGAAAACTTCAGCAATACATCTTACCTCGAAGTTGGCAGGATCAGATTGATCTTTCCGTGATCACAATTCACAGCAAGCCATTTTCTGACAAGGCTGAGCTCACGTCGACGTGTTTTAGATGCGGCTCCGCGAATCCTTTAGTGAATCCAATCAACGGAGGTGGAGATCATTGTACGAACTGCAAGCATCCTTGGATTCGATCGTTTACCAATTTTGATGTCCTACCTCTGGTTGAATTCGTGCCTGAGGACGGAATCGATGATCATGCTGCTCAATTATTGATATCCAGTGACACGACGATCAAGAGGAGGAAAAGAAGGGATGATGAAGACTCGAAGCGAAGAGAGGAGGAAAAGGCAGCTGACGAGGAGGAAGATGAGATGGAGGATGAAAGCTCGAAGCAATTTCAAAGATTGTTAGACAAGAATGCTTATAACGCGGAGGAAAAATACGAACCCGTACGTGTCGATCGAGAACTCTTGAGATCCTTTGACTCACGCTCTGTATTTGTGGTCAAGGTGTATCATTACAAGAAGAGACACAAGAATCGATACTTCAAACACATGTCACCTCAAGAAGTGGATATATCCATGTGCCCTAATTGCTTTGCTTTCTTTCAGCGAGATGAGTATGAATTTTCGTACCTGGAAAAACAACACTGTCCACTTTGCAGAAAGAAAGATGCCTCGATGCATCAGCAGAGAAAGTCGGAGGACGAAAGTGTTATGAGTTAATTCTTCTTTGTTTATTTAGTTAGTTATCTTTTAAGTAATTAGTTAAAAAGAAAAAAATATTATTATCATCATCACCAGCATTACTACGATCAACATCATTCAAATATGCCCTCGTATATGACTCCACCCACATATTTCGACGAATTTCCAGCAACGACCTGGTGGTTCTCGAACATTTTTCCATTGAAACCACGGAAAATTACACTGACGACACCAGTCACTGGATCTCGCAAGGCATTCATGTTAGATGTTGGGAACGGAGCATGATCATTCCAGTATACTGACGTATCAGCTGTTGAACAGTCCACACCTTTGTTGTCACATTGTGCTTCGAGACCACACTTGGTTTGATTTTGACATGGTGGAAAGTTACATAAACACCAAGGTGATCTAGGAGCAGTAAAGGATTGAGGATCCGAAGGATCTTTTTGGTACAGCTGCCAAAGATTCTTATCAGCCAGGAGACGAATGAATACATCAATGTGACCATCAGTATTGACAACAGCTGCTGGATCCCACCACCAGACAGGAGGAACAAAACCGGCAGATGCGTAAACTGGGTTGGGGGTCAAGCAGCTCCATTCCGACATCGGGGCCTCGCCAGTATCCGAAGAGTTTCCTGTTTGCCACATGTGAAACAGACTTCCATTCGCCCCCGTCGCAAAAACATGTAACCCATAGTTCTATTTGTGCACAAGCATTTTTTTTTAGTTGGAATGAGCAAAGAGAATGACGTTAAAATGAATTTTGAATCCAGAAATGAAAAAAAAAAACGTCGTCCTCGTCCTTCCGACACGGTAGGGAGATTAATGTTTTACACGTACGGGATTAATCACACTAGCGAATTGTTGGTGCAGTGTTGTATTTGGATCCTGTGGAAGCACTGTCTTATTGTATGCAGTTGCGATGACGCATGAATAAATGAAGAAAACAAAGATATTGAGGAGCAGCATTTGTGTTTTTTTCTGTGATATCGTGATATATTCTTCTCTGGACGGTATACGCTGCTCACCAAAATTCCGTTTCTTCGTTTCTTCCTTGTCAAACTTGTCAAAGTCTTCCAGTCTCAAGGACACCTCACAAGAAAAAAATTAAGATTTTCCAAATCAAATATCCCTACCATAACGACGACATTATTAGTATTATATATATATATATATATACAATAAAATCTTGATCAATCTGTCTAAAACAAAGAAAGCATGAGCACGAAACAATCAAACAAGGACATTGTAGGAGCTCGGCTCTCTCTGACTCGAGGTTTCGGAGCCGAAAGTCTCTCCAGAGATTCTGTTTTCTTTCTCTCCAACTCAAAAGTTGCTTACATGTGCGGTCAAAGACTTGTTTTTCATGATGTTACATCGGGTAACATGAGTTTTTTCAAACGTTCCAGAAACATGCCTCTGGTAAGCGCCATGGCATTGGATGGAGCTAGAAAAGTTCTCGCGCTTTGCGAAGGAGGAAAGGAAAGAGGAGGACGAGCACTTCTTTCCTTTTACAATGCTCAAACAGGCGCAAAATTAAAAGCGATTACAAATAATGTATACAACGGAAATATTGTGACTTGTGCTTTCTCTGCGAATGGTAAGGAATTTGTGACCGTTTCAGGTCTTCCGGATTTCGCTCTCGCGATATGGCATTGGAGCTCTTCTAAATGCGTTCAACACGTCAAGATCGGATCTCGAGTCACGAGAGTTCGAGTCAATCCATTAAATTCAAGAGAGTTTACGACAAGTGGGCCTGAGTATCTTCGATTGTGGAGAATCGAGGCAACGTCAATGAAAAGCACGGCTCTCGTGAAACCCGCAAAGAAAGAAATCGAGGGAAATTTTTTAGATCACGTCTGGACGAAGCAGAAATTACTTGTCGTACTGTGTGCTGAGAGAGTCATGGTATTTCAATACGTGAAGGAAACACAGACATGTGATGTTATAAATTCAATGGAATTCGAAGATGGTGCCCTATCCCCAAGATCTATCGTAAGATACAACAAAGGTTTTTGCATCGGAGGTGAGAAGGGATCACTTGCGGTGTACGAGCGAACTGGAGATCATAAGGAGCCGTAAGTTTGGGAGGAAGGTCTTTTTTTTTTTTCTTTTTCTTTTTTCTACTGTTTCCATATTATACTTGCTTACTCACTCTCTCACTCTCTCTCTCTTTCTCTCTCCTTCTCGTTCGAACAGGTATGTCTTGATCAAAACATTTCATGGTCATGAGAACGACACGATATCGTGCCTTGCAACGTCTCCAAATAATGAAAACGTGGCATGCATGAACGATTCTGGAACGATCAACCTTTTTCCGATCTCGTTTGTAGATACTCTGGATGAGGAGAAGGATAATCTGTTTAAGGATCTTGTGTACAAAGGAATTCATCGTAAAGAGATTTCCTCCATGGATGTCTCAACAAGTCGTCCAATATTCGTCACGTGTGACTCTTCCGATAGACAAATCTCCATTTGGAATTACTTGAACTGGAAATGTGAGTTCACGCAAGAGATTCCCTTAGATCCGACATGTGTCGCACTTCATCCATCAGGTTTCATAGTTCTCGTGGCTACGAAGGCTAGAGTGAAATTGTACAATATTGGTATGAGCAAATTAATTACGATGGCTGATATTCCCGCGATCAAGCATTGTAAGATTGCAAAGTTCTCAAATGGAGGGCAGTATTTTGCTTGTTCCTCAGGAATTACGAACATTGTGATCTACTCTACGTTTCGAAAACAACATCTTCACACACTTGTGGGGCATATTGCGTTTGTGAGAAGTTTGGATTGGTCTGCGGACGATTCGAAGTTGTACTCTGTTGGTGCAGATGGTGGAGTGTAAGTAAATCTTTCGAACCATCCCTCTCTTTCTTTTTTTTATAAATTTCCTTACCCTTTTTCTATCTTCACTGGTCTTACCATTATCATTCATCATCCCACCTTCTTCCTTCACAACAACTCAAAAGATATGGATGGCGCACGTCGGACGGAAAACGAGACTCTGAAATTGTTGTAAAAAATTGTCACTTCACCGACGTCGTGACGAGTCGAGACGGCTCGACAGCTGCGATGGTTGGAGATGATGGAAAAATGCATTATCGTGTAGGTGAGGAGCACTACAATTTCAAATGTGGTGAGGGTCTAGTGTTGAACTCGCTTGTTCTTCCCGATTGTGAGACTTACATCATTACTGGAATGTCGAACGGTGCGATTCGAGTCTATCCCTGGCCTCTTCCTCGAATGTCCAACGTCATGCCTGAAGTCATCTCCGAGACACATTTGCACACTGATTCCGTATCAAGTCTTTGCATCTCTGTGGATCAAAAATATCTTTTTTCCGCTTCAAAAAAAGGAGTCTTGATGGTATGTGCAATCAAACAGATGACAACAGGTCATGTCGAGATTCCTTTTGAGAAACCACATCGTTCTCTTTACAACGAGGATAGTGTAGTACAACTCCGTGAAGACGTAGAGGAAAATAAATTGAATGTGATACGCCTGAACAATACGATCGGTGATGTGATGAGCAAATCGAAATTTCAACTTCAACTCATGAAAACAGAGTGGCAAGACAAATTGAAAGATCATGTCGATATGTCCAAACAAGAATCCTCGATACAAGAGAATCGTTATCGAAAACTTCAAAACGAATACGAGAAAGCACTTCGAGAACACAAATCGACTGTATCTCAAAGCAAGAATTCGTACGAGAAGAAGATCAGCAACATGGAGGAGTTGTATGATCGTAAGCTCTCCATCGAAATGGCACGATACGACAAACTTTCGGAAGACATGGAACTTCTGCGAATGCACTGCGAAGAGTCTCTGAGAGAGCAGGAAGACACACTTCAAGTCGAGATCGACACGATGCTGACAGAACATCGAAAGCAAGAAAGAAAGTACAGAGAAGAGCTTCAGCAACTAAAGGAGGATTTGAGAGAGAATGTGAAAAAATTTGAGGAGGAAAGACGTCAGCAGGAGAGCGAGTACGTGATAGTAGAAGAGGGAGCGTGGTGTCTCTTTCTCTCTCTCTCTCTCTCTCGCATCATCTCTCCTCACTCACCCACTCTCTCATTTGCTCGCTCACTCCTAATCGAGTCGAATTTTTCATCTCTCTCTCTCTCTCTCCAAACACTTCACACAGATACGAGCAAGAGATTCAAACGTTGAAGCAAACAAACAAGAGAGCTGTGGAGCGTGAGTGGAAGGAGCAGGCAAAGAAGGAGGCTGAGGTCATGGAGCAGAAAAACAAGATGAAGAAGAAGACAAAGAAAATCACACACTTGAAACAAGAAAATCTTCATCGAGAGGAGCAAAATCGTGTATTGGAGAAAAAGACTAGAGATCTCGAGAGTTTACTTCAGCACCGTGATCTCACCATTCAAGAAATGAAAGCAACGTTGGGCGATAAGGAGAAGGAGATTTTGAATCTTCGAGAAAATAATCGAAAGTTGAACAATTTTAGATACGTATTGGACAATAAAATCGAGGAACTCACGATGGAGCGAAAACCTGCTGCGGAGCACATTTCGAAGCTGGAGGCACACATCAAGGACATGTATGATGAACTCGTGAACGAATTTGCGGAGAAGAAGCAAAATGATCGTCTCATGAACAAGAAAGATCTCAAGATAGATACGTTGACCAAGGAAGTGAACAAGCTTCGAGGTGTGAACAGAGATCGAGAAAGAATGATAAGCGCGTTTTTGAGTGTTTTGAGTAATGCCGTGAAGGTTTCGAATCCTAAAGATGCTCAAGATGCGTTGAAGGGTCTGTATCGTGCATTCGTGAAAAAAGAAGGTTTGGATGATGTAATCAAGAGCTCAGAAGAGTCGAGCACTACTGATGCGGGAATATTAAAGGAAGCGTTACGTCAAAGAGCGCATATGGCCAAGACTTGTGCAACCATGAAACGTACGATGAAACTCACAGAAGAGAAGATGCATTCTCAGACAAAACGATCCATGGCACAAAACGCATTGTTGATTAATGAGTGCAACAAGCTTCGAAAGGAGAACAAGTTAACAAAGATCATGATTCAAGAAATGCAGGAAAGAAATAAGATCTTGGAGCGACAGAAACAAAAGTGGGTTGCAGCGTCTTCGAACACGTCTCCTAGTAGTAGTAGTAGTAGTAGTAAAAAAGCGTTACCAGTTGTTGTTGCAGAGGAGAAAAGACAGAGCAGCTCGTCGTGTGTTACACCTTTCCTTCGTCGTAAGAATGCTGCGGGAAGGAAGTCTCCAAATTCCAAACGGTTTGGAAATCAAGCAAGTGTGAAGATCAGAGGTTTAGAAAATCGTTTGGGAGAAACACATCGAGAGATTGAGATGCAAAAGATGGAAATTCATCGTTTGAGGAGTCAAGTTGGTGCTTTACTCGGTGAAATGACCTCAGAGCAGAAGAAAAAGTTTGCGATTTGATGAATGCATGCGTGATGGAAGAATTTTTGGGGGCGAATAAAAGGATGAGGGTGATTGTGTCGGTTCTTTGGTATATCTGTTTCAAACTTGTTTCATGAATAAATAATCAAATACATATATGTTATAACCACACACACACACACACCATAAGACAAAAATGGTAAGTTGCATTTCTCGTATAAAACATGAGAAGTGAATGATGCAGCAGAGATGATACCAATCAAGAAGTAAGAGAGGAGAGACCTGCCTGGCGAAGTCTTGATTTTGATCTCGGTGATGACGTTTTTCTTGTGTTCATAAATTCAGCAGATGCAGTAGCCTCACTTTCTAGTGAAGATAAATACAAAGATGACGAATGTTGTTGCTCAAGCTTAACAATACCTCGACAATCCACAAAAATCTTCTTGCTCGTACCATCATCAAAACCTCTCACAGCTTCGATCAAGCCATCCGTCGTTACGGTGACTTCAAGGACAGACTTATTCCTCTCCAAAGCTTTAGCCATGTGACGTACAGCTTCGGCCGAAATAAAATTTCCTCGCATGTCACACATTGTGGGTATGGGACCCTTTCGAAGCAGCGCACAAAGAAATCTCGCACCCTTATCTGTGAGACAGTTATCTCGTAGAATCAATCGATTTACTTCATCTCCGGTCTTCTTCGAGCACAGAATTGGCACGACGTGACGTAACGTTTTATCTCGCAACTCGATTTGAGTAAAATCTAGTGTTCCACTCTTTACATGTTTTGCATATGAAAGCACAACTCGATCTTTTCGAGCTCGACATTTTTCGAACTCCTCGATACTGGAATTTGTTTTCTTGGTTTTGTCTGACATAATCTCGACTACTTGATGCTTCAATTTCGTGATCTCCTCTGAAGCATTGCGAAGCTGTACTTTCAACATATCACTGGCATTTTCGACCTCCACACGTCTTCTTCCTTGTTCCGTGACCTCTTTCTGAAGTCCATACACACGTTCATGTTGTTTTTGAAGCTCATTATCTCTTGAGTTTACATCTTGACGCGTACGTCGTACCTGGTGATGAGAAGGCAAGAAGAAGAATGAGTAGAATCAAGGAGAGATGAGATACGAAAAAAAAAGAAAACAAGAAAACGTTTAAAAGTTATCCATTCCGTCCTCCCCGCTCCTCCAAAACGTACGGCCTCAACCAATTCCATGATCTTTCTTGTCTTCTCCTTATTTTGCTTCTTCACTTCCCCGAGCTCAGATCGAAGTTTCACGATAATCTCAGATGCGTCGTAAAGATCATTTGTCATCTCATCTTGAATTCGATCTTTCTGCTTCTCCTCTTGCTTTCGAACAGATTCCAATTTCTCCAAATCATCCTTCGCATCATGTCTTGCGATTTCTGTTTTTTGAACTTGATCCAAAAGCACATCAACGTGTTGCTTCAATTCCTCGCATTCATCATTTTTTTGCTGATGAAGTATTTTCAATCTATCCAGTTCGGAGAGTACAACGTAGTACTCGGAACGTCTCATCTCAAGTTCATCTCGATTGCGCAATCGTTCGTCCTCCACATTTTGCTTTAAGTTTCTCAACTCCGAACTTAATCTTTTCGTTTCATTTTCGTGATGTTTCTTGGATTCCTGAATCTCCGATTGAAGTCGAATCGTTTCGGCACTTCCGATCGTCGCACTTGCTTCTGTTTGAGCTGTTTGTTTCAAAAGATCATTGTACGCCACATTAACTTGACTCAATCGTTCCTTCAAATCATGCTTCTCCTCATTAATATTATTGATCATTGATTCCTGTTGTTGCAAAAGTTGTAAAAGCTGTGCATTTTGTTTCATTCCCACAGCCACAGCATCCTCCTGTCCTTTCAATTTTTTGATTCTCTGAGTCAGCGTTTCCATTTGATTTGATTGATTCACGATTTTTTCTTCCAATTTGTGCGAAAGTACGTCTTTGTTCAGAAGTTCCATTTGAAGTCGTTTTAATTCATTTTCCAGATCTGTGACGTTTTCATGAAGACTCATGTTTTCCTCTGTGAGCATATCGATCTGTTTTTGCTGTCCTTGTATAGTCTCGTCTCGTAATCTCATTGCATCTCTCTCACAGTAAGATCTAGCACTCAGACACACATCCTCGGTTTCTGGTTTGGTTTTTGATAATTCCAATTCAAGAGAAGTAATGATTTTTTTTTGTTTGACTGTTTCCTTGTCTTTGAACAGGAGTAGATCTTGAAGACGCGCGATTTCAGGTGAGGGAATCGTCGTGGTCGTCTTCGGAGTTTCTTGTCTTTCAGTACTCATTTTACTTTTAATTAGTTTTGGACGTTTTTAGATATGTATATATGTGTGTGTGTGTGATTTATTTTTGTATGTATACGTTGGAAGAAATAAAATGCGTATATAAATATATCAAAATGTGAAAAAAAAAAATCTGTAAGATGAAGAAACCGAAGAAACTGGAAAACCGAAAAATCCAAAAACCTGCTTAGAGATCACGAGTCACGACCCCATCAATTTTAAAAAAAAACATCAAACCAAGAAAATACATTCTTACAATGTATTGTGGTGACGAAGTTGCTGCGCTTGTCGGTGATATCGGATCGTCTTTCTCAAAATTTGGTTACGCGGGAGAGGATACACCTCGATACGTGTGTACATCGAGCGTTGGAATTAATTCCTCTTCCTTTTTCGTCGGCGACGACGTCGATTTTCCGCGCCCCAAAACGAACATTCGTAATCCCATATGTAATTGTTCTGAGATTAACGCCTCGAACAATAATAGTGAAATTTCAGATTTTGATGTCGTGCAGAAAATTTGGGAGAATGCGATGCAAAAAGCAAAATTGACTGCGGATCGGATAGAGCATCCTGTGATGCTCGTCGAAACGACACTTAATCCGAACTCAAAACGTGTGAAATATATGCAATTAATGTTTGAAACATTTTCAATTCCAGCAACATATCTTGGTCAAGATACTGTCTTATCATCGTATGCCGCAGGACGTGCCTCTGGTCTGGTGTGCTTGTTTGGGGGAGGAGGAAGACAAATCGTTCCGATTTGGGACGGATACGCGTTACTTAGAAGCTGTGACGTGAACTCAACGGGAGGAAGAAAAATTACGTCTGCCCTGTTAGAATCCTTGAAAAGTAGAAAAATAAATGTTCGTCCGATGTGTGAAATTAAATCTCCAAATCTTGTAAGTTCCTTACACGATTCCTTTAGAGATTTTACGAGACACGAAATCGCGAGAGACATCAAGGAGACGACGTTTAAGATTGCTTCCGGGACTGTAGATAAGTCTTCTAAAACGTATTATCTTCCAGATAGGACTTTGATAGATGTTTCTGCTGAATGTGCTTCTCTTCCTGAGTTGATTTTGGAGGGTAACAAGAAAGACACATCCATCGCCGATACGATTTTCGAAGTGGCAAAAGGATGCCCAGCGGAAATACGTCGAGACTTGTTAAGTAACGTGATTGTTCAAGGTGGTTCCTCTCTCTTTGAAGGCATGTCACAACGTCTCTCGAAAGATTTGGCGATAAAGCTGCCATCCTCTCACAAGGTTCGTCTTGTGGTGCCAAGTACACACGAACGTAAGTTTTCGTCTTGGATCGGTGGTAGTATTTTATCATCCTTGGGTTCGTTTCAGCAGAATTGGATCTCGAAAGCTGAGTTTGAGGAGAGTGGAGAGAGTATTGTGAAGAGGAGGTTGAGATAAATAGAGCCCTATTTTTATCAATAGACCCCCACACACCCACACGATATAATAAGGGCAACATGGCAACATATCTCATACACCAGGAAGGAGTTTCACTTTCACTTTAGATTTTCACTGCTTTTTTCTACTCGCATGGGAAACTCACAAACAAAAAGACTCATCAAAGTACTCAACGACTTCAATTCACTCAGTCAAAAAAAGTATCACACAAGATCTGATGAATACGTCGAGGAAGCTGAGGCTGAGGACGATATGCCGTTTGCAAGATTGAACAACGAAGTTCCGGTACGATTAAGATTTCAATTCGGATACCAATCGCAATATCAATCCTTTAGTGTTGTCGTCACAAATCAACCACAAGTATTTTGGGCAAGTTCTATTCAGGATAAAAGTGTTTCAGCTCAACCACGTGTCCTTCTCCTCAGTCAAGTCAAATCTGTGAGACAAGAAGATACGTTTCTTATTCTCGAATCGACATTATTCTACGACATCGAACTGGTATTCGATGATCTCGAAGCCAAAGCTTGGCTCGCAGCAATCATATCACATAAATCGCATCCACATGGATCACTTATATTTATGAGTAGTAATGTAAAACTATCAAATGAAGCAAAACAGTTGCTTTGTGATTACGCTCGTCCAGAGTTTCTAGGGCACAACAATTTTTATTCGCGAAAAGTTCGAAAGATTCAACAACCTCCACCAGATGCACAATACGGTCATCTATTTGGATATGCAGAATGTAGAAATGCGGGTAAATCAAATACAAATGAGGATGGAGCTCTTTATCAACAAGGTGTATTCCCGAGATGTCGAACACCATACACACTGTTTGCAATATTCGATGGACACGGAGGATGGTACGTCATTGTACAAAATGGTTCTCTCTCCCTCTCTCTCTCTCTCTCACGCACGCACACACATACACACGAATACATACATAGGGGAGTATCATGCTACGCACAACGTAAATTCGTAGAGATCTTCGAGGATGTTATGAAACATCAACTCGATACTCTTGCTTCGTACAAAAAAAAATCATTGTTGATGTCGTCGTGGAGCACGACGAGGACTCAAATTGAGGCAATTCTGATCGAATCCGTGATAAAACTTGACAGCGCAATCAAAGTTGAAAAGAATCTCGAATTAGCTGGATCTACGGTTCTCTTGGCGTTGAAAGCAAAGGGAGAGATATGGATTGCATGTTCGGGTGACTCTGCTGCAACAGCGTGTACTCGAAACGTTCGAAACGGAAATGTAAGCGGAAAAATGTTGCACACACAACATACCGTACGCAATGAGCGTCAACGACTTCAATGGATTGCCGCTATGAGACCCGAACTTTTGGGTGGATGCTTTAGTCGACGTCTTTTCGAGCCTCCGAAGGGCATCATGAAATTTCATGGGAGCTGGAGACCAAATCTCGATCACATTGGATCTCGTGTTTTGCATTGGGATTATCATTTGACCTCAGCACCGATGCCGACAACGATATGTGAGGAGGATGTTGTGGTGAAAACGAAGACGAATGAAAAAGAAGTTGAGAAGAGCGGATTTCGCACCAAGGCCCCAATGCTTTCAGGAAGTGGAGATTACATGCGTTTGATGGGATTGTTGGGTTGTGCTAGAGGTGTGGGAGATCACGAAACCGTAGCATCGTGTCGATGTGTTCCAATAAAACCATTTATTTCGTCACGACCTGATGTGAAACGGTTTGATTTTAACTCTCCCGGTAATTATCATGAGACGTACGTCGCCCTCTTTTCTGTTTTCTTTTTTGTTTTGGTTTTCTTTGTGTAATGGGTTTTTGCGTCCATTCACACGTAGCACACACGTACACATCATCATCACTCTCTCTCTCTCTCTCTCTCTCTCCTCTCTCAACCTAGATACGTCGTGCTCGCATCCGATGGAGTTTGGGACGCTTTGAGTCCGAAAAAAATTGCAGATATCGTATTTCGAAACATGGAGGAATATCGTCTTCTTTACGACTCGGATCATCAAAACTCTACCTCTCGTAGACATCATACTACGACTCCTAGAAGTCAAAACAGATTCAGTCAAACAGCACTTTCATTAAAGACTCTTTCAGCAGCAGCTTCTTCGGGTTCGAGAAAGAGTCTCCAACGTTCATCTACTTCGATTCTACGAAGAAGAAGTATCACAAACGGCGTGCCATGCACCTCTCCTCCTTCACCGCCACCTCCTCCTCCAACTCGAAATGCACGAAAGCAAAGACAAGGCATGAATACGTTCCATCAAAAGTTTAGAGATGGTCCTTTGATGGCAGCTGCAGCAGAAATTATTCGATCGGCAACGACTTTGACCAGGACTGGGCAATTCAAACCAAGCTCAGATGACTTGACGTGTTTTGTAATCCCATCATGTGAAACCAGTGAGCAATTCATTCATCGATTTCAGAAAAGAAAGAGCAAGAAGAACATGATCGTTCGATTTCCAGACTCCTTCGAGGATTTAAGTATCGAGAGTTGCGTCAGAAAACTCGTTCGTCTCAGTAACGTATCCTTCGGAACGCGATGTTTGGATCAAATTGCACAAGCGTGCTTAAGAGCAGAGAGTTTGGAAACAGCAAGATATTTGTTTAGAAAACATGAATACTTATTTCCTCCGTATACCAAATTGGAGTTGGGTGTTTACCCAATCAGTCTACCTTCCAAGAATCCTCCGATTGTGCGTGGTGGACGATTAGCACGATTTAAACGATCCGTCAGTATTTGGTCTGAAAATATTTCTTCTCGTCGTGCATCACGTCGAGCGACATTTTTAGGGGCAGTTCGGATAAGTCCACTCGAATTCTACGTTTGGCAAGATTCTCAAAGATGCTTCACCTTCATCGGCGGTACGGAACAAGAAGTCGAGAAGTTGTTCACAGCCCTCGCACTCCATGGCCACACGCTTGATATACGAGAAAGTGCATCCAGCTTTTCTCTTCGTACACCTTCTCCTGAACTTACTCTTTCGCCACTCTCACCGATTTTGTCGGGTAGATCAAGAATTCGCACTCCGTTATGGGCAGCTGCTGCACTTGAAAGAGGCACCGACTCACCATTTAATGAGCACTCACCAGCAAGGACAAAGAGTCACGATGATGTCAATGATGTGTGTTTGTGATTTCTACCAGTACCCTATACGAGCGCTATATTTATTATCAGGTTACATATATATTCTTCTATGAAAATAGTCGCGTGTATATGAGATATTATAATTCAGCACACATACATCACCATAACCCATCATAAGACATTCAAACCAAACAACGAAACGGAATTTGCACGTTTGAGAGGTGCCTGGGAGGATAGTTTCTCCTCAACAATTTCTTCTTCATCACCACGAGACGACGCAGACTTAATGAAAGGTTGAATCTCCTCTTTATTATCTTCACTCGTCGAGGTTCTATTCGCAGAAATTACGTAAACACCCACAACATTTATAATACATCCCAGCACAAAAGATGCGGTGTTCGAGTATGACATTGTGAGGTAGTCCTGAAAGAATATAATTCCTGATGTGACTTTGAAGATGAGGCCAAGTACAGAGTAAGCGGGAACAATCACAAGCGCATCACCAGACTCCAATGCTTTGTTCACGAGATGTACGTTCAAAACACACACGAGACCACATCCAAGAAAGATGAAAAGAAAGACTCCACCGTTCGCTGTGATCGTGAGATATGCACTGTGCCTCTCGTGATAAGCAAGACTAGCGAGGGATGCGACGCATTTACCAAGAAGCATCACAAGTGTGTTGATGATGGATGCGGCAAAAATATAAGAAATGGAACGAGATCTAGCGCGTTGCCTACTACTTGTTTTGGAAACACGAATGAGAATCCGTCGTGGCGTAGATTCGAGAATCAGCCAAACGAGATCCGTTACGAGTAGGATAATAATAAAGAGAACAAATCCTTGAAACGATTTTTCTTGAAGAAACATCCAGAGTTGTTGTGAGGTATATTGTGAAGATTCGGAATGATAAGAACAGACCGCAATCGTTGTACCTATGAAAATCAACGCCGTCGCAATCAAGTCTCTGCTTACAATTTTTTCATTCAATAAGGCGGAAGCGAAAAAAAGATTCGCGACGAGGGTCCAAGTTCCGAGAACAGCAACGACAGCTTGGGGCAAATACCATAACGTAAGAAAAAGCACGAAATCACCGCAGCTATAAACAAAAAACCCAACGAACCACTTGGAGTTTGTGTAGTAATAGATCTTCTTCTTCTTCTTGTCGAAAGATTCGACGTCTCGTTCCATCTCTTTATGTGCGTTTTTTTGAAGTACCATTCCGAGGGAACTGAGCATTGCACCTGTTAGACACAGAATGAGTGGTAGCACTTCAAAGTTCATATTATATGCTTTGAATATATATATATATGTGTATGTATGTGTGTGTGTGTGCTCTTTCCGTCAAAAGGGGATTTTTAAAATTTCCCAAGCTCCCATGAAACTTCCAAACACGGATGGTCCGAATCTCAAACACAAAAGTGTAATAGTATAGTCTTTTGCTACTGATCCACTCTCTTCCTAGTTCTCATTATATACTATGATATTTTAAAAGATCTCTTTACGATGGTTTAATATGATCATAAATGTAAAATCAGTGTGGTCAGTAATGCTCCAACATCTATATTTCAAAAGGTACCATATTTTTTAGAATATGTTACGTCGACGGAAACGGATCCGCACGAGTAATAATTTCAGAGAAAGCGAAGATCAAAATGTTCGCTATTCTTGCGGCGTCTGTATTGACTTTACATATCTTCTCAATTGAAGATCGTGTCAATGATATCATTTGATACATCTACAATTGGAAATAGATCAGTACTGTGTTCGGCTCGAAAGAAAAGCCGAAAGCGCGACTGGCCCTGGGGCAGCTGCCTGACTACTTCTTTGGTTTTGGTTGCTCGGTAATTTTATAGAGACATACTGGGATACGGAAAGATAGATCTGAGAGCCCGATTGATATTAATAAGTGGTTCTAATTACTACTTAAAAGTAAATAATAAACGCCTTCTCAGTGCCATCTTTCCGTCTTAAAGGGGCCTTAATATATTATTCGAGAGAGAATCATAACCGTCATTCATTTTTGCACATATCACCGCCAAGGTCTACTTTCAATTGCCACAGCGCCAATTTCTTCAAAGAAACTCTAGTGACCATTTTTTTCTGAATTCTCGTGTGAGCCGGGCTCGGAAGACCGCCAGTTTTTTTCTGAATTGTCGTGTGAGCCGGGCTCGGAACACTGCCAGGAGATGAACACATTTTCGGATCAAATTTTGTCTTTCTAAGAAATTGATCCTCTCATTTCACAAAATTACAATACTAAATCATAAAAAAATGATGCTCTGGAAGTTTGAGCTGCTTAGAGAGTCATTCATGCTCTCAAAATATCTACGAAAAAGAATTTCGCACGCCGACGTTTGTGTCTCGTCGACGAATACCCAGAATTAATTAGCTCGAAAGGTCGTCATTGCACGTTACGATATGTATATCAATCTATTTTATTGACTAAAATGCTGTGATGAAGAATTTGATATGGTATTCGATCAAGACAACGACATATTGTGTGATGATACGATTTTATTATCTATATCCTCTTCCGCCGTTCCGCCGGCCGGCGAGATTCGGACCATGGTGCTGGGTGAAACAAGGCAACCTGGAAAACTCCAAAACCTGAAACGTATCTAGACCAAAAAAAAAATAAACTGCCATCATCATCATCACCA
>JACKZZ010003700.1_pt1 | contig 23735 bp, 21 predicted proteins | sample 8027871 | NCBI WGS metagenome assembly JACKZZ01 (sample SAMN15724774, study PRJNA655200) | protist metagenome | isolation source: fluorescence activated cell sorting (FACS) single amplified genomes of... | place: USA: West Boothbay Harbor, Gulf of Maine | collected 2000-07-19 | reverse complement strand
AAGTTCACAAAGTATACTTTTATACCAGGTATACCAGGTATACGACGTACCAATCGCTCGCTCCCAATGAAATATATCTAGAATCAAAATAATATTGACTGAGATAAATCCAGTGTCATTGGAACCTTGTTGCCAGGTTCAATATACTGGTGAATTGCTGTCAAACTACTCAATTTCGATCGCCCATCCAGCATCGACCCAACTAAATTAAAAGCAAGTCAGCATCATCTTTGTTTGTCTCCATTTCAGCATGACTTCCTTGTTGTTACCAGTCAATAACTTGGAGTCATCCAGACAGTCAGTTCGTAAACTAAAATATAAATGCCCCGACTGCATTGAGGAAGATGTGACCCACCCAGCAGTTGATGAAAATACGAGGGATTTTTCAAACAAGTTATGCGTTATCTGTGGCGCCGCGCTAGAGGTAGTTACGGACGAGTCGACGACTGAAAGTGAGCAGCTGAGCGAAGAGGAATTGCTGGGACAGTTGATGGATTCCTTGGGAGTAGATATGCGGGAAATGCTTGAAGAGCACATGTACGAAACATCATCTACACATAAACTTAGCGCAGACTTTCTGAAAGGACTTGGCTCGTTAATAGTTGATGAACGCTCAGCGGCTCTGCTGGATTGTCACTTGCGCATCGGGCCTTTGAAAATGATGGGAATATGCAGTAGCTTTGGAAACATTCCTGACTCTCTTCCTCATGCGCTGACCCGACCTGTTTATATTGGAGAGCCAAAACATGGAGAAAATCCCCTTACTAACCTACCGGTAGCTGGATCGATTGTCGTATTGCATAGAGGAGTTGTGTCATTTGCTGCGAAAACTATGCGCGCTCTAGAGGCCCAGGCATCTGCGTTAGTTGTCATTCAAAACAGTGACAAGTGGCCTTTTCAAATGGCCGATTCGGCTGGGGATCTTCTCGCTAATCATTTACCACAAGGTATTGCACCTATACCTGTGGTAATGATCAGCCGTAGAGACGGAGCTTTGTTGGAAAGCTTTCTGAAGTCATCTTGGAATGCAAGCAGTGGTGGCGGTGCGTACAGTAAAAGGGCGGGAGGAGCAGAAGGAGGAGGAGTAGAAAGGCGTATTGTAAATGATATGACGCTTAATATTGGGGCAAGAAGTGTAGAGTGCTGTATTTGCCAAGAGAGTATGGTGATGCTGGCACGAGGAGGAACAACATCATTAACAACAACAACAACAACAACAACAGCGGCAACGGCAGCAGCAGCAGCAACGGCAGCCAAAACGACAGAGACGCTTCCAGCAATATCAACAGCGCCAACCGGTGAGGTTCATCAACAAGAGCAGCATCAAGTGGTGTTAAAGCTTCCTTGTCGTCATGTATACCATGTGGAGTGTATTCATTCTTGGCTGGAGAGTCACACTACGTGCCCTATGTGCAGACTAGATATCGCGAAAGAAACTTCGGTGGTTTTTGGTGGTGATGGTGATGGTGGTGATGGTAGTGGTGGTACTGCTGCTGCAACTGGTGATGCAGGAGGAGATGACGAACAGCAGCAGCATCATCCTGTTGCAGTGCGCCGATCCACCAGACCGGCAAGAGAGAACGGAGGCCAACCATACTTCGTGTAGCATGTTAACTCAATGATCAAGTGTGTTGCGTAAGTATGATATTAAAATATTAAATAAAACAGGGGGCAAGGCAAAGACAGGCGTCCTCATATACATACATTAAACCGATTTTTCTTGACGAGTCCTACATCTGGCATCTCAGTGCACACAAAGCTGAGCCACACCAGTCATATTGACACGTTCAAGAAGACCAAATACCACAACCGCTTATCACGATCAGCTCTGGTCATTATACATGTGTTCAGTTTCATGATTTGCATTTTCAGTTTCAGAACAGATCAGGAAACTGAAAAACTGAATGCATACATGTATGACGACAAAATTCAATCGAGATGTGGAACTGCAATGAATGGCGCGGCGGCCATATCACTCTCGAATGTCTTTGCTTATAACTGATAAGCTTGTATCAAGTTGCTAACCGAGTTATGAAGACGCCATAGATGGCTCCGCCTTATCATCGTATCTTATTTGTCAGCTAACTGACTTGTGATGATGTATTGAAGTACTTCGTACGTACCGGTGGTACCTCTATTGATACGAATGATCGCTATTTGAGTCAACCCGAAGAATATGATGAATACCAGTGGAGTTAACTTCAAGCACATTAATGTATCCACCTGAGAAGCCATCGCGCAGCGTCGCATGTTTCACAGCGCGCACGGCAGTACTGATCGCAAACTCTCTACTTCTACGCCCAGCTATTCTACTACTACTACTACTACTACTACTCCCAGCTATTAGTACTGACGGTGAAAGTGAATATATTGGTGCATTTTCACTGTTGCTGCTATCGCTATCACTATCGCTGACAATGTCTCTACTGTCGCTGTTGCTGCATGCTTCTTTACCCCCTGCAATTGAGCCTGCTTTTGCGGGTGAAAAATCGGCTGCTGGTTCATTATCTATTGTTGAAGCAGTTGACAGAATTCCAGAACTGTCCATAATTGAGTAAGCAAGGTTTGCACCGGAACCGACGCAGAATGCGTTACCTTCGACACAAGAGCCCTCCGAGTCAATGTACTGAACTAAAAGTAATATAAAGCAAGCACAGTATTAATAAGAAAAGAGGTCAAAATTTGGTTTGTTTTAGATATGGTAGAGTGGTACTTACTATTCGGGCCAGTCTGAGGTCTCCATCCGGCCACCATGGAACCGATTGACAATCCTGTTTGTGCAACATAGGAACGTAGTGTGATTCAGCGACACAGAAGTACATAAGAAGCAAGAGCAGCAGCAGCAAGAGCAGCAACAGCAAGAGCAGCAGCAGCAAGAGCAGCAACAGTGCGATATATATACCAGGTATAGTGGGAAAAAGATAAGTTTTAAAACCAGGAAAAAGAAAAAGACGCTTCTTGTTGTCATCTATCAAAGCATATAGCAGCATGTTCGCACCTGAATCACGCTGCGATCTCAGCTGCTGAGCAAACAAGGCAGCTATAGCCTTCACACTTAGACGCGTTTTGTATCGGTATTCATGAGCTCTAACCATTGCAGCCACTCTTCGTATCCACAAAGCACAATCGGCGGCACCGCCTGCCATAGTTGCCACTGTTTGGGGTGCAATAGGAAAAACCTTCTTCACCGTCCTAGAGCCTACGTAACTACCAATCGACGCCTTCGAATCAACGCAAATAAAGACAGAGTCTGCAAATTTAAATGCGATTGTTGTAGTACCATGATACTGTAAGTCTGTTACATTGAGACGCCTGGATGGTCGTTTGCTGTGCGAATCAAACAATTGAGGAAATAAGCTTCTACTGTTGCGCGTTAGGGCATAAATAGTACCCATCCATTGGAAGCAAACAAGAGAAAATAAAAAACTTATGCGCATTTTTCGCATCTACTATTGACCAAGTGCTCTTTTAGATATCCCTCATTTCTGAGTGTGCCACTAAATGAATCAGTAACTGTTCCTGACAGGCGAAACTCGTCAAGCGATGCTGTAATATACGCTGGAAGGTGTAACAAATCGCTTTGACCATTAAGAGGTTCCAGCAGTTGCGATTTAACGATGATAGGGGGTATCCATGTTGGCCACTATCATTTTGCGGAGTGGCCAACAAGGATATCTGACCCGCTGCGGCACCGCTCTCGGCTTTTTTGAAAAATGCGAAAAACGTCAAAAATGCGAAAAGCGCGCGCATTTACTTCTTCTGCTGCTGCTGCTGCTGCTGCTGCTGCTGGTGTGCGAGCGGGTGTGCGGGACGGCTGGCTGGGTAGTACGCTGTCGCAGTGAACGAATAAATTTTAGAAAAGAAGAAGTACGGTTGTGCGTACCGGTAAATCTAAACCGGTAAAAGACCTGCCTACTTTACCGGTTTACTAATTTATACCGGTAAGCTGCCACTTCGCTGCCACTCAGATATAAAGATTTCTTTCCGCAAAAGATATATATGCGTTGCCGCGGAATTTTTCTGCTTGTCAGTATCAATTAGTTAATCAAATTAAAAAATAAAATAAAATAATGTCTCACAAGCTGTTCTTACTAGCCTTCATTATGGCCGCTCTTCTTCTGTGTGGTGCCAATGGAAAGAAACAAAAGCCCAGAGAGAAAATTAAGCCTGCAAAACAAAGCCCGAAGCCTCCGAAGCTTAATACCGATGCACTACCAACGCTACCAGAAATTTTGACCGAACTGGATATCAATGATTATATGGCACAGTTTGTTAGAAATGGCATCACCGAGACCAGATTGTTACTGCGCCTGTCAAGCATGGATTACCAGTTGATGATCATGGAGTGGGATATGCCAGAGGAGAAAGTAAAGCTGCTCAAAGACAGGGCTGCTGCAATGTACATCAAAGCTATCGTTACCGAGGAAGTGAAGAGACCAGAATTGGACACACGCAAGAAGCTTAAATACGGTAGAATGTACCTTGACAACTCCGTTCAGAACTATGAGTACGTATTGGCTTCCTTTGGTGGGCCTCCTCCTATCGGAAAAATGCAGTTGAAGATGGAGCGATCTGCATTCGGGTGCGAGGCCGACGATTTAGGAGATGATCACGAGGGGCACATTGTGTTCGTCAAAAGAGGAAATTGCACCTTTCTCGAGAAGGCCGCTCTCGCAAAGAGAAAGAATGCAGCGGCCTTGATCGTAGTGAACCACGAGGATAAGCTCGAGAGCCCCTCTTCTGGCCTGGGCGTGGACCGATCCGTTAAGGAGGACGTGGTACTCGCTATAGGGGAGTTCCCCGTCCTCGCACTCGCCAATACCAGTTGGGCCAAATTGGCATACGCTGTCTCCGCCAACACCCCCGCGTCCACGTTCGTTACCGTTGTGCCCTTGAAGTGCGTCACAGGAGGCAAGTGTGTGCCTTTGCTGGAGGAGGAGAAATCGCTCCAGTCAGAGGTATCTTCTGGTAGTATGCGTGTGCACGACACTCTCAGTGGCCAAACAAGATCATTCGAATTCTTGACTTCGAACTTTGGTGGCAATCTACCTGGAGAGGGTGCTGCTGCTACAAGCATGGTAGCTGCTAATCCTATCACTGGCTGCACCCCTCTGCGGACTAAAGCAGAGGCCGGTGGCGAGGAAGTGGAGGTTGTTGTATCGGGTATGACTGGAGAAACTGACAGCGCCACCACAGCCTCCGCCACAGCAGCAGTACATAACAATAATAATAATGATAATAATAATAATCCTTACATGAACGCAGCTGTGGTGGTACACAGAGGTGGCTGTCGTTTTCACGAAAAGGCATTGAATGCACAGGCGGCCGGTGCACGCTTGCTGGTCATCGTCGATGTAGAAGACAACGCTCTGCAACGCGTAGGGGGCTTCAACCCCGAAGCTGGTTACGTAGGCTTGCCATCTGTGATAGTGACAAAACATGCGGGCACATTTTTATCAGAGGCATTTGCAGCTAGAAGAATAAGTAGCAGCAGTTTGCATCAAGTGGAGGAGCCTCTACTGTCCATGGAGCTCTCACTCTCTACAACAAACGATGTGGCTGACATGTGGATTGAGCTAGCATATACTGTCTGGGAAGAGGAGGACAAAGCTCGATTGATGCAAGTTGAGGGTTTGATTCAGAAGTTCTCCACTACTGATATCGTCAGCAACGAGATCGCTCTGTGGCTACAGCGCAGAAGGGATGAGCTGGCAAACAACTACCGCAAGAATATGGATACTGATGCGTGAAAAAGAATGGAAAAAACGAGGGGTTGAGTTATCGAGTGCGTGAAAACACGACAGGATTTCTCGCAACTCACTACTGCACTCACTGAGTCTAGTTGTCGTTCTCCGATGTATTTTATATTTATGTATGTGTGTAGACGATAATCTGATTGAGTTTATCGGTAGAAATCCCAAACATATGTAGATATTGCTTTTTTGTATTTAATAGAGGCCTTAAAAGACTTAGTAGTACTTATCACTATTACTCTTGGTATCGAAAACTTGTGGAAACCGACCATAATAAGCATACTATTGGAAACGGATACACTTTCCCCTTATCTTTCTTCTCCGCTCTCACAAAATATTGTTTACCACTCTGTCTACACTCAGTTCCCTCTCTTTCTTCACAATACACTCTTCATCAGAGTCATAGCACTCATTCCCGCCTCGGCTACTACTACTACTACTGCCTTGTAGCGCTTGCTGAAGCGATTGGCGTAGGCGGTCCGTGCTAGGTGCGGTCACATCCCTGTCAACACTGTACTGCGCAAGCACGCCAAAGAATAGCTCTCTCCACTTACGGCGTAAACTTGCGCTCTGAAACACGAATAAAAGGCCGACACTGGTGCCATACTGAGTCGTTAAGCACAAGAAAGCAAAGTTAATATGATCTACAGTAGCTGACTTACTGCCGAACTCCATAAAGCACGCAATTGTCATTATAGGTAGCCACGTCATCATGAGAGCCACTGGATACAGTTTTGTAACATTAAATAACGAGTACTCTCTCGCAGTACTAGCTGCATCCGACTCTTTGAGATACTTTTTGATACGAAAGAGCCACAAAAGCATCAATAGAAAAGTAACCAGTGGTAAGCCAAGAAACACTGCATACAACCATATGAGCTTGGTTTCCCTGTCTCCTGCGTAGTTACATGGTGCCTCCCCGGCAAATGCATCGTCGTTTCCGTACGTATTAGTGGTAAGAGGCAGCAAGGCCGGGATCAGTCCTAGTCCCCAACCGAGAATGTGCATTTCTCTATATTTCAACCACATCTTCTTAGTAATTATCAGACAAGACAATTGATACACCAGTATGGCAGTCCATATCCATGAACAAGGAAGGAAATAATTATAAAGGGCAGCTTGTACTTGACAAATAGCAGATTCGTTTGAGTGAAAGCCGAGAGAATTGCCAATTGATGCGATGAAGTCAGCGAGCGATATACAAATAATAATGTGCGAGATGGGACGAGTAGGATCAAAGAACATAGATGGGAACAGTAGACCAGATAGCACAACTATTCCCGAAACAAGTGCAGAAATTACTGAGCAACATATGTATATAATCGAAATAGTTCTCAGCATGTTCTTTGATTGAGAATCCAACTATGTTGAGAGTTCTGGACATACGACGTACAGAAACGCGCAGCTACTACCTTAAGTCTAAGCAAATTATGCTGCCTTGTAGTGATAAGTAAAATGAGTCAAGGAGAATGGGTTAAAATTGCTTGTTGCTTGACAAACAATGTTTGATTGACTGCCTTCGCTCTTGCTTGTTGGCTGCTCTCTCCATTTATTAGGCTTGCTTCTCTTTCTTCGTGGATCGATTTCACTTTTCTCCTCTTTTTACCGCTGCGCGCCGCCGCCACACACACACGCCAGCCACACACAACACAACAACACAACAACACAATTGCCGACGACGACGACGACGACGACGACTCCACACACAGCAGCGGCGCAGCTGCTGCTGGCGGCCCGACCTCAAAGCAAGGTCCGGACAAGGGGAGCCCCCGTTGCTCAAAGAAGGTTGGCGGCCGGCCGGCGGGGGTGAGAAACGAAGCCCAAATTTCTTTATATTAAAGGTCACTCACAAAAGTCCCCATTTTGTATAGTCGGGCCGCAGCCCGGGCCGCCGACCCTAGCCTTTGCCCGACCTCAAATTTATTTTACGCGTCCCGCGCAGCTTACGTCGTATCATCGTAGCCTTGCTTCTTTGCTCTTTTCAAAATTTCGAAATGATCTCATTGTTAATAACTTCTGCTATTAATTACGTCATACTATTGTTATATGTTTGTACGCACTTGCTTTACATTTACAGTGTAACACCTAAGTTTACTCTGTCTCGTTCTTCATCATATTATTGATTGATAGATACCAGGCTTCTTTTCTCCAACAAAATCTTCGAAGAGTATCTGTGTAGCAGCCGACGATTGCAATTGTGAAGAAGTAGTTTCCCACTCAAATCCTTGTCCAATAAAATTTAGAAGAGGGGCGAGATCCCTCTTACTTTGAACAGTACATATAGCATGTCAGGGCCGAATTCCAATAGCACAACAAATAATATCATATCGCCCCAGCTCCTCGAACAGAATGAAGACATAATAGCAGCTGTGGTCGAAAATCTTCAGCTCGGTCGTCTTGAAGATTGTATGAAGCACTTTATGGTATTGCAATCGAACCTTGTCTCTCTGGCAATGGAACTCGACAATTTTCCATCGTCTAACACAGATCCATACGAAGCTTTGTATTCATTTCCCGACGAGATAATGAGGACGGATGTATTGGAAGACCTGCAGCCCCACGATGCGAGGACGCTGCCAAAGGCTCCACCTATTCCGCCATGTCAGCGTTGCGCCATGCTACAGGTATGAATGAATGCGATGCAATGCGGTGCGGTGCAATGAATAAATATGATGTATATCGTATGATGAAAGATGTATGATGTATGATGTATGATGTATGTTACAAGACTATGAACACGTCAAGAAAGAAAGGCACACGTACGCGATATCATATACAGTAGTAGCCAGCTAGCTAGCTAGCCGACCAACCAACCTGAATAGCATTCCTTTCTTGAAATGTATAGTTTAATAGTATCATTTCTCATTTACTTTCCCACTTATTATTTTCTTTTGTAACTCGTAGCGATCCGCGCAGTACTGTCGCCAAGTTATGATGCACGTCGACCCGAGCGCCAAGTTCTCTAATTCCGAACGAGATGAGTTTCTGCGCGTGGCCCAAGTGCTTTGTGCGCGACACAAACAGCATACGACGGAGAACAAGGAGGGGGCAAAACCTAAGCGCAACTACAAACGGTGGAGCCCGAATGAAATACACAATCTACTGGTGGCCATTAGCATATGTGGTACGAGAGATCTGCAGAATCTTGAGATGCTGGTGGCGAGTCGCTCGGCTAGTCAGGTAAGAAGTATAGCGCATGAACGTGTAGTATGGGTAACAAATGAAATATTTCTTCTTCTTTTTCTTCTTTTGTTTTCTTGTTTCCTTTGAACTTCTTACTTTCATTGTACGAACGTTCTCAATATTGCGTTTATATAATACTATTCTCACTCTTCCGAATAAATCTCTTCCTATTTAATATATAATATACATACTCACTTGTTGTATGCATGTATGGATGTCATAGATTCGAGGATATATTTCCAAGTACATGAAGCCAGAAGAGCATGTAAGTCCTACAGTACTGGAGCTGCTCCGCTCCGCTCCCACGGGCTACCAACCCACCACTACTTTGGCCCCGTTCACCACTCGAGCAAAAATCGATATAGACACGCCCATGGGAGGCAGTGTTGGCGGTGTGAAAGGAGTCGTTCCTGCGGATCTGGCTCTTCATCAGTTTCAGTTTAGGCCCACCGACTGCAACCAGTCACGCGGCAACCCGAAGACTCAAGTGCACAAAGGTCTGCCTGTTGTTGGTGGAAGTGGGTTGGGAAGTAATAATAATGCTAATGATTTGAATGACGTTAGCGGTATTAAAGGGGGTGGAGAAAGGGGTAACATGAACTTAGACAGTACGGGTACAGACTACACTACCTCAAGCTGTAGCGGCAGACAGTGCAACACGGCCTCCTCCTCTTCATTGTCAGCACAACAGCCAAGCAGCAGCAGCAGTGACAGCAGCAGCACCTTGAACACTTCAACTTTGGCCCCTAGGCATGGAGGGGAGCACAACTTTAGCGCGCTCTTTAGTATCGCAACGGCAGTGGATGAAACTAGAAGTAACAGTAGCGGCAGCAGCAGCAGTAGTGGAGGTAGTAATAATAGTAAGAACAACGGTAGCAGCGCGGTGTCGGTTCACACTGGTGGCGGCGTGTCTGCCCCTACTCTCGTTGGTGGGCTCTCGGGGCCGTTGTCAATGAGACAACCCCACCAGTTGCAGTATAATAGTAATAATAATAGTAGTAATAATAATAGTAATAATAATAATCAGCAGCAGCAGTTAATGGTACCTACTGCTGGTGGCGTAGGTAGTCTAAGTGGCAGCAGCAGCAGCAACGATACATATACGTATAATAATGGAGGTTCTTCTTCTTTTGCTGCTGATATGGGCCCGCCCATGAATATCAGTAGTAGCAGTAGCAGCAGTAACTCGAAGGCACCGCCTCCTTTTGCGCGACAAGGAATCATGAAGCACAAAAAGGAGCAGCAACTCAAAGGAAGTAGTAACATCAGTAGTAGTGGTGGCTATAGTAATCTCTCTTTATCGGCCCAACCTGCGCCTTCGCCTTCTCCTTCGTCTTTGTCTTTAATGGGTGCAGCAGCAGCAGCATCTTCCTTTGCATATGTACCAACTTATGTGCCCACCTCACAGCAACAACATCTCCAGCAACAGCAACAGCAGACACAAAGCGTTGTACAACAGCAGCAGTATGGGCAGCAGCAGCAGCAGCAGCAGCAGCAGCAACAAGGGCTGCATGTGCGAGGAGGAACATATCAGTACCCCCCCAACCGCACACTGCCACTACCACTACCACAACAACAACAACAACAACAAAGAGAACAGCAGCAGCACTCGATGCAACATCAGCCACCACTTGAGTTTAATAGTAGATCCACTCCAATGCAACAACAGCAACAACAGCAACAACTACAACAACTACAACAACAACAGCAGCAGCAACAACAGTTCCAGTATCAACAGCAGCAGCAGCAGCAGCAGCCACAATTAATAGGTCGAACTACGGCTCACTATCCTGGTGCAGGGCCCTTACCACTCAAGAGTAGTAGCAGCAGTAGCAGTAGTAAAAGCCACAGGAGCACGACCACTAGCAATCGCAAGAGCACTGGTAGAAGTAACAGTAATAGTACTACTAGCAGCGCTTCCTCTAATACTACTACTACTACTACTACTACTACTACTACTACTAATGCTGCCAGTGCCAATGCTACGGGTCGCGTAAGCTCGTCACGTAAGAAGGACGGCGCGCCTACACAAAAGAGGTATGCAATCCAGATAGGACCCGACGGAAAGGTGAGGGCGATAGCTGTCAAAGATGAAAATGACATAACCACCATCAGGAGCAGCAGCAGCAGCACAGTAGCAGCAGACATCCGAAATCCTTCTTTTTATTCTTCTTCCAGTGGTCCAGCGGCGGTTGATAATGCTGTTTTGGCTTCTGGTTTCAATGAGAAGGGCATGGACGTACAAGCTTTCGATTCTTCAGCAGTTGCGGCTGTGGCGGCTACAAACGGAAGAGCCAACGCAAGTACAGCCGCAGCCAGTGTTGGCGACAACGGCGGCGGCGACAATGATAGATTAAGCCATGAAAAGCAAAAGAAGACAGGAATAGATGTTCTCTCTTCTCAAACAGCAACATCGATAGGAGCAACAGCAGCAACAGCAGCAGCAGAATCTTTTGGCAAACAGCGGGGCGCCATTACGTCCACCTCCTCCAGCAGCAGCGAGAGCAGTACAAAAGGAAACAATGTGAGGAAAAGGAGTGAATCTGAAGACAGAATCACGGCCGCCGGTATTGGTATTGGTAGTAGTAGAAGTAATAATCAGTCCATGTTTGCTACGGTTGTTGGGGCCACGGCAAGACCTCCCTTCTCTCCTCATCGTCGGCTCTCAACCAACACTGCCTCTTCTTCGTCATCGTCTTCGGCAACAAGAGAGGATGGCAAAGAGCAGGGCAGTGGGGGCGACAGCAGTGAGTTGATTATGGAATACTCTGAGTGTTCAAACCCAGAGCTGATTGAGTTTGAGAATGATAATAGCATTTCGTTCATGTAAAATATTGTTCAGTACGTACATCAAACCAACCAACCGATCCACCCAAACAAACCAACCATCCAAAACGAACGAAATATTGCAAGGTGTATACTAAGCTTTAAGCTTGGAAGGTTGTACATATTGTAATAATTTAAGAAATCGCATGATGCTTCTGCCTTTCCCAGGCGTTCTCAGATCACAGCATCTTTGTCGCAATTCTTTCTTGCTTACAAAAATTATCTATTTTGCCCTCTTGCATATAATTTGCTAAATGCTAGATATAGATGCTAGTACTGCCAATGCTGACAACTAGTAAGTTCTAGAGAGAAACATACACAGTGTTTGCCTTGTCCGCGGCTGCCTCTTTTTCTTTTTCTTTTTCTTTTTCCTCCTATATATATAAACGCACGAAACTATATTTCCACACCGTCAGCTCTGAGAAGCAGTAAGTAGCACCTCCGACTTGTACGACAATACCCGTATGTTTTCTCTGTATCACTGCCCAAAGCAGATGCTTCACGATAACGAAAGTAAGTCAATTAGTAGCACTAGAATGTCACTTTATAGCTGCCCGTTTTGTAACTGTTTCGGTTTTAGTAAACAAAACTTATAAGGTGGCTGCCACCTCTGCAGCAGTTGGGATCATAGATAGATCGATCTCGGGACGCTTGTAACTCTCGGTCAGTGTTTTATCTTTGGATTTATCAGTGATGAATCCGTTGGCAATAGCTGCATGTGACATGTCTTTCACAACGACGGAGCCGTCTGCCACCACGTCGTACCTCAACACGTTTTTAACAGTCTCGGGCTTGATGTAAACTCTCTTGCCCAGTGTTGGGTAGATCTGCTGCACCTGTTTGTCCCACCAGCTCATCAGCCACAACATAGGAAAAGGTGCGACCATGGAGGTGCACTTGTAGCCAAACGGAGCAAACTCTTTCTTGAGAATATCTGCGTAGGCGGGCATAGGAAAAGTGGCGGAGTGAACAATGAAACGGCGTCCTGCGGCCTCGGGAGTGGTCATCGCTAGCAAATGCACCTAATAAAAGAGTTAAAGATAACAGTAGAGAACAAAGAAAGAAAACAAAAACAAATGGATTAGGGATTTACATAGAGATACATAGGCAGTATTGAAAATGCTACACTAACACACACACACACACACACTAACCTTGGCCACATCGTACACGTGACAGACGAACATGTCAATGTCAACAAGAGCAGGCATTTCTGCGAGCAGGATCTGACGAGGCACGTCAGCAGAGGAACACCCATTCGACGACAACATAGGCCCTTGCACAAAGGTGGGATTCACGCATGCGAGCTCAAATCGGCCGTCCTCGGGAAGAGATCTCCAGAAATCCCACGCTGCCATCTCTGCTCTGGCTTTGGACTCTGTGTAGGCATCGATTGGGTGCGCCGCATCGTCTGCATTTATATGTTGGATAATTATTACAGTCATATTTGGTAATATCATAAGAGTCACTTTATATTCATATGCAATGGCAGTATAAGAACACTATTTGGGGTTTGATATATAAAAAACAAACCATTTCACAAGCACTTTTTGTAAGGAACAACACCGTCTTAACCATATATAGCATACTATACCTCTCAATCCTACATGTTACTCACTCAACTACTCAACTGTTTAGTTACGCACTTACCGATAACAGTGAAGTTCTCCTCTGTGAAAGGTCTTGCGGCCACGGACTCTTGACCATAACCCACCGATGCGAAAGAGGATGTTACTACCACTCGCTTGGGTCGCGGAGAAGCAGCTGCAGCCGCACGTAGCACGTGCATTGTTCCGTCGACAGCAGGACGGATCAAATCATCCTTGTGCGCAGGCTTGGCAGTAGGAAAGGGACTCGCGACGTGCCTTCGGTAAAATATAACACAGATCGGGGAGCGAATGTTGGGAGTACAAGTACAAGATGATATTGCATTCAGATCAGTGATGCATCACCGCAAGTATGAAATCAAATACAGCATTATTAGTTTGTCAATGAGAACAATAAATATACTCCGCCACAACAAGAAGCAATAGCACATCATCAAGATATACTATATATACTTACAATAAAAAGGTGCATCCACTGACAGCCTCATCCCACCCCTTCTCAGATGTAAGATCCGCCTCGACCAGCTCAATTTTGTGCGTGGAGCCAGGACACAAGTCGCGTAGGTGGCTCACTTTGCTCTCGTTAGAAACACTTCTTACAGTGCCTCTGACACGGTAACCCTGTTTCAGTAGGCAGTATGCTACCCAAGAGCCAATGAATCCGGACACTCCAGACACTAAAACCAAAGGCGTTGCTGCTGCGGAAGACATTATCTTCTCAAAATAAACCGAAATAAAAGCTAAAGTCGATAATTGATGAATGGGTAGAGGTATGCTTTACCAATAGTCATTTATTTTCTTTAATTTAAGTTTTACCGCCCGGGTGGAACATTCAGAACTAACGTCGTAAACCTGGTACGTCGTAAACCAGGTAAACCAGGTAAAGAATGAAGAAGAAGCAACGCACAACAACAAGAAAAAAAGAGAAGTACCGTAATAATACGGTAATAAGCGATGCGGAATGTTGAAATCCTGGAAATCTGGAAATCACTGGCTGCTGTGGTCGTTTCGTGCAACAGCAGTACCGGCGGTGCGTATAGTACTCCAATCACCAATCACAGTTCTGGTATACCCCCTTCTTTTGTTGGTTCTACCAACAACAACAACAACAACAAGAAGCAACAACAATGTCCGGACAATGATGGGCGGGGGGATATATATATCTTCTCTTCTTGTTGGTTGTTCTACTTACGATATCTTCGAATCTGCATGATGCCCGCCCACTCTTATCCATTCTTACGTGACGCACCAAGGTTGATATTAAGCGATCACAATATTAGCAATCCTAGCAAATCATTGTGTTCTAAGATTCGGTACTACATCGCCATTCAAAAGCAATCAGCAGCCATCAACAAGTAATAAGCAGATGATGAATAGAGCTTACGAGAAGCCCAATGGGGCAGCACTAGATTTCAATTTCTGGATGGATAAAAGTGGCGGCGGCATTGACTCCATACCATACCTACTGGACAGTGACATAACGCAAGCCATAAGAGATTTGATGCATGCGCGCACACCTAAATATCTGAGCAAGCGTCACCAAACACACAGCGGCTCTTCATTGCTTGTGGTGGCGATACACGCCTTGGACTTGAATGAGCTGGAGTGGCTACTGCCAAAGATTTCTTTCTTGCATGAGCGCTGCTCGTATATGCCAATACGACACATGAATACCATGACAGCTCTTTCTGCTCGAAATAGAAAGTCTATAAGTGCCAATCAGAGTCAGCAGCAACAAAGACCATTTCAGTACATGGAAGTCGATTCCATGAACTCTTTGATATTATGGCCAGAGAAAGCCCCCATCCGAAAGAAAGACCTTACTGCTGTGTCAGTTTCCGAATTATTTAGAGCACACAAAGTGATATTGAAGGTAAACGGATGATTGCGCAGATATTGACGTGCAGTGAGTAGTTAGTAGTCTGTTAAAGCTTCTGTATTACTTATACTACATACATTTCCTTGTATTCATATCTAACAACTCGCCATGCTCTGTTTCCTTCTTTCTTTTATCTTCTTTCATTTATCGCCCTCGCTCTTCCTCTGTCTGTCTGTCTTTCTTTCTCTTTCTCTACGTAGGGGGTGCACACGGATTGGACCGATGAGATGATATTTCTATCCTCCCACAATACGCAGAACAGCAGAGGCTACAACTACAAGGTTAATCCAGACAATGACCACTCTTTCGCCGCACGTTTTGACCCGCTACAGCTTGCTCTTGAACAGAAGAAAGCCGCTCTTGTAGTGGCGGACAATAAAGCGGTAGAAACGTATGTGCAAGAAATTGAAGTGTACTGCTCACTATCGAAAGCTCAGCAGAGGAACGATACAGTGAACGAAGATAAAGGTGGCGTTGTTGGCGACGGCGCAGCTGAGAATACAAGAAAAGGCAATGAAACGACCATTCACCCGGTGACGGGGGTATTCAAATGTATATCTGGCGAACAAGGTTGTTTCGTTCTTGTGTCCGATGCCCTCGGCCAAGTTTGCCCTAGAAGTGGTAGTGGTAGCAGCAGCAATAAGAGTTATCATAAATTGTACCTGTTGTGGGACCGATGGGACATAGACTGCTTGGTGATTGGAAAGGATGAACTGGGAGGGGCTAAGTGCACTGACGGGAGCCATACTGGTAGTCAGACATCAGCAGTGGCACAAGCTGGATCTCTTCTGGATATGCTCCATTCAATGCAGAAGGAGATACATACCGCAGAGGGCGACGTACCGGTACCGGTACTAAACCAGCAAGAGCTTTTCGCCAGTCCTGCACTCCGCTTTGTAAAGCTGGCAACTCCTTCTGCGAGTGGGTATACTCTGGATAAGAAAGAGCTTACATTGACTTATGACAGAGCGTATGCTATCTCTGGTAGCAGCAGCAGTAGCAGCAATTGTAGTAGTAGTAGTAGTAGTACAAATAGAAGCAGTGATTTTGTACCAACGGCGGAGAGTATTACTGGATCAGCTGATACGATAGCCACAATTACCACCACTACCACCACTACTGCTACTGCTGCTACTGCTGCTGCTGCTGCTGCAGATGCAGATGTTGGCGCGGGGCAACAAAAAGTGAATCCTATGCTGAGTTTACTGCACAGTAAAGTACGTGCGGTTCAGTCAGCTTATGGTATCGCTGAAACCCAGCAGAGTTGTAGTGGCGGTAGCAGTAGCAGTAGCAGTAGTATAGGCAGCACCCACAGTACAGCTGTACTGTTTGATACATTGCTATTGAGTGCTGAGTTGCTAGTGCTGACGGGGTACATGCTTTTTGCTCCGGATATAGTAGAAGGCTCTGCATCAGCCAAGGCAAGTATTAATAACAACTTTGTCCCTTATTTATCGACGTACAGTGAAGAGTGGGCCAGCAATAATAGCTATGGTAGTAACAATTATAGTGACAGTAGCATGCATGGTATCAGCTTCATTGATGAAGAAACACACAATTTAAGTGGGCTGTATGCAGCGCAAGAAATGACATCAACTTGGGCTGAGCACAAGCAAAAGTATACTGATGACGAATCTGGTCTGGAAGATGGCGAAGAAGAAGAAGAGGAAGAGAGAGAGGCAGAAAAGCACACTACAAGTGGTACAAAGGATAAGAACCACAGCAAGGAAGTGGAGGAGAAGGAGGAGGAGAGAGAATTGTTGTCACTGTTACCATCAGCAAAGCGAGCGAGATTCGAGGATCTGGTATGCTCTGCTCAGATTCAAAGTGATGCCATCGTTGGCAGTAGAAGTGGTAGTAATAGCAATGATACAAACTTGCTGCCAGCCGCCGAGCATTCGTCGCAGCAACAGCAGAGAAAGGGGCCACTGTCTGTGTGTGCCATTGATTGCGAAATGTGTCTCACATCTGCCGGGCTTGAGCTCACACGCCTCACTGTTGTCAGCTTGGAGGCAATAGAATTAGATTTACTGGTGAGTGGAGTAAGGACTTCTGTTTTATTCGGTTCCATTTTGTGATAGTCATTGTAGACTGTACCTGTACGCCGTACTGACTGTTACCGCTTCTTTATTTGAACATAACAATATCAGTATGCGAATATTATTCTTAATATTTTTATATATCTTCTTTCAAATCTTCTGTTCATACTTTCTTTATTATAGGTGAAGCCGTGTCGACCTATTATCGACTACAACACGCAATTCTCTGGTATCACTCATGAGTCTCTGCAATCCGTCACTGCAACTATAGACGACGCGCGCACCGCTTTGCAGCAGCTTATAAGTGCGGATACCACAATCGTGGGCCATTCCTTGGATAGTGATCTAAAAGCACTGCGCATCGTACATGGAAAAGTTGTGGACACTGCTGCTCTTTTCCCGCACCCAAAAGGCTTGCCATTCAAACACTCTTTGAAGAAACTCGCCAAGGATGTACTTCATATTAGCGTTCAAGACAGCGAAGGTATTGCTATTATTGCTATTATTTAATTATATGAACACGTGCGTATATACAATGCTATTCTTTATTGCTATTGGATTTTGTTGTTACTGTTACTATTACTATTACTATTAGTATTATTCTTGTTATTAATCGTCCAGCCTGATTAAGATATTTATTATACTTCTGCCATAATATGTTTTTTGCAATACTTTCTTTTCTTGTTTAGGCGGTCACGACAGTGCGGAAGATGCGATCGTAGCACTGCTCCTCGCACTATCAAAACTACTAGTTGAAAGAGACTCTACGAAAGAAAGTCAACCTGATTATTACTCCTCTCTGTTACAGCTACCTACTGTTTCTATTCCCATAGACGGTCCAGGGGAGTTGGATGCAGTGGAGAGGGAGCCGCTATTCAGCAGTAGTGCTGCGTTTTACAACAAACACCAAGATGGTACGAAGAAAGACAAAAGTGGTAAAAATACCGCTCTCACCACCACTACTACTACTTCTACTAGTACTAGTAGTGATGATAGATGTAGTGGTGGTGATGATGATGATGATGATGATGATTGTGTCAGCAGGCCAGTAGTATCGTCGCTAGTGCTTCACAGCTGCGCCGTGCATGCAGCCCGTCCGCTGTGGGAACAACATTCTCTCGGATACAGCTTAGACAGCGACTGCTGTAGGAGCAGCAGTGCAGCGGCAGCACCAGTAGTAATAGCAGCAGCCGCACCTGCAGTGTGTAGGGGCGACAAGCGGGGCAATGTTGTACTACTGGCAAAAAGACATACTAATAGTGCCCAAGCAGCACAGGAGTGTGCCGCAGATCTTCGTCGCTTCAAGATGCAGCAGCAGCAGCAGCAGCAGCAACAGCAACAGCAACAGGAGCATGAAGCGGAACAAAAGCCGGAGCAGTTTGTTGGCTGGGTCGATCTAGTATGCGATTTCACTGCAGGCGGTCGTGAATTTGACGACAAACAGTGGGAAGAGCAGGAGCTTCATTCGACTAATAATGGCAGCAGAATTACGTCAGCCGAACAGTTGAACAGCCACCTGCTAGCCTTGAACGAAGCTACTCCAGCAGGTACTACCATCATGGTCATTACGCAAGGTGATCTAGGGGATGTGAAACAGTTGTCGGGGAGGAAGCAAAGGTGAGTTTTCATTCATTTAATGCCATTGCTGCAAAGAAAAGTAGAATTTATTTGTACTTACACTTACATATGTATTCATATATTTTATTCGACATCATGCGGCTCTTATTTCGTACCGTTACCTTATCAATATATTGTTATATATACTGTACATTATGTAAACTACTATTCTCTGTGTGACTCTTTAATATATTGTTATATATACTGTACATTATGTAAACTACTATTCTCTGTGTGGCTCTTCTTCCGTTTGCTCGTCGTCTCCAACAGGTACCGGTGGGAGCAGAATATCTTGAAGAGGCAATCAATGCAAAGCACAGCAGCCAAGCTGTGCAACAAAGAGGAGGTTTCAACTAGTATTGGTACCACTACCACTAGCACTACTGATTCAACAACGACGCCAACAGCTGTAAGTTCTACTGCTACTGCTACTGCTAGTACTAAAAACAGTCACAACACTACCGCTAACGGTGGACGCAGCAACGCAGACTCCAACACTATATGGTCTTCGCAGAAGGACGAACCCGCTCTGATTGAAGCTGCGGCCAGAGCCATTCGTGGCGGTGTGTTTGTCACTCGGCAGAAGGGAATGGAAGAAGAGTAGAGAAGAGTGGAGAGAGAAGAGAGGGGAATGTAGGGAAAAGTGAGTGCAGGGAGTGAGTGAGCGGTTAAAGCATGACAGCAGTAGCTGTATTGCTGATAGTATAGTAGTAGTGGGCTCTTTTATTTCTTGAATCCGGTGTGATTCCAATAGTCCGTTAACACATTTGGGTCCCGGCCTCCCATCTCCTCGGCCAACTGTGGCCATAAACCCTTCTTACCGTCCGGCCAGGCCCTCTTTCGCTGCACAATGGTCGCTTTTTCTGCATCAGTCAGAGGAGTTTTATTGGTATATGTCTTCAGAGACGTTTTGTAACGACCGTATTGCATTTGCAGGTAGCGAGCAGTGCGATTATTCAGTGCCAGGCTAATTGGTACCCAATTTATCTTCCCGTCATCACCTGTGTTTTCCAGCACAAGGCGGACAAGCTCTTGCGTCTATAATTATGCAGGGCGAGGCATAAGAGGCAAAGACATAAATGGCGTAGAAGTAGCAGGAAAATGAATATTTAGATTAAGTAAAGAGTGGGAATACTTACTGTACGTTAATAGGGGAAAGAAAGACACAGCAGCACGGAGTGGGTTTTTAATAGGGAAATAAAGAAAGGAGGCAAAGCGTTAAAGACTGCAGCACATTACCTCTTCTTTGTTGAGTGGAATATTATTGGGGGCTTTCTTTGTCTTCATATTGATCCATCTATTATTAAGCTCATCTCTTTCAGTTCGGTGGGGAAGGTACTGGTCTCGAATGAGGGACCATTTTCCTTCCCCATGTTCATGGATCCCTTTCTCCAGTAAAGCATCCTGAGTATACACAGACAAAAACAAAATCGCAACAAGAAATAAGTCACGACTAGTAGTTCAAAGCGAAATGGGGGCATTCAAACGCGCAGTTTAACAGTGGAGTGGCATGAGATTAATGAATATAGGACGCAGCAACAGGAGTGCTTTCTGTGTATATTTCTTTACCTCAGCCTGGCTCCAACGTCTATTCCCACCGACACCAGAGCCGCTTAATTTCGCGCTAACTCTACCTGTAGATAGGTCTACTCGTCTAGGATTCCGGCCAGATACTGCAGTCGCAGAAGAGCCCTTCTTTCCAGCAGTAACTGAGCGTCGAGATGAGCGAGCTGCAGCAGCGACAGAATACTCGTCATCATCATCGCCATCTTCCGCCCCTTCCTCGTCCTCGTCCTCTTCGCTACTATCTTCAGTAGACCACTCACTTCGGCTCGAGTCTCCGTCATCATCCTCGCTCACCGAGTCGGTGCTGTCAACACCTCCTCCTCCTCCTCCTCCTCCTGCTCCCCTACCTCGGTCTTGGTGGTCGCCTTTTCCCTCCTCCTCCGAAGAAGAGTTGTTTAACGCGTAAGAGACTGCTTTTAGAGCAGACCTAGAAATAACAAGGTGTACAAGAGTTGATGAAATTAGAAAATATGGAAATGTTAGAGTAGGGGACATTTTGCAAGAGGAGAAGGAACGAAAGTAATAAAACTAGATTAGAAAGCTCTTTTTACCTTCGCATGGGTCGCCCAGTATGACTCACAAGGGTATCATTCTCAGTAACACCACCTTGTAACGATGCAGCAGTGGCAGAAGAGGAAGAAGAAGAGGAAGAAGAAGAGGAGGCAGCAGCAGCAGCAGCAGCAGCAGCGACAGCACTGGCCTTTATAGCAACGGGGCTTGACTCGCTATTCTCTGGGAGAAGACGACTGTCGTTCTTCTTTTTCTTCTTTCTATTATTCCTCTTTCTCTTTTTCTTCTTTTTCTCTTTGCCACTCTCTGCTGCTTCTTCTTCATTGCTAGAACTACTACTAGAACTGCCTTCGTCGTCGGAATTATCGGCTGCTACTGACGATCCCTTCTTCTCTCCAGGTGAAGGAAGAGGGGGTGGCGGCGAATCATTCGCCTTTTTCATCTTTGTCGCTTTGGCTTTGGCCTTGGCCGCAACTGCCTCTGCCTTCGCTTCTGCCATGCGCTCCTCCGTCATCTCCAAGTAAGCTGTACCAACATTAGAGTGGTTCAGTCTACCGGTTGACGGGGTGGTGGTGGCACCATTGCCATCGAGGATGGCCATGATCTCGTCGAGCTCCTTGTTGGTTGGAAGGCGGCGCTCTTTCAATAGCATATCAAGCTTGGCGCTGACTATACCGTGTTGGATTTTGCTAATGTTGTTGAGATTCACTGCGTCGTCCGCAGCGTGAGTGTAGTTCTTGTAGTTGGAAATGTCCAGTGTAGGCAAATCATCCACAGCAGAAGGGTCTCTCATAGCGGCTTCAAACTCACACTTGGCCTTCCACGATATCATGAAGCGGCCCTTCTTATGCTCTCTGCGCCGCACACGTTCCCAGGTCTCTTTTTCCTTTTCCAACCTAAACGGTCTTGCCTGGCAGTGGTAGCACATGCAACCTTTCTTGTGTGTCAGCGTGCGAAACTCGTCAACGCTCTGACCGTAAATGGTGAACGGCAAGTCGATTTTGTGCTTCTGCAGTAGTTCCTCCACCTTGGGGTCGTAGTACAACTGTCCTGGAATGCCATGCGTACGCCAAAAGTGTTCGACGTGAATCCTAACCAAGGACGAGAGCCTTGGCTTGACGGGGAAGTTGTCCGAGGCCATGTAGTTTTCACAGATGAACAATAAATCTTCTGTTCGTATCGTGGCGTAGGAAGCCAGCAACATGAAGCAGTCGTGAGTCAGATACTCCCACGTGACCATCTTTCTTCGGAGGGCATCTTGAACAACCGCTTTGAATTCGGGTGTGTAGAAGGAAGCGGTGAAGAGAACCTTGTCATTAAGAATAAATTGCCGTTCCCTCCAGTGATTAAAGAGCAAATCGCCTTCTTCGTCTTCGAATGGTGGATCCAAGTCTTCCTCTGGTCCGGCCCGCATTTCCGACACGAGGAAAGGTCTTGACGTTTCGATACCGGGAGGGACCCAGATGTAAGGCTTTGGCACGCCCTTTTTACCGTCTGCGATCCATATCTCTACACACTTTGGCTGGTGCTTGGACCAGGCCTTTGACTGACAGGAGGTGCTGCAAAAGCGAGCTGCACCACAGCGGCGACAGATGAACTCGCCAGGCTTTGTGCAATCTGGTCCTTCGCACGGAGGATAGTTCTTTCCTTTGCCTTTAGTAGGCTTGGGCTGGGCATCTGTCTGTGGCGGTGGTGGTAGTGGTAGTGGGCCAAATATGGGCTTGTCTAAAACAGCACTAGCACTAGCAGCACCAACCCCATTGGCTTTCGAGTGCTTGATTGGTGGTGAGTGTGGTGGTGGTGGTGCTGCTGCTGCTAGTCGTTTTTTACCAAATGAGGCTTTAGTAGGGGTGTCATCAGTATCAATTACATTTGCATCTGCTGCAGCAGCAGTGTTTGCTCTAGTAGCAGACATTTCGACCTTGTTTGCTTGCTATCGGTAACAACAGCTGTTCGGTATTTGATTATTATAAGTCACCGAAAGACTGTATTCAAATTATATTGACTCAATGTAGAACGTGATTATATAATTTGATGTAAAGAAGTTCTTATTTTTGATTAGCTCCCTTCATCTGCTACACTTTTCAACGTAAAGAGCAGCAGGCGCAGAAAACATAGGATCCTCTCATCCACTTCAACTGCTTGTTGTGCAAAGCACATGATGATGCTGTACCCGGTACTGGTGTACGGCGCGCGCGGCGGCGGCGGCGGCGGCACGCGCACGCACACGTCGTCGTCAGCAGAGAGTGAGTCTCAGTCACAGCAGCAGCAGCCATCATCATCATCATCCGGCCGCCAGCCACATCCATCGTCGGTACCGGCGGTACGCACTGACAACAATATGAAAATAATTTTTATCACAATCTTATGATTATAGAAAGTTGTATATTCGTATAATAATGAACTCAACAATCTCAACACCTCTGACTGCTGTCAGTACCCCACGAGCCCCCGAGCTCGCCACAGCTACTTCCGTCCGTAGTAATGGTAGTTCAAATATCGTTGAGGATGAAAGCTCCGTCCCCAAACCCACCGGAGTCGATATAACATTGTGAATAGTATTGTATATACGCACGTGTTCATATAATTAAATATTTAATGAAGATGATGTATGTATTCGTAGGGCTCCAGTACCCGTACTGTCCAAGAGAGAGTTTGCTGCTCGGAGTGTGATCCTAGAGAGAGCGATGATATACAGTAAAAGTCCCCATTTAATTCCCCCCATAATCATCTAAAAGTCCCCATTTGGGCGCCT
>JACKZZ010019522.1_pt1 | contig 23770 bp, 20 predicted proteins | sample 8027871 | NCBI WGS metagenome assembly JACKZZ01 (sample SAMN15724774, study PRJNA655200) | protist metagenome | isolation source: fluorescence activated cell sorting (FACS) single amplified genomes of... | place: USA: West Boothbay Harbor, Gulf of Maine | collected 2000-07-19 | reverse complement strand
TTAGTGAAATTTGGTGAAAAATATGCGAGAATTAATGGTATTGCAGTGCAATCGAATCCCAGCCGTACATTTTGGCATAATGAATCAGATATGCACTTAAAGATATATATATCCCATTTTTTTATTCATTCTTCGAACGTTTCAACAGAGAAAAAATAAAATCGTATTAACCAACAAAATAATACAATAACATTCTACTATATACATATTCACACATTCAAAAAACATGTTAAGATTTGCAAATACATTTAAACAAATTCATAGGCGCCCATCGCCAATATCAAGAGTAATCCACCGTGCGTTTACTTCTGGTAGTAATAATGTTGTTGAGAATGGTGATGAAGTCTCTGTAGCATATACTGGCACGTTAGCATCTGGAGAACAATTCGATAGTTCTGCAGGACGTGATCCACTCAAATTTAAAGTTGGCCAAGGCTTAATGATCAGCGGTTTTGATAAAGGTGTTGTTGGCATGTCTGTAAACGAAAAGAAAGTGTTATCATTACCACCATCTGATGCATATGGTGAAATTAATCCTGAAGCAACCGTCAAAGTACCAAGAGATCAACTTTCACCAGACCTTGAATTAGAAGTTGGCTTACGATTACAAGCGGCAAACGGAGCAACTGCGGTAATTACAGAATTCAACGACCAAGAAGTTACGTTGGATACGAATCATCGCTTAGCAGGTGAAACATTAACATTCGATATTGAATTAGTTGAATTGACCAAAGCAGCTGATTTACAACAGTTAAAATTGGAAACAATTACAGAAGGGGATGGAAAAACTTTCCCAAAAGCAGGTGATCGATTAAAAATGCATTACACAGGTACATTAGCAGATGGCGGTACAAAATTCGATTCATCCAGAGATCGTGGCCAACCGTTTGAATTTCAAATTGGTGTCGGCCAAGTTATTGCTGGTTGGGACCAAGGTGTAATTCAAATGAGTGTGGGCCAAAGAGCCAACTTATATATTCCAAGTGAAATGGGATATGGTGCTCAAGGTGCAGGTGGTGCGATTCCACCAAATGCAGATTTAATCTTTGATGTTGAATTGTTAGAAATTTTATAAATAATCGTCTAAGAAAAAAATATTAGATTTGTCTCTTGAATTTATTAAAAAACTTTTATCATAGTACGTGTATCAAAAATAATACGTATGATTAGGAGTTCAAAGTATGTAAACAAAACGTGTCTATTTTTGCTTGTTTTAATATAAATTGTATGTGATTCAAATGTATGTATATGTATATCACAATGTAAAAAAATGTTTTTTCTTTTCTGAATAATATACACGAGAGTCGTAATATATATAGAGAGTTTTGAGAATATGTGTCAATAAAAATTATTTTATTTTTATTCATCAATCAATGACAACAACAACCAATGGATGATTATATTTCAATTCCCTTGCCTTCGTAATTACAGTTTCTACAATGGTAGTTGCTTCATCCAAAGTTAACGACAATGCAACTTTTCTTGCCATATCTTTATTTCAATAGAAAAACAAATTAGGTTGTTAATTTGATTATCCTATTCGTGAAACTTTTTGATGCTTCCCGTTCTCGTCTCTGTTATGAATTACTTTCTCCCATCGCTACCACCATGACGGGTATATACTGTATTGTTTATTACACAGAGTGTGAATATCTTTTTTTAAATTAATAAAAGTGGGTTGGGTTTAATCTAGGTCCCAGACTTTTCAGGTTGGGTTGGGATTTCACTATTTCACTCATGATGTACCAGTGTTATACTTGTTACAATAATGAAAATACATATATTTCGTTACATTTTAATAATGCTATTAGTATTCTATTTTACATTTTAACATGGATTGATAGGAAGAATTATGTAAATACTAGACGTTACTCTAGTTACAGGTTAGGTACCTTTTCTTTATTTGGATTTATTTGGCCTTGTAGTATCCTTGCCAGCTTGATGGATCAGTTGGGAATAGAAATTAACACACATTTATATATATATATATATATATTTAGATGGATAGGTATTAATATATATAGATAGATAGATGCATACCAAATGAAGAACGCTTATCATAACACATATGCATAAACACAGCAAACACCCAATAACGACAACAACACAAAACAATGGAATTGAAAATAAAACGAAAATTAATATTAGAAAGAAAAAATATATTTCCATCCTCTATTATACGTACATCGAAATCAATATCGCCTAAAAAAAAACGTGTATCTTCGATATCATGGTTAAAAAAAAAGTTAAATAATAACAATAAAAATAAAATGGTTAATAAATATAATAGATCACCATCTAAACGTATAAAACAGGAAATCATGTCGTTTTTCTATCGTCCATCAAAAGTCGTTGCATATTATCCAACAAATGAAACTGAATCTACTAGTACATATTACGTACACAATCAATCCATTAATTCCACACGGAAAGCACATAAAATAATAAATGTAGTGTCAAAGGAACAAATATGGCATAGTGAAAAATGGAAAACAATAAATATATTAGATGATTTACGGATTAATTATAATAAGAATGCATCGTTAATTGATAAATTTTATAGTCAATATCCATCATTATTATTTAATAATGTTGGCAAAAAAATGAAATTGGTCGTATTGCTGAATCGGCATGGGAAGCAATGGAACAAGGTGAAGGTGCGATGTCAGTCGCATCTCCAATAGCTTATGTTAATTCTATTACGATGGAATCATTTTTATTCTCTGGGATGACAAAGAAAAGGGCAAAAGCAATTGCAACCGCAAATTTTGTATCTCAAAGTCAATTAAGTAAACTTGCAGCTTTCGATAAAAAGCAAAAAGACGATGAAGAGCATTTTCATATGGTTGATATGGCAATTAAGATTCAAGCTCGATATAGGACAAAATTAGCTTGGAGAAAAGCTATTAAATATTTAAATGAAATAATGATAAAAGTCTTCGATGCTACTTCCAATACAACATATTATTATAACATGCGGGATCGTATAGTAATATATGAGAAACCAAAATTATTAGGTCGTCGTAATGATTTAGGTTTTTTAGCTCAGTGGCAAATACAATATGACTACATTACCATGTAAATATAAATCAATTGTCAACTCGTCAAATTCTGCAATAAATATCACTGCCATACCATTGAAAATCAATTCCAAGTTATATTCATATATATATGTAGACAATGCAAAAAAGCATAATGTAATTAATAGTAATATTTCAATAATTTCAGAAAGAAATTTTACGTGATACTTCCAATTTTTAATTGGTTTAAAGTCTTTCGTAGTCACTAGTAACAAACTGTTACGAATACTAGTCATTAAATTCAATTGTACATAATATGCAAATGTACAAATGATAATAAATGATAATGGTACATATGTTGTAGTAGTAGTTTCTGTATTTGATGTATTGATAAACTGATTAAAGAAAGGATTGTTGTATACGGGAACACTTGCAAATGCGTATAACAACAGAATTGTTTCAAATGTTTTGATAATGATACAACGCATCATAAATTGCCTAGATATCAAAGATTTGTCTGGACACAATACTATATCAATGGCACCTAATTTTATATCTTCGAATTGTGCATATGCAGAGTCAATTGCTAGATTGTCTACAATTTCTTTCGCCATATTGTCAAGATCCTCTAAATCTTCGTCGTTTTCCGCATATGCAAGATTTAAATAGTTGGCTGCATCGGTATTAACACTTGTCGCTGCTAATAATTGTTTGAATTTGTTAAATAATTTTTCTTCTTCAGTCGTTAAAGTCGGCATTTTAGACAGTGGTGGTGCTTGCTTTTTTTTTAATTCAAATTCAACCTTTACATCAACATTGTCATTGTTCTGCTTCGTTTCATCCAATGGTAACACTTTTCTAGACGAAAGCATTGTATTCATGTTCAATTTTTAATGTCTTTTCCCACACACGTTATTGATTGAATAGTAGGTTGTATTTTTTTGTAAGTTTGTCTATGATATTGTTTCTGTTTGATTATATATATATATATATATTTATGAGGTATATATAAGTCTATGTTTTTATTTTATAAATACTGTTTTACCAGTGTGTACAGTAGTATACTATACAGTAACTTTTTTACCCACATCATCCGCGAAGAAAAAAAGCAAGAAGTGTTCCGATTAGGAAAAGGCTGTGGCACGGTGCTATGATGGTGCTAACTCGATACTAAATATTACCATTAAAAATAAGTATAAAAATTGATAGACTAAGCAATATAAAATACAAATCCTTAATTTAAAAACTGCTGCAAATAATTAGAACACACGCTCTAATTGTAATTTGATTAACATAGGCAATGCAGCTTTAAAGATATCAAGCTTGGGATTTAATTGTCGACCTAAACCTTCTAATAAAATAATACTCAATACCAATGTAGTAAAAGAACTATCCACTTGGACTTGATTTTCACGAACTAGATTTAAAACATCTCTTAAAACCGTTCCTATTTCAATTTCATCCAAGTTAAACGTATCTACGACATTTACAATTTTTTCCATACCAGATATAAATTTTTCATGATCTGGACAATTTTCATATTTTGCTTGTTCAAGCATTAATTGACCAACAAGTCTTCCATTTTTCTCAGCAACTGCTTTGAAAACTCGTAAGAAATTTGTACGATCTCTATCAGTTAATTCAACTACAAGACCAGCATCTAAAAATACCAAATTAGAATCATTATTATCACCATACCTAACAAGAATATTACCAGGATGTAGATCCCCATGAACAAAATTATCTATTAAAACCATTTTAAGAAATGCTTTTACGCCAATATTCGCTAATTTAATTTTATTGATAACATGCTGTTGATTGGTACTACTACTACTACTGCTGCTGCTGCTTCCGCTACCTCCACTAACATTTTTACTATAATTTACATTTTTTCGATACGATTCCTCGTCTAACACTGATAATACAGGATCACCATGTTCAAATGATTGTACTAATACATGTTCATACGATAAAATTGGTTTTGGAAAATGAACATTCTTCCGTTTATTATTAAATAAATGGACATCATTATCATCACCATCACCATCCAATAATCCAAAGTTATATCGAAATCGTTTTAAATTGTTTCCTTCAACCCGTAAATCTAGTTGATTGGTCATATGATTGGAAAATAAATCAACTGCTTCTGTTATTTCTAACCATTTCATCCATGGAATTGCCATTTTTAATCCCTTTACAAAGCTTCTCATTAATCTTAAATCACGTTCAAATGCTTCACGAATATCATGGCGTAACACTTTTATAGCTACTACTTGTCCTTTCTTATTCACATCGTCATTTAATTTTAATACACCTTTATAAACTTGCGCTACACAACCACATCCAATTGGCTTAGAGTTAAATTCTGTAAATATTTCACTAATTGGCAATCCAATACTTTCCTCTATTTGTTTTTTTACATGATAAAACGGCTCTGGATTGACGTTAGAATGAAGTATGGATAACATACTACATGTTTTTGGTGGAAATAGATCGGGTCGCGTAGAAGCCCATTGTCCTAATTTTATAAAAGTGGGTCCAGCTTTTTGAATACACCATATAAATATTGTATTTAGCAATTCTTGTGTGTCTTCCCTCCATATTAATATTGGAAATAAAAAAATGATCGGTGAAAAAATCAAAAATAGTTCAAAGACACGTAATACATCTTTAATCTTGAATTCATCAACTACTATGACTGTCTTACTATTTTCGTCAAGTTTATTATTATTATTATTAGTTTTATTAATATCATTATTATTATTATTATTAATATTAGTATCGGACTCTAAAATATTGTCTGTTGTTGCTACGGTAGCCCCTGAAGCATTGATTGATAGAGGCGATAAACCTAACAATTTGCATGTTGCCACACAGGTAAACATACTAGATACTCCAATAAACATAGTTTTCTTTTTTACATTTATATTAGACGATAGCTTCCATGAATTATTCGCAAAGTGAATGTTATTGTTCTTTTTCGCAAATGTATTAATTTGATTCTTTTGTTGATGATAATGGTTCGTATATTTTAATGAAATTTTTGTTTTTCGATTATTCAAACAACGATTTCCATTATGCCATATACGTATTATATTCTTTCTCATATACATCGATAACATGGTGGGTAAAATTCCTATTCCATATCTTTAATATCTATATATATATATATATATGATATATGGATAAATCCCTCTCTCTATTGGATTTTTGTTTTGTTCTTTTTATAGAGAGTATATCGATAATCGATAAATTCAACAACCTAAACACTAAACATCGATTTTCCTATCAGATGACAATAATTTATACTTGAAGAGGAAATTAGAATACCAAATTAGAATACTGTTATGAAAAATGTACACATTTTTTGTTTTCGTTTTCGTTTTTCGTTTTGAAAAACATAGAATTTTGTGTGAAAAAATAGATAGATATAGAAATAGACAATGCATACGACAAAAGAAATGGAAAACAACAACTTTCAAAGAGACAAACGGAAAACACACAGCAAATCGATTGTAAAATACATTACAAGAAAATAATAGAGGGACATATTAACATATTATTCGATATATTATATTACAGTATTTGTAACATAATTTTTTCAAGTTTTATTTTTTTTTAAACAAACATATCAAGAAAAGCTGCAAAGGTGTATTTAATGTACAACAAGCGCTTATCAAATGTATATATGTACGATAATGGTTATGGAATTAATTTTGATCAATTGAAAGAGTTTTTAGTACATGAATTTAACGATGACGAAGATCGATCGACGATAGAAGTTTCTTTGGCAGCTGCATTAAAAGGTATATGCTACCTCCGCACATAAATGGATTTTAGCACCTACTGGGAATGGTATTATAACTGGCAATCGATCTATAATAATGGAAAATAGTTGATCTTTAGAGATAATTCGTGTCACTAAATCTTCGCTGATTTTCTTCAATGGAGGTGCATAAATTTGTATAGCACCAATAACTTTTTTAATTGCTTTTTCACCGAATATATCGAGTAATTGCTGATCATGTTTTATTGCTAATATTAAATCTTCCACTTCAACATGATCATATTTTTCCAGATCAATTTTAGTAAATATTTCAACAATAGGCACAACAACATTTTGTATTTCAAATCCTATGTTAATCTTTTCCATTTTGTTTTGTACTCGTCTCTGCTCCTCTTCTTCTTGCAATTGTTGCTGAATTGCTTTTGCCTCTTTCTCTTCTTGTTGTAATACTTTATGTATATCATTATTCACTTCATATGCCAATTCTGTTAACGTTAACGGGTTGTTACCATCATCAAACTCCGCCATTTATCACACACGCACAACTATGCTTTGTTTTAAAAAAATACTTCAATATAGCGACGATATATGTTTGATACTATATTATATATATATATAACTGTGACAAATTGCTTCTCAATATATTGTATTTTGTTAAATACCTCATTTCCTTGTATATAAAGATGTGTACATATATCTTCAATATTATTATATAATTTTATTCAATTTGGATATATATCAGTTAAAGTGGGATGTGTGTGGTAAGGCCATATTGTACGTTTTTAATGCTGTGGCCTTGTTAAATTGAAATTTTGGAGAATTGTAAGGAAAAAGTTTTACTCAAGAAACAATATAAGAAACTAGCCAGCTAGCAGCTATTCCGTGCAAGCTTAAAAGTCTAGGACCTATTATTATAGTGCAATAAACAAAAAAAGCACACAAAAAAACAAATAATTATTAATACAAAAAAAGATTTGCATTTATTCTATTTATAGATACAGTAGATGACAAACGTTTGTATATTAATTGTACTGTATTATATATAACAGGGTATGTGCATGTTTTTTTGTATATTGTATTGTATGTATCTTAAAACAAAAAAATTACGATATATAGATAAGTAGATTATTTAATACATAATCTTGTTGGAAAAAGTAAAAAAAAAATATGGCTCTAATTACTAAATCATTAATAATTAGTATATGTATTATTTTCTCAAATGTAATTAATATTTTATCATCAAATGATTTACCATTATATTTTCTTGATAAATTTGATGTAAACAATATTTATGGTCGTATTCGCGCTAAAGCAACAACAGCGACTGAGCTTTTACAATTTAAATCGCCACCTCTGAATTACACTGCCGGTGCAACCATTTTTGCTGCTTTTCAAAATAAAAGAAATAATGATGTGGATGAATATGAAATCTGGGCAGCCGTTGGAAGACCTGGTGAACCTAAAAATAATGATGATGGGGGGAATAATATTGTGAAGAAAAGCTCCTCATCAATAATAGGTGTTTCTATATTTCGATTTACTACAACAGATCTTATACATTACAGTAAACCATCCGAATTGCTTTTTCTTGAAAATGGTAGTGGTTCTCCTCCTGGTATGAACGATGGTAATGTGTGGACAGTAAAATCTATGGATCGGGATAGCACAAATCCAGCAAAAGCAACATATGTCTTGGTTGCTAGTTATTTTAATGGTATTCATACATTTATCAATTCTTTAGGTCCAGTTACAGATACGAATCATTTTATATTTACTCCAACAACTGGTACTACTCACACTAGTAATTTTTTAGATCATGATGATGCTAATATTATATATGATATTCCACGAAAACGATGGATTGACATGCAAATTGAGTATGAAAATTTAACACAACCAAAACGTTATTGTGATAATGTCTTAGGATGTCGAAGAACAGTTTCTGCACGTATTGGTTTGGATTTAATTGGTGAAAATTGGACATCCGATCTTGGCTGTCTAGATAGACCTCAAACAGGCTCAAGATGTCAAACAGGGTTTAATGTATCTAACATGGTCCGTCCTAATGATGCGGCAAGAATAAAACAAGGTAGATTACCGGATGAAGATCCACCAGAATTAGAATTTTATAGGATACGCCCATTTCGATTGCCTGGACAACCTACTAGAATTGCTGCACATGTTTTACTATATGTTCCATCACCATCTGATGTAGTACAACTTCCACAGTATGGTCGACAACCTTTGTGGCATTGTACAAGTGGATGTTGTCATGGCCCACATATGTATGAAGAGTGGTGGATTGGTCCAGATAGTGGAAATCCTATTGATATGGAAGGATGGAGAAGACCATATGATCTTGAGACAAGAGCATTTCCCCATGATATATGGGCAATGGAACAGCCGGTGTCGCACCAGGGTTATATGGTATGGGTTGATAATGGGCATGTATGGGGAATACCAGAACATCGTTTGGCCGGTTTAAACTCTGTATCAAATGGCGAGTTTTCAAGTAAATTCTTTTTATGGCCAGAGGTTAAAAAGCCAAATAATAGCAATACGCTTTGGTTGGAAGTAGATGCAAAGTGGGGAGAGAAACCTGAAGTAGGCCCAGAGTGGTGTAAGGGAGGATGTAATGGTGTAGGTGGTAGTGATGAAGCACATGCTGCTTATGTTCAAGTTGAAATACGTGATTCGCATGGAAAAGTAATTCCAGGGTATGAAAAGAAAGATGCAACTTTTACAAATGTAAATGGTCGTGTAAAATTGAATTGGAAAAATGGGTCTATTATAACTACTGGAACAAAAGTGCAAGCTCATGTTTATTTTCGAGATGCTACAATATACGAGTATGCTTTAGGATTTGATTGAAAAAGAGGCCGTCAAATGATCACAGACAGGCCTCTGGTTCTCTGGTTAATATGAGCAACAAATTGCGCTATTTTTTAAAAAGTTTTCAGGGAGGATAGATAATACATTTTTTATAAAAATTATACGTATTATATAATTCGTATCTCTAGATTTTTTATCTTGATCCTTTTAATTGTTCTTTGTTCTTCTGTAAAATATTAAAAATATACAAATATAGTTTTACTTCTTATACTATTACTACATTTTGTGCTTGCAATAAATTAATTTTTCTTTTTAATTCAGCAATTTCTTTTTCTTTGCTTGCCAACAATGTATTATTGTCGGATGAAGCAATAAAATTTGTTGTCTCTGCCAGTTTCTTTTGCAATGCAGTTACTTCTTGTGTTAATTTTGTAATTTCTTTGTCTTTTTCAGTTACCTCTTGTGTTAATTTTGTAATTTCTTTGTCTTTCTCATGAACATTATTAGCAATCCGACTGAAAACTGTGTGATACATTTTCCAAAAATTTAACCCATAATCAAGTAATAGTTGCTCCCCTTTTTTAATTGGTTTTGTATTTATTATGTACATCTTTACCTCCCCATTATAAATGCAATCAATGCTTTTTACATTTGGTTGACGGCCTTGCGGGCCGTCAAAATTTACAATGTCTGTGCGATAGTCATTAATGTAAGCAGCCATTCCACGATGGGTAGAAGCATCGCCGGTAAGACTCGGAGCACATTTCGGATCGAGTGAGTACATATAACTCGGCTCGTTAAATAAATCTTTATCAATTTTATCATTGAATTCCTGGTGTGTCGTAAATTCACACACATATTCCATTTTTAATTCATGTACATCAATGTCTCTTTCTGCAAATATTCCTGTGACAGAATTCTCTCCATATGCGGGATCATTTGTGTCAAGTTTTCCGGCACAAATAGGCCTTTCTTTGGACTCTCGATCGTGATATTGACAACTACCATACCTTATTGGCTCTTTTTTTTGCCATTTTTTCCTTGATGCTACAGGGTTCCTTGCATTATTAAAATCATCTTTGAAACACTTTGGTGTAAAATTTCTCTGACTTTTTCTTTCTTCCAAAATGCGCTTAGCATTATTACTATACTTGCTATGTATTGGGACCCACTTTGATATCCCAGACAGTTCTAAAAGACGCCTATCTGCAAGGCATCTTAAACCATCAATCATGTCACGGTCTCGGTGATTGAAAACTTGTTTTAATGTTAATTTCATGAGTTTTTTATCACGTTTGGATCTTTTTAAAAGCTCTGCAGCTGTCATATTCTCATTGCATTTGCACATGTTGATATCAATGCAAATACGACAGAATATCTATCGTCTACCCTATGGTATGTATGAAATATGTTTTACCTGAAATAGTTGTTTCGTCTATTTTTTTCTTTTTCTTATCCTTTTGTTTTATTTTTTTGCATATCCTGTATAAGATAAGTACTTGAAAGATTTGCAACGCATAACGCATTTTTATTATAGCACCTATACGAGGATTAGGATATCTGTGGATATCCTGGATATCTAATATTACGACGAGTGCCTCTCAAAAATCCGACTATTATATAATACTGTGCTGTGTCCCCACCCCTAATAGCCCCACTCCCAATGGTATTTCCTTGGTAGAGAGTGAGGGCTCCCTTGGTAATAATAAATACCAAAAATAAAGTCAACATCGTAAGCCTATTTGTATGCTATGACATATTTTATTTTCACCGTCCTTTTGTGCTTTTTTCCACCAAACTCCTTAAACTCCTAAAAACCTATAGGGAGCCTATCAAATGATTGAAAATCGTACTAAAATAGAATCAATTCGTATACTTTTGAGAAAATGAGATGTTGGAATTTTATTCTAGAAAATAAGGTACGTGCGTACAGAATTCGATTAGAATATTTCGATAGAGTAATAACATTTATAGTTAAACAACCATTTTTATTTCCTATTCCAGTTGACCGAATTCGCTAAGAATATTTCGATTGAGCAATAACATTTATAGTTAAAACAACCATTTTTATTTCCTATTTAAGTTGTCCGAATTCGCTAAGGTGCTAAGTAAGAATATTCTGCAAGAAGAATAATGAATAATAATGTTTTTTGTTATTGTGTTATTGTATACTTATTATACAAAGTGGTGTAGGTAATAATAATACATAATGAATTGAGAATGGCACAATGCAAAAAAAATAATAATAATAATTTAATCTTATATATTTTTATTATTTTTATAAAAAAATAGTATTGCACAATTTACATACAAGTTATGGAGTTGTAAATATTAATACCACAACGTTTGTTTATCTTTTTAAACACCGCGCACTTGAATGTTCAACACCGCAGTAAATTTTATAACTATTCGCTGATTGTTTTAATTCTTCTTTCGGTTTTCTTTTTTTGTTTTGACGTTTCTGCCTGTTTGTTTCTTCTATAATATATATTGATATTTGTAAACCAACACCTCCCACTTTTTTAAATAATTATTTTTTTCTTTTAGACACTTTCCTCCTTTAATGGTGTATGCCCCTGTATGCTTCAGACAACCAAACCATAGTCGTCTAGCATCATTGCTACGTGGTAGTGGTAGAGTTTGCTCGTCTAATGATACGCCCCTACTAAAAAATCCTTCACAAAATCCCTAGCAGGCGGGTAGCATCGCACGCGCACATACTGTAGGCCGCAGGTGTCTTGACTCTAGGTAATATGTTACTTGAGCGGCATATTCTTGGCGAATGCTGGCTCTTTTTACCGATTCGGATACAATAGTATAGTGGTATTGCTATAGTAATGTGAAAGCTATTTTTAGCATGTCCCGACCAGAATAGAAAAAAGCTCTATACTGTGTGAGTGCTAATGAACCAGTTGCGGATATTTTTAATCGGTACAATATGATAGGCAAACCGGTGTGGTGAATGCTACGGCACATTTTTGTACTTATGCTACACGTTTTAGGAGTTTTGTCCGTAAGCGTAATGCTATCGTAAACGCGTGAGAGCCCGAAAGTTGGTGGTAGGTAAGGTTTTGTGAATATCGACGAGGGCGCACAGTTGGCATAGAAGAGAGAGAGGATCCGATCTCTCGTATTTAAGGAAAAGTCGTCTGCCCCCTGACAGAACCCTGGAATAGCAAGTTATAGAAATAGGGTATTTGAGCCCCGATCTCGCCATTCATTTTTCTTTGTTGTATAAATAAAAATCTTTTGAATTTTGATGAGTATTGATTAGTTTATAGAAGTTTGATATATATGTGTGTGTGTATGTGTATATGTGTGTGTGTATATGTGTATATGTGTGTACAACAAGCAAGAAGTAGAAACAACAATTAAACATCAAAAACTACATTAAATTATAATAACAAGTATATACCAAATAATAAATACATAATCATGGCAAGCCTCACAACGAACAATGGGGAACAACCAGATAGATTCTGGTTAAATCGATTAACTAATTATTATAAAAAATATAATCCAGATAAAATTGCAAGTTTACCGAATGTATTAGTAAAGTATAAAGGTAAAGAACATAAATTATTTTCTGCTATTATTAAAAAATATGGACCAGAACCAAGTGTCATGGATAATTTCAACGAAGGCGATCTATCAGAGGGAGAAGAGGGCCTTGAACAAGGAGATAATAATGATGTAAATAATAATAATGGGGACGATGAGGTCAAAGGTGAAGAAGAAAATGAAGAATTACAAAAAATGCCAGCTGGAACAATATCAAATGTAGAAGGTACACCAGATGATTGGCCATGCACCGTGCCATTGTGCCCCGTAAATCGATTACCAGCTGAATATTGCGAATATGCAAAGAAATTCGATGTATCGAAACCTTGGTTAATGGAGAATTATCCTGATTTATATTTACAAAAATTTGACAAAACGGTTGCTGAATTATGTGGTGAAGAAGAAGGAAAGCCAAAAGCATCAGATGATGATTTGAAAAAAGGTGTTGAAGAAATGGCAATTGATCCAAATGATCCTCGTGCAGCAAAAAAAGCTGCGAAACGTGAACGAAAAGCAGAAGCGGAACGAAAGAAAGCGTTGAAAAAAAAAGTAGTAGACAAGGCACCACGCGTAGTAGTTACAATGAAACGTAGGAATAAAAGAAAATTTACTGTAAATATTTATGGACTTGATAAATTTGGTGTAAAATTAAAAGATGCAGCTAAAAAATTTAGTAAAAAATTCGCATGTAGTTCCACAGTAACAAAAAATGATATGGGAGAAAAAGAAATTAGTATGCAAGGTGATTTTAGTCAAGATTTAGGAAATATAATAGTAACGATGTTTCCAGCAATAACAATCGATAGAATTTTCTTTACTACTAAAAAGGGAACCATTGCAGCATCATCTATCAAGGTTGGTCAAAAGATCGTGTAGGTGATGATGATGATATTGATGTATTTGGAGAGGATGCATTTTAAATATATAAAGAGAGAGTTTTAGAATATTTTATAATTTTTAAAAATAAAATCTCATTTCTCGTTAAAATGACATTTACACAACTCTCTACTATAGAGAGATACTTTTAATACGACACACACACCTTCGAAATATCTCTGCGATGTATATACAACATTAACCTATGTTATCTTTCGCTCTATTTTTCACCTTGTCTTTTTCTTAATTGTACCTTTTGATTTTGTTCTTCCTTTTCTAGCTGTTGAACTAGGACTTGTTTTCTTACTTTTCGGCGCATATGTAAAAGGATCAGCAGGACGATTCTTATTTTTTTTATTAATATTATTTTTTGTATTGCTATTGTTACTATTTAATACAAAATATATTCCAATTAATATTACAATACCAACAATAACCCATGTAAGAAATCCAGTGGAACTTGAAGTATTACTATAATTATTTGAACTACTTGTATCAAATGGTGTTGATTTTAATAAATTATTACATTCATGCTTGATATTATCATTTTCATCAATACTTAAAATATGTGATAATCGACCTAAATATGCTTCCCCAGTTATTTGTTGATTATCGGTATCATCTGATGTCCATATCTTTTCTAACACTTTACGAAAATCATCACTAGATAAAATTCTTTCATCGTATTGTTTCATGTTTGCATCTTTAAATTCTAATATCCATATGATATTTGTACTTATTTTTGTTTCTCCAAATCTAGTCGTTAAAAATGCACGTTCACCATTCCAAGGATCGAGAAAAACATTTAATAAAACAAGTGTTGATTTTGTAATACATTTTGCAAAATTTTCAATATATATAATAATTCGTTGATCATTTTTAACATTCTTTGAATAACTCATAAATCGATCTTGTATTGCATATTGACTTTTGCCAGATGCTAAATCGTTGACATATTCACAAACATCAATGGTATGTTTACGATATTGATCTTCATTATATCCATACCCAAGGGCATTTTGAAAAGTGTGAAGTGTTTTACTTGTACCATGAATTGCTGCGACGAGAGGACGTTTCAATGAATTTGTATTTACACTATCCCATTCATAATCTGCAAAAACATCACTTAAACTAATTGTATTACTACTAGAGGATCGTTTTGATTTAATATCTAAACCACACGTATCGAATGATTCTGCTAATCGTTTTGATATTGTTTTATATTCTTTCATTTTTGTTTTTTTACTTTTATCATATTTTGCATTAATATGAAAAGAAAAGATAGATAATAATAATATGAAACAAATGAATAATATATAATGATGTTTCATTTTTTATTATACTGTATATATATAGTATATCTTCTTATTGTTTTCTTTCTCAAGAACGATGAATTTTCAAAATAACAAGCAACAGTATGAACTAACTAACAAAATAAAAATGAATAACAATTATTTCAACACACAATATATATGTATAGTCGTCTATATATATATCTATCTATGCGATTCTCTTGTTTTACCAGTTTACTATTATTTATAATAGTACCTGGTACTAATTATAATAAAAAAATTTATTATACTTTTTTTTTGCACGTTTTTACACGTTTTTTTAGGAAAGACGCAGTTTTCTACCGGAGGGCTGGGTCTAATGCTGTGTCCATATTCTGACGATATGGGTGCTGTGTCGATAGTAAATGATGTAATGTCAATTTGCATGCGCATCGTTCTGCTTCTTCTGCATGGCGATATTTATAGTGGTGAGATTTTAAAATATGTATTACTGCACGAATCAATCGCTGCAACTCAATCACCCAATTCGGTTTTGCATTTCCTTGATACGCATCATTACTACCAATAGCATCTGCAGAGATATGAATACCTGTAATTGCTACCCCGACGTAATCCATCGTGGTATTTGTATTCATCCAGGAACTAATTTTTTCTGTATATCCTAGTCCTCCTTGAAGTCCATCCAGTCGTTTGGCGGCAATGCTTTTTTCAAATTTCTCAGCTATCGTCGTGCCTAACTTAATTTGTTGACGTGTCACTTGGTTGAAGACATACACAGCTTTTCCATCTTTTGAAAAGCAGAACGACGATGTTGCCCTTTGTCTGCGTCGAAGTTCCATACTAATCTCTTCAACATATCCTGGTTTCAGTGTCTCTAATTCCTTCAAACCTTTAGCAGTGGTGGATATACTATCTCTGTTAACTTGAATACCAGGACCAGAAAAATTAATTTTCTTTCCAAAAAAAACTTCACCTGGACATTCGCATGATACGACAAAATCCATATTTTCCATTGTAACACTGTTGAACATAAAAGCAGTAAAGATGGACGGTAAACGAAAAAAAATCTACGTGGAAAGAGTGGTTAATGATATCATGGATGAACTAGACCAGGGTACAACAGAACAAGAAATATGTCAAGGAGGCATGGATTGTGATAATTATCCTGAGGAATGGGAAGAAGTAGTTGTGCTGGTGGCGGCGGGAAGAGCACAAGATTACATGGGAGCGGTGGTGATGTCACCAAAAAAACAATGCAAGATTTAAAATGGGATTTTATTAAGCTCCAAAATACATTATCAAAATATGATTACAGTACAGTGCTGTATGCCTACTACATTTCCTATTTTCATGTTGTGTATTAGGGATTGTGTTTTTATTTTTGACAGTATTTTTACCTTAAAATATTTCTCATAGCAGCCCACAACCTAATATTTTATTACCACAGTACCTAGTAACAGGTGTATCAATCAAAAGTGGTCACGCAACTCACATTAAGATATTATTATCAAAATATACATGTAAATCGATAAATCGAGATATACAAGCATAGTTTATATATGTATTATAGTGAACAAATAATAGCTTAATCTATATATATATTATATTTATTATTATCTCTTTTGTTTGTTGTTATAATTGCTAGATATATATATATATTCGACATATATATATAGATCCGTATATAAATCCAGAGGCGGGGCACAAACTATTATTATTGAATTTTTTGATTCAATCAATGAAAAAATTAAAGTACGGCATTTTATCCAAAATATTTGGACTAAATATGACATAACAAGTACAGGATATTTGACACCAAGTGAAGTTAAAGTATTTATTCAAGAATTTTCACAGAAAGAAATCACTGAGGAAGAATGCGAATATTTTATCAATTCTATTGATGAAAATCAAGATAGTAAAATTGATCGCGAAGAGTTAATTGAATTTATATTAACAGGATTAAATATGAATGAAAAACAAAAGTCTATTTATGCGTCACGAGGTAAAACACAAGTGACGGTAATTGAATTTTTTGAAGCGACACGAAAATATGTAATGAATCCAGATCGTTATCGTGAAGACATGTCAAAGTTAGTTGTGAATAATGGGCAAGAAGAAATTAAGTTAAATGCAAGTCATGTTTTGGTTTCTCTACTACTTTGTTATTTTTACCAGTCATACCGGTTGCACCTGTTACTCCAGTTCCACCTGTTGCTGCACCAGTTGGCATATCTTTTCCACCAGTTGGACCACCTTCTTTAAACAATTCGTCATCACTTTCAGCATCATGACCAGGTCCATCAACTTTTTTAACACTTTCTTTCACTTGAATCATTTCCACATTTTGTTCATCTATCGACAATCCTAAATCCAAATTTGGAAGCATAACATCGTTATTGATGTTTGATGCCATACATGTTGTTGCGATGATCGCAATGGCAACGATTGAATATGTCGAGCGTATCATAATTGTCCTTATTCGTTTTGTATTTTCTTTTATTGTACATACACACTTTTCCATTTACTACATATGTATGTGTGTACACATCTATTTGTATGTTTTTATATGTATTTTATTGTTTCGGCCCCTCCTTTTTTTTATTGTTTTTTTTAGCCCGCGTGCATCATTGTTGATGGCTTCATTTTGAGTTTTTATATATAGTACTATTTGCCTGCTTTTTTACGATGTGATAGGTGGAGTAATATATAAGGTATAAAAATATGGTAGACTTCTATCCCTCTCGCCTTGCCATTAATATACCTGGAAAACAAGTGCTTTTGAAGTTGTTAGCTTATAAGGTGATACAGTACAGTCTACAAACTGTGCGCCCTCGTCGATATTCAGAAAACCTTAATGTTTCTGTGCTGTGTCCCCTACACCAAATTTCGGGCTGTAATGCTATTACGATAGTATTACGCTTACGGACAAAACTCCTAAAACAGGTAAAATAAGTACAAAAACGTGCCGTAGCATTCACTTCACCGGTTAGCCTATCATGTTGGAAGGCTTAAAAATATCCGCAACTGGTTCATTAGCACTCACACAGCAGAGATTATTTTTCTATTCGGACCGATACATCTAAAAAAAGACTTTGTATATACAACATAAAAATAGTATTGCAAACAACAACCCGAATCGGTAAAAAAGAATCCGCCTTCGATAAGATTATTCCGCCGCCCAAGTAACATGTTTCCTAGAGTCAAGACACCTGCGGCCTATGTGCGCGTGCGATGCTACACGCCTGCTAGATTTGCTAAATGGTTGAAAGATTTTTTAGTAGGGTGATATCATTGGACGAGCAAAGAGTCTAAGCAATTCGGGAAAGATTATTCCGCCGCCCAAGTAACTATTTTCCTAGAGTCAAGACACCTGCGGCCTATGAGCCGAAAAAGATTTTGTGCCATAATTGCACATCTTTCATCACCATTTTAAATATTTAAAAAATGAATAAATAGTTAATAAACGGTGCAGCCAACGAAAATTTCGTTTGCAAACGTATCATTCTGCAAATCATATACAAAAAGAAAGTATATAGTATTATTGCAAGCGCAAGATTGTACGAAGGCGTATCTATTATTTTGTGGACGCGTATAGCTATTTTTTAACGCGGTTGGTTGTTTCACCAAAGGTTGTTTTTGATCGTTTCGATCGTCAGAAAGTGATATTTTTTTTTAGTAGACTTTTTGTATCACAGAGGTTCTACTATTTGTTGGGCGGCTTTGGTTGTTTATTCGTGAGGTTCCGTATTGTTTCGGGGTTCTATTTTCCTTTCAAGCACCAGATTGTTCTAACGCGCTTGTATTGTTTACGACCCGCTTAGACAGTTTTTTTTGTAGTTGGCTCTTTTTACAAAAGGTGGTTTGCGATCGCTTCGACTGTAGGGTAGTACATATATTTCCCAGCAAAGCTCAAGAGACGCTATTGTACACCAGAACCCGTACAAAGAAGGCTGCTTATTGATTGTAACGAGCTATATTGATTGCAATATAGCATAAACATAAAAGTATCCGTATTCGTTTGGTATTTCATACTTTGTTGTTGGATATCCTATTATTTGGTCAGCACTACGATCAGTTGGGAATCGGAGAAAAAGTATTCAAATAAGGTCTGAGAAGCGTGGACGGTCGTACTGAAGAGCTAGCCCACATAAAGCGAAGGCTGCGTATCGATACAAAGTTCTACGTTCGTTGTCATAGGCTCAAAAAGTCTCGTTAAAAACCATTTTGGTATCGTTTATTTTTTTCTTTGGTATCGATATTGAAAAAAATAGTTGAGTTGTCGTCCACCCAAAAGTTACGACCAACATACGTAGGAGATATTCCGACTGTAAAACGACCATCGTTGCGCGATAGTGTTTTGTTTGTTGTCTAAACAATAATAAGACGCTTGTATAGTCGGGAAGAGAATGTTGCAAAAAGTAATTTGTATTTTGTTCACTGCTGCCATAACTACAATTATTAGTTGTGGTGGGCTGCCAGCCCCAGTTACTTGTCAGCCTGGTTATGGTATTTATTATGACATTCGTTCTGAGGGTAATTGTAGTAATTTGCCAATAAAAACAGAAAGTGAATGTAGAACTGCAGCTAACTTCAATAAATCTGAGTGGTTAGAATCCGATAGCCCGTACACACGCAGTTGTTCAGTAACAGGATGTGTATGGATTTCATCTGGTGATTGGGGACGGTACCATTTTGATTCCGTAAGCACGACTGCACCATGTGGAAAAACATTTCGTGTGCAAACTGGCTCCAAAAGATCCTGTAGAAGTAGGAGTAGAGGTAGATGCAGACAATGGAAGAACGTAAAAGTTTACAGAACCTATAAGTGCAACTGCGTCTGTTCAAAATATACTTGCAGCCCCTGTCCAATAGGATGGTCTTCAAGTGGTGGAATAAATGCTAAATGTTTGAAATGCGAAAAAGGCAAATATAGTAATGCTCCAGGTCTTTCCACTTGTAAGGGCTGTGAACCAGGAAAATATCAACCTTCAAGTGGCGAAAAAGAATGTAAAATTTGTGGCAGAGGGAAATATTCATTACATAACCAAACGTCATGTACCAATTGTCCAAAATACACATTTAATGATCAGCAAGGACTAGGAGGCGATTGCAAGTATTGCCCTGTGAATCCAACTGAAGGTGCTGCGGCATGTTGTGGCCCGACAACGTATATGACCAGTGTAACTGATGATGACCAAATGGTTTGTATTCGTTGTTCAAAACCAAAGTATTGCTTAGGTGGAAAATCTTGTGCAGAGAATCATGGAGGTGTAGGTTGTGGCACATGTGCGAAAAAGTTTTACAGTCTTGATGGAGATGCATGTGTTCCTTGCCCGAAATCATCTTATGGTCAATGGATACTTGCATTTCTCGTTCTAGTCGTTTGTGTTTATATGCTGTATAAATTGTTGAAGGAAGATTTTCCAGAGGAAGAGGACATGCACAGTGACGATGAGGATGGCGATGAAGATAAACCAAAGCGTCAAAAAAGTATACGTAAATTTCAACGCGGAATTCAAAAGTCGGTAATCAGGTCAACTCGTATTCAAGCGTCAATTCAAACAACAGCTTCCCTATTAGCAAAACATTGTTTGGTATTTAGCTTTACACTTCCAAAAATATCATTTATACATTTACCACCTGAAATACGCAATGCCATGCAATCCTTTTTGAGCTTATTTACATTTGATTTGAGTAATTTTATTTCATCTCCTCAATGCGACTGGGATTTATCAACGAGGAGCAAGCATTTTGTAAAAATGTACTGGCCTTTTATTTGTGTTGGTTTCTTTTATTGTTGGTTTCATTTAAGCAAGTGCCTCTCAGGTCAAAAATTTGACTCAAGAAATTTTCGCAATCGACTCATTGGTGTTGCATCTTTCTTGTGGATAACCACTTTTTTTAGTATATACTTTTATCAAGCAATGACCGCGTTTATTTGCACAGAGCAACACAAATTGTTGAAGATAGATTTATCGTATCGTTGTATACATCCTTTCTCGGAAGATTGGCGAGGTATTCCATGGTTTTCTTTTATGATATTAAGCGAATTAGGGTTAGGGTGTCTAATATCTTATTATTGCGGAATGAGAAAATGCGCAAGAAATGCCGTTGGCGGACAAATGCATCGGTGCAGCTTTCAAGTTTTGTTTGTTGTTATCAAGTTTTCTCTGATCTTTAATTTTGGTTTTCTGTTAATTACCAGTTACGCTACCGGTCACTATTACCTTAATGGTCAAGGTTACCTTAATATTAAAACAGTTAACGGTTATGACTGGTCCTTTTCGGCCATCGTGGTGACAATGGGATGTATTCTAGTTTCAATAGTTCATGCATTTGACTGTAAAATAGGAGAAAATCTTGACGAATATGAAATACAGACATATTGTGGTTGTCCCATTCTGCCGCATTCTTGTAAAAGAAAAATGCCAGAATGGGAAGATCCGTACATGTGTCCAAATTTCGACAAAGCACAATATGTCCAAATGGTGAAGAAGCCATATGGGAAAAGTAAACCAACACTCGGTAATTTTTTTGCTTGTTTTGTGCACTTTGGATTAATTTCCTTTACGTTGCCATTAGTCTTTATCTTTATCTTAGCGGGTAAGATAAATTATGATTGGGCTTTTAAAGGGGCTTTTAAAGTGTTACGAAAGCATAACATGGTGGACGAAGACCATGTGTCATATTTTGCGCGGTGGAATTTTTACCTAGCCCCAGGACCTTCAGTCATGAAACAGATTAACAAACCGTGTTATGATTGTGAATATTGTGACAAGCGACAACGGTATGGATGGTTTTATGATAAATACCATAATAAATGTGTCAATTATGAATACATTGTATTGTTGCAAAAGATTATTATTGCTTTGATAGTATTGTTTTCAGATGAATCTACTAACACATCATTGATACTGTTGGTGGTTCTTAACGTGATTTTCATATTTGTTATTGCATGTTACCAACCATATTTGACAGATAAAGAATTTGAAAAGGTGCAACGCGTAGGACGCACAGAGGCAAATGTTAAACGTGAACAGAAATGTTCAAGAAAAGCATTTGGAGTGAACAATACCTTAGATATTGTGTTTTTATGTGCGGTAACTTGTATGTTGATATCGGAGTTAATTACGCATGACTTAAAACAAGAGTTGGTGTTAAAGGGCACGTATTCGCTAGCGCCTGTCGTAGCCTCTAGTGTAGATTATGGCACAAATGGTACAAACACGACGATTGATTTAGCTGAAATTTTGGGGAGTTCACAAGAAGAAACATCCACTCAAAGACTTGCAAAGTTGATTTCAAAAGAGTACCCTGGTGAAAGTAATGTTATTGCCATATTTGAATATACCGGTTTAACCCTTTTCATGGGAGGTTTTCTATATATTTTCAAATTTATTTTTGTATTTCTCTGTGGCAAAATATGCTGGAACAAAAAGAAAAGTAACAAAGGAAATGTACAAAAAGATAGAGCCATAGCATTAACGCAGATATAGATGCTATTTCACACCCGCGTCTTCACTGTTTGACCCCAGATGGTCGGACGCAAGCACCGTCATCAGATGTCTATCGTTTCTACTTCTATTTGGAGCCAGAATCAAGAGGAAGATAGAAGTTGAAGAACGAACGCATGGTGTGGTAACATCGGAGATATAGTTATCTTATAAGAATCTTTTATACTCGCATAAAGTCACCACCTTCCGTCAGCTTCTTACCACCTGTAGCCATTCATACTGCGAATAACGATGACACAAAGCAGAAAATACGTGAACGATAAATCCATTCATTATTGAGTTGCAAAATCAATTTCACGCGTGTTTGTAAATACACACGATACTAGGAAACGGTGCGCTGGTGGGTTTCTTCGACACGCCGGTCAAGTCTACAAACTTTAAGCGCCCCCGGATAAAGTGTATGTCCGCAAACGATTTAATATACTCGTGAAAGTATTCGGTATCCGTGCGAGCTGGAATCAACAGATGAATCTTGACCGGCTGATTGTTCGATTTGGCCATCATCAGCGTCTCGTAGCATTTTTTTGCCCACGCCTTGATATTATCATAGGGCGGGTTGCAAAACACTTTCTCGTGCGAGAGCCAATTCACGGTTAAGCCGTCCCACTCCGGTTTAGGAAATGGACACGGGTCGAACCATCCTCTGTATTGGTCTAGGATGTGCGTGGGTGTTCCCCAATAGTTGGTTTTGCTTTTTTGAATGTATGCGCGGCTAGAAGACATGTTTAATTTTTTCTTGTACCTTATTTTCTAGAATAAAATTCCAACATCTCCTTTTCTCAAAAGTATACGAAATAATTCTATTTAAGTACGATTACACAACATTTGATAGGCTCCCTCCGGTTTTTAGGAGTTTAAGGAGTTTGGTGGAAAAAAGCACGAAAGGAC
>JACKZZ010012932.1_pt1 | contig 23773 bp, 18 predicted proteins | sample 8027871 | NCBI WGS metagenome assembly JACKZZ01 (sample SAMN15724774, study PRJNA655200) | protist metagenome | isolation source: fluorescence activated cell sorting (FACS) single amplified genomes of... | place: USA: West Boothbay Harbor, Gulf of Maine | collected 2000-07-19 | reverse complement strand
CGCATTGGTGTAACCCTGGTGGCACCCCTATCAAGGCTTGATTAAAAGTGATCGTATGTGCCAATTGCTGCTGTTGCTGCTGCCTGTGATTATTCAAATTGGGAAGTTGGCACCAGAGAGAGCTCGATTGTTGTTGCGTTACTTGGCGCGTATTAATATTATTATTATTATTATTATTATGAGCTGCAGAGTTAAAGTCTGGGTCATGCGGTGGTCCTCCAGGCGATAGATTCTTACTAGTATCTACAGTTGTTACACTTGAAGAAGGCTCCATCGGAATCGCGGAGGGCCACATCAATTGACACAACAGTAATAAATAATATTAAATTATAATATTGCTCATAATATTAGAAATTTGTCATAATATCGAGTACAGTAGCTATTATAATTGTTGTACAAATTTCAATTATCACAATGTTAAAACTTAATATTAATTATATACTAATTATTCTGCCGCGACATCAGTATAATATGCATCTGAATTCGATATTATAGCATCAGCATTCAGGGCCTAAAAAAAATGAAAGTGAATGTAGCAATGTCCAGCCCAAAGCGAGCTTATTAAGTAATTACTATGCTGGAGCAGGTGTAACGTATGATATAAATGGAAATGCTACATATTTGAAGGTAGTGGTAACTGTAAACGCCCCGGATTAATAGATGCCGATACAAAAAATAGAGTTTAAGAGAAACGAATCTGAGGAAATGAAGCACAAACCATTCCAATGGATTTTGATCTGTGAAATCGTTAATTAGTAGTTCCCTTCACATCCTGTTAAAATATCGCGAACAACATTTTACGAGTGCTATAGAATCAGAGTTTATGCATAAATCGAAGTGTAATACGTAAATTCAAATGAGAATCATGGTACTAGAGTTATTATTAGTTTAACATTAATTCTAAATTAAAATCATATTTCATTCGATGATAATAAGTATAATATAGTGCAGACTCGTCCTCGCGCTCAACGATAATACAGGACAAATTTTAGAGCAGCTCTTCGATTCAACTAAGCTGTGGAGACGCGACAGAGAAAGCTATTATTTGTAGTTATCGGGGAAGGACATTTGTAATTTTAATAGCTAAATTCCTCAAAAATATTAGAAATTTTCAAAACCGTCTCGTGAAGCCGACAAAAAAAAAAGTCGCGAATTTATTGCAAATGCCCCTCACTAATATATAAATGATGTCAGTAGCAATCAGTCTACAACGACCTCATCAAAAAAAAAATTTTTATATCTTTGCTAAAGTTGTGAAAATTTGAAATTGACAGGCATTATAATTATGAATTTCAATAATTTCGAAAGTTAAAATTGCACAAGAATTGTCAACTGAATGATGACTACGCAACCATGGTCGGGGTGAACACTGGTATTTTAAGCAGTTGCAGTACTAAATTTAGAACTATCGAAAAGTCAAAAGTGTATCAAGTCCATGCAATTCGATAATTTCTTAAAAGTATAGTTCAATTTGCTGTTCATCGAATTCTTTGAAACTTGGATTGCATGTCAAATGACATCACACCTTGAGCTACAATACACTTCATCATCATTATCATCGTCCATTTTTGGTTCCAATCATTTGTAGTAATAAGCTGTAATAGCCTACTACAAAATTGTTAGGAAAATTGAAGTGACGTTCGTTTCTAATATGAGTCTACAGTCTGATAAAAACTACTACTACTAGTCTGACTGTAGCCAGAACATATTATTAAACTGTAATAATAAAGCAAGTTTCTATGATAAAAGGCTACCGCTGATACCATTCCTTGTTGAAAGGCGGCATGGGCTCTAAAACTTTATAATCCCTAGCAGTGAGCAGCTCGTAGCCAGTTTCAGTCACCAGAAATGTATGCTCGAATTGCACGCTCCTAGCCCCGTCTAAGGTGACAGCGGTCCAATCGTCTGGCCATAAACCATCACCACCATTGTTTCTGCCCCAATTGATCATGGGCTCAATAGTAAAAATATGCCCCGCCTTCATTTTCCCCGTCACTTTGGCTCCTTTGTAATGGGGCACGTTCGGAGGACAATGGAACATCCGATTAATGCCATGCCCAGAGTACGCCGGTACCACACTGCACCCATTGTTCTGAGCTACTTTGGTAATCTCACCGCCAAGATTACGATAGAGAGTACCTCAGAACAAATCAATCATTGCGCAGAAGTAGTAACTAAAAATTATATTAACGATAATCAAATATTACTTAAAAATAATAGAGCAAGGATGAAATTAAAAAAAACTAATACCTGGCTTTATCATCTGTGCTGCTGCCAAAAGACAGTCATACGCTGTTTTCACTAATTTATCGGAAGTTTCGTCGCATTTTCCAATGAAGAAGGTCTCATTTAGATCAGAATGGAAGCCCTTATGGTAGATGCTAATATCCAAATTCACGATATCCCCCTCCTCGAAGGGTCGTGCGTCAGGGATGCCGTGGCAAATGATCTGTGGAAACAATGTTACTTGTCAAAAAGCAAACTTAAAAAATATTTAAAGTAATATTTAAGTAATATCATTATGTCAATGACAATAATAAATTATGTATTTATAAATATTGAATTCTAATAATATTAACTTCGTGCGTAGTACCTCATTGGCAGACACGCATAATGACTTTGGAAAGGCGTAGTAGTTTAATGGGCTGGGATAAATATTCCTCTCTTTACAGGCCGCAGTCACGATTTTATCAATCTGGTCACCCGTTACGTTTTTGCACACGTACTTACTTGCGATGTCGAGAATCTCGCGCCCTATGCGGCACGCTTCCTTCATGATAGGCATCTCTTCCTCAGATAGTACCGGTATTTTCTGAGGATTTTTAAAAAGTATAATTATTTTATGCTAAGACTATAATATGAAGTTCTATTTAAGTTGTTACTATTTAAATTAGTACCGAGTCTGGCCAATTCTGCTCCTCCATACAGTAGCCGCTGGGGTGTGTGGCGTAATCGGGCTTCAACATGGTGTCAGGCATTGTTTGCTGCTTCTCGACGCGCCAAGGCCGCAAGGAACCGGAGAACAGGTACTGTTTTTGGGTCCGTCGCATCTTCGTCGAACTAGCTGACCAGCAGTCGTCCTCATCGGTCTCCGATTCTTTAGTGGACTTGGAAGCGTTGTTGTCTGAGCCCTCTACTGCCGCAGCCGTGCTACTCGTATTAATATCTGATTCTTCCTGAGCCTCAGAGTTGTCGGCTTTCTTTTTCTTTTTTGCGGCCTCGGGCTTAGGCGGCGGATCTGTTCCATAGATCGTTTTTCCAGTAACGGGATTTACGCTGCGCCGATGCTGCTGGAGATTTTCAGCGCCGAGAATTTTTACTGCCCACTCGTCCCACACCAAATCCCCAGTTTTCGGGTCCAAAACTACCCCTCGAGGAAGGTTAGAGGATTCAACTTTTTTCTTCTTCTTGTTCTTTTTCTTCTTTTTTGCGGCAGTCGCCGTGGTAGGATCTAGGACAGGCTCATCGTCTGAGTCATTAATATCCGCCATGATGGCTAAATCTAGTAATTAGATGAATGTCTTCGGGTCTTTAATTTAGTTACTGTTTTTTATTATTAAGTAATCACTTAATTTTATCTAAATTATTAATTCTCGTTTATTACTTATAATTGCAGAAATTATACTTGGTACTTATTTATTAAAGTCTTGGTGACGAGGAACGAAATATTAAGTGATACTATAGAAACACAAAATGGACCTCCTGTGTTTTGGGAAGCAATCTTTCAGAATCTATAGCTAATGAATGGCAGGGAAGTCACAGTGTAGGTAAGAACGACTAGTTTGTGGGATTTGAAACAATTGTTGAAATCAGACGGGTAGGGCAAAAATACGAAGTCAGATATCGACAACTGTATTACAGAATTATAATACTTACTGTAACATTTGAGTAACTTTCTTATTATTAGCAAATTTCTTCATCAATAAATTGTAAAACCAGAGAAGATGAGATACCAACACGAACTTTCTAGGATTGCGACCAATTCCAGAGTCTTTTTGAATCAGATTTCTAACCAGAAACCACAGATTGAATCAAAAGAGATTATCTAATGTTGAACTATTTCTAGCTGGTACAAATTTTTGAAGTGCATGACATGACAAGCAGCCATGACGATCCCTATAATTATGCCCTTTAAAAAGGACGTTTAAAATATTGATATGGTGACTTCAGGACCTGTGTCTGTATTATTATAGGATGTATTGAGAAACCGCATAAAAATATACTCGACACAGAGAATTTTTAAACATTGTTTATTAATTTTTTTTTTTTTTTCTTATTCCATCTTTTTGTTTGCTGCGACTGATCGCTCCCACCGTTGCTGTTTGCAGTTAGAGAGCTCCGCATTGCCAATGTAACACAGAACAATTAGTAGGACACCTAAACACTTCAGGAGTGTGAAGATGTTCATCCACACCCAAAAGTTTATCAGCAGGCACACAACCGAGCCTAAACCAGCTACGAAAGCGAGAGACAAAAGGAAGTTCGCACCGGACGTAGACGTAGTAGAACTCTTAGGGTCAGTACCTATATTAATTTGTGCCAGTTCCGTCACAACGGTAACCAAGGTCCAACAACATTATTACTATTATCTTTAAAGTGAGTTAGAAATAGTCGTATGTATGATAAATTCTAATAATTATATCACGTTTACATATTTATATTATTTAAATATCCATGAGACTGGACCAAAATTTTTCGTACAAAAAAACTGGAATTAATTCAAGGTTTGTTACCATCAGCCGTGGTTCCCCTCATTAAATTTACGTTGAATTTGAGCAGGGTGAAAACGAAGAAGATTGCGAAAAGAAGCGCGATGGCGGCCATAAATATGGTTGGAAAGACGTCATTGGGACGGGGCTCCTCGGCCTGAAACATGTGGTGAATAGTCTTCTGGGCGCCGTAGAACTCAAAGCGAGAGGACTTCAAAGCCACACTGATTGAACTTGTTAGATTAGACTTTGTCTCAAAAAAAAAAGGATCATCTGTCAGTGTCTCCATGGTCGTTTCGGCTGGTGAAGTGAAGTGGAAGTGGAACTTGTTTGCATTTTGTCCCAACAAATTTTGTTTCAGGTTTCTTTCGAACTTGGGATCCCCCACTAGGAGGGACACAGAGTAATCCCCATTGAAGGGGAAGATTTTCGAGGAGTCACTTGTGAGAGAGAGGGAGAGGGAAGCAGAGCCATCTGAAAGTTGGGAACTACTCTCATCATCCGTCTCCACCAGAGGAAAATACACGAGCTGCTGGCGAGGCAGGCCGAGCAGAGGAGTAGCCTCAATAGCCTTTTGGTCCAGTTCAATCAGTAGTGCGAGCTGCTGTGCCCTCAGCGCCATTTTCGTGTACTCTTCCATCAATTCAATCTCCACAAAAAGAGTCTGAGACTCGTCAAGTCTTACTGGTTGTTTACTAGAATCAGTGGCAGCTTCTTCTGGTAAATTTAATAATTTCTCTTTATCCATGATTTTTCTCGCGTTTGTTTTTGATACCCCCAATGAGACATCGAATTTGCGAAAGGCGGGGGAGAATCCAGATTTCCAGAATCTCGACACGGGTACGGAAGGATAATCTTTAGATCCAAATTTTAACTCAAATTCACCAAAAGGGTATTTCCGGGTAAAACTAGTGACCTTGGTAAGATCTGGAGCCAAGACCTCAGGATCGATGATTTCAACCGTTCCTTCCATAGCACAGGTTTTAATATTAGTATTGCTGGAACCAAGTTCTTTCTGAGTCTGAGTCTCCGAATTGTCTGAAAGAACTCGGCTTTTAAATTTTAAAGGCTCAGTACTTAATAATACTGTTTTTAAACCATTAGACTCTGACTTTAAATATTTGTCTCCATTCCAATTTATCGAAACATCGTCTTCTGGAGCGAAAGGAGACCCATCAGCTTGACAAAGATGGATGGTAACCGGGGTTGTATACACTTCTTTACCGGGTCCGTCCGACTTCTTAATACTACTAACATCCCCCTGCAAAGGCTCCACCCTAAAGCCCACTATGCCGTCGATGTAGCTGGGGTTCGCCTCTTTAAGCATCTTCAAGACTCGCAGACTCTGCGCCTTTAGCACACTAAATCTCTCGTCATCGTCACCCGGCTCATTCAGATTCCCACCTAAAGTACCTTTGGGTTTCAAGCGTTAAATGGTAATAATTAGTACATCGGATTCAACTTATTAGGCGTTTTTATCGTAACAAGTAATTTAACTACTGGCTTTCTGGAAGATGGTCGTTGCCAAGGTCTTCATCGCCTCGACCGAAAAGTCCAGCTCCAGTTGCTTCTCTAGACTTCTCCAGGAGTCTGCCAGAACTATGGCCTCCTTTAGAGATAAGGCGGAGAGACTCTGCAGATGCTGTGCAGAGAACACTTTGCTGATTTTGCTCCGGAAGTCCTCTCGATCCGACGCAGTCACTATCTCCGATCCGTGGTCCAACAGAACTCTGGCCACCCCGAGAGCGTAGGCAGTGATGCCCCAACTGGTGCGCGTGCCTGGTGGTATTATCAGATTCAATATCAGTCCTAAACGCAAGTCTGAGTCAATAAAAAGTATAATACTAATGGTGGTTCGTTGGATTACAAGAGAAGATACACGCTCTTGGCGCGATAATAATATTAAGTCACAGAGTCGGACTAAGACCACTAAATTCAGTATGGTAGTGCTAGAAAGCTCTAATTATATTGACTCTGAGTATAATATAAATCTGAAAATAGATTCAAAAGCCTACGGCATTACAATTTATAATATTGCGGTCGGCTATTAGTATTATTATTTTGTCACCTTTAATAAATTAGAACTTACGGATACATTACTTGTTGCGCCTTTTTTGTGGACAAGGGTCTCGAAGACCCTCCCCGACTCGAAATTGTCTAGCAGTGTTTCTAAAACTGCGCGTAGTTTCTTCGTCTTTTTCCTCTTCGTGGCGGTGGATTTCAACGAGAGCGCAGCTACGGCGTAGTAGAGGTCTTCATAGATGACAGGCTCCGCCGTCAGCACCTCATCAAGCCGCTTTACCGACGGATTTCCGACCTCGGCCTCGCATTTTACGCCCGTCGCCACGGTGGTCACGGTGGCTGATTTCGAATTAGTATTGTTATTTTTGTCTGCACCTTGACCGGGTTCTGTTTTCCTGAAATTCAGGTCCTCTAGGGTCTGGAAGAACCAGAACGCGCTCTCCAGACTGGCGTCTAGGTGGGGGATCTGCTTCAAAGCGAGGCAAAAATTATCTGCGTCTTTTTTCCAAGAGGCGAACAAATCGTTGTAGACGAAGGCGTGCTCTGAAGTGGGGAACTCGTAGGAAGAATTCTTCTCATCATTAGACTTGTAATAGGCACGAACATCTCGCTGAACTAAAGCGCGGTCAAGGAGACCATCGAACACGGTTATCTTAGATTCGCAGACCGTATGGACTACGGATAGCAAGAGCAAGAAACTACTTCTTCTCGCCATGGAAACCATATCGAAGGGAGGAGCAGCTCAGCTGTTGAAAAATTGAAAGTACTTTAATTAAGTTTACTCTATTGGCCTATTATAATTAAATTTAATTTTATTAGCGTTAAAGGAAAAATTACTAGAATCTCAGCCACTAGCAAATACTAAATACCAACATTGCTAGCACTATAGTCTATAAGGATCCATAATTTTCAATAATAAAAGATAAAACTATGACATTATAAGTATTCCAGAACGTGTAATTATAATATCATATTGGGAGGAAAAATATCTTTTTAAAACTCCAATGGCGAATGCAAGTTTGTCCATGGGTAATACTACTTAATACAGATAGTAAGTCTAATACGGAACCAGTACTAGCGATATACATAATATCAAAATATTCGGAATTTCATACTAACTTTCCACGAACACAATATGTCCTTTCTAGTGTAAGTGCGAGTAACTGTACTGGGAACCATTCAGAGACGCCCTATAGTTTCTCCTCGAATTTCAGAACACAGAAAGCCGTATTTAGCCCGAGTCGGAGCAGGGGCACCCCTCTTTTTCTGCTATGCGATTAGTTTCGAATCCTGTTTTTAATAAATATTAATATCAAACCGGTATTAGGTCCATTTGATGTGTTTTGATAACATAATTCAGTAAAGTATAGAATTATTCGATATTGCTAGACTGCTCTTATTGATTAGCATATCATGCATTTTTCGATTGTAACTCAGCCTTAAGATTCAAGAATCCCCAATAATTTCCCTAATGTCCGAAATTCCTCCAGAGTCGAGACGTAGAAATTCGCCTGCCAGTTTTGAGCCTTTGTAGCTTTGTTGCAAGTTGCTGTAATATAGGGAGGGTACACAGTCCCTGCACAAATGCCCATATCTAAATCGCAGAATCTATTGCTGATAAGGACTTCCTTTGGAAAAACAAAGAAGCCACGTAAGTGCGACGCTTCGCGAATCATGATGACAAGGAAATCGAAGCCATTAGCGGCTTCAGGAGAGACACGTTTTTTCGGATGACGACTATGACGGAACCCGACACCAAATATTCCACACTTATCTGCGCGTTTGGTCACAACCCGCTGTACCAAGCGATGTTTCCCTCCCAGTAGTACATTCGCAGTCTCTGCGATAACCGTCCAATAGACAAAGTCGAGTCCGCAAGGTTCATAAAATTTTTCTCGAATTTGTTTCGTTATTAATTCTGAACATTCGTAGCGTTTCGTTGTTGTGATTCTTGTCAGAAGCTCCAGTTCACTCTTAGGCTTTCCAGATTCCCACCACTTATACAGAGTGGGAATAATAGTGTCGAAGTTAGAAAACTGAGTTTCCTGCACGTAGAAATCTCTCTTGGTCAAGTCTCGATCGTCCGGATCCAGTGTTAGAATGGTATTGCTGTTAAGATTAAGTGCCACAACACCGACATCACTGCATTGAGATACTGTTTGAAATTCCAATGTGCGTGACAGGTCCAATTTGATTCGCCGTGGCTTTGCAGCTTTGATTTGTATCGGAAGCCAAAGCGAATCTTCAGGCTTTATTCGAAAAAGAAGATTTGCTTGCTGCCCAGGGCGCAGCCTTTGAAACTCAATTTCTGGAGAAAGAGACTGCACGGCTTCGATAAATTGTTCCCGTATCGCAGCACCTTTTAGCACTGAGGACCGTCCACGATTCGATTTCTCGGCGGAAGGCAACATCCGACACTCGGCACGCCGCCTGTCATAGCCAAGCCAGTCAGGTATGCTAATGAAATCAGAGCCGTAGACGCGGCTCGGGTGATACGGGATATTCGTAGGGCGATTCGCTGTGTCGAGGCGCCACTCGCACCATTCACGATAACTGGACAACCCAAGAGAGCGGACGTAACTACGTGCCTCCTCGAAGGGCAAGAACTCTTTGGCACGACGATTAGGTCGTGAACTAAAAATGGTTCGACTCAAGCGAAACATGACAGATGCAATGCGGCTGCCACTCTTCAAAAAACTAATGCGAACTGTAGCAACGGATTTACGCTCACTTTAACGAAAATTCAAAAATTATGTTTCTTTTTTGAATCAGTTGGATAATCTAGACACTCTTTCGCTGTTTTAGATCTCACCAATCTGCGAAGAGATCTCGTCCCTGTGTTATGCCGATGGATCAACTATGTCAATATCTGATATCCATTGGATTTCGATATTTCACTACTACACTTCAATGACAGCAATTAATCGCTCACTCAGGGCACTCAGGGAATACTCGATGAAGTTAGTATTAGCATGGCTAAGCAGTAGCTGCACTCCATTAGTTGCCAATCACAACTACTAGAGTGCGTGGTAGTAACCGAACAACTTCGATAATAGGATCTGATTGTCAGACAGGCTTAAAGTTAATGACTATCTTAGTCTATTTAGTATTTATTATATTTTTTAGAACGTTAATCCATGAATAATAATTTTTTATTTTTAGAGAGAGCAGTTATATTGCTAAGCTTATCATTCACTAATGCTGGTATAATATAGAACGGCCATAAGGTTCGAAAGTCCTCGCGGATTCGGAAATAAACTTTAAAGTACTATAGGCATAAGTCCGCACTAACTTCAACCAAATTGAATACTATTCAATTTGGTTGAAGTTAGTTCAGAATAGGACATTGTCATTGATAATGTTTTTAATGAGAATCTAATGAGAATTGAGCCGCGATTCATGGACTAAGTTGAAGTATTCCTAACTCTTTCCCCAATGCCTTAAACTCCTCAACATTGGAGACGAAATATTTCGCTTGCCATTCCTGTGCTCTTTTTGCTTTCTTCTGGGAAGTTACTACATATGGCGGATAGAACATGCTGGTGCTGGTGCTCCTCGTATACCCATTTTCCAATAAAATATCTCTGGGGAAGAAGAAAAAACCCGTCAATTGGAAGTCGTCACGAACTAGAACCACGTAAAAATCAAAGGCATCCTTTCCTTCCACAGTGCCATTATGTTTGGAAGAACTATTTCTTTTGGCAAAGACTCCTCTGCAATCCGGTCCGTGACTTCCGATATTTTGAAGTAAACGGAACTTACCTCCTAATAGGAAGTTTGCCTGAGCTCCCGGGTTACTGTTCGCTATAGACTCGATTTCAAATCCGCACTTTTCATAGTATTGACACCGCAGCTGTTTGTTCAAAGTCTCTATAAGAATATCATTTGGTCTGCTGACTAAATTGAATAAGAGATCCGTCTCCAGTTGCGGCTTCCCGAGAGACCACCATTCACGTAGAGTAGGAACTATGTCGTCGAGTGGTCTGCATCGGGTAGAGTCGAACTGCAACCAACGACTTTTTGCTTTCCGCAATAGAGGGTCCTCATCTGAAAACGCCCTGAAGCGATCTCCATCGACAACCGCAATCACGGCTATTCCAGGAACTTTGGGAAGCGAAGAAATTTGGAAGCGTTCCTTGTTCGAGCAACGAGGCCTTGAAACACCCATCTTCAACTGTAATGGTAACCATTCTCTTTCCTTTGGCGTAGGTTCTTCATTTTCGCATTTCACGCGAAACAGAAAACTGGCTTGCTGACCTCCCCGTAGCCGCCGAAGTTCGATATCCTGGGCTTGAGCTAAAACATGATTTTTAAATTTCTCTTTTGTCGTCTCTCCTTTCAGTATATTCGCATACGCTTTCTGTGACTTAGAAAATGAAACACACTGCGAGCGCTTCCGTGAGCGAGGCTTGTAGGCTAACCAATCAGCACTGCCTAAAAATTTCCCTCGATAAAACGAAGCTGGATTTGCTGGAATATTCGCAGGTCGTTCGCCACTTTGTCTCCATCGACACCAATCGGCCCAGTTTGAGAAGCCAAGAGATCGAGCAAAAGAGCGTGCCTCCTCAAACGGAAGGAATTTTTGGGTATTGTTGGCTCGACTACGCAGTGCGCCGTCCAATAGAATCGCAGACGACCGAAGCAATGCTAATGGCATACGGAAAAATTTAGTAAACGATCGTTCTGATGTCCACCAACGCCCAAGAATTCAATTTCAAAGCTACAACTGTCAACTTAATTATCTTGAATTAATTTCATAAGCTTTTGTCCCTAGATAGTAGATTGTGAATATCAAAAATAAATGAAGACATAGTGCTGCATCAATAATTATATTTAGCATGTTATATTTATCCAGCCTGAATAACAAGCTGTTACGTCCTCACCTCAGATACTGTGATGTTATCGTAGTCTATTACTCAATCCGAACACAGACGTTAGTCATAGTCTAGAATTTACTTAGAAATACCACCACATCATTATCAAATGATCTGATATTAGGAACAGCGAAATGTTAATATTCCGATGTTGAAGAAGAATACGATATTTTGCAATGTGACATCATTGTTATTCAGTACTCTAGCAGCGACATTAAAACGTTGCTCTGACAAGTTGTGCTTGGCAATCCTAACCGAGTAGAATCAGAGATCTGATTGTGAGGCCCACTGATTATCTAATAAAGTCATCAGAATTCATGAAATATTTTGTATCAGTATTGTAATATTAAAGAGTAGCTTTCACGTGTAAAAACAAAAACGTAATATGCTCTCCTGAAACGAACCCCCTGAAATATACGAGAGCGACCCCATTTTGGGCCGAACTGAAGACTCAAATGACTTACTAGGATCCTTTAAAGTCTCTTCCTTGGAATGAGTCTTCTGTTCGGCTCAGAATGGGGTCGCTCTCGTAAATGTATTCTAGGCAGCTGCGCATGAAGAACAGCGCCTTCAGCGCTTTGCCACGATCGAGCTTCGAAAATCGGTCCAATTGAGCTCGCATATAGTGCATGGCTTCTTCCGTCTCCCGAACCAAAGCCGGCACATCATCTGAAGTGTCTCTAGAAGACTTCCCCAACAACATCTTCGAGGAACTGGTGCTTCCGAATAGGCCTATTAAATCAAAGTCATCGCGTTTTTCCTTGTCCAAAGCATCTTTAATACTAGACGCATCTTCTATTGGATCCCTGTTACAGCCTGTATTGAGATTCGCCTCCTTCAAGTTTTCAAAATGAATAGAGGACTTCAAACGGTTTTCCGAATCTCGCGACACCTTTATTGGACGACAGGTCGCATAAATGTGCGAAGTGTTTGTCAAAATCTTATTCGAGCCACCTTTCATGATCGGAGAGACTAAGTCTATCGCTCTAGGCTGTCACTTAGCCTACTTGGTCTTTAATTACACTCATATGATTTTTATTTTTTATAATTTATTAATCAAGTAATATTAATAACTATTAATATTTGAAATTGAATCAATGTTATAATTATAGATTCAAAATTTGTATCTGACGTGATCTAAATTTGTTTCTTGAAGTGGTGCTAATTCGCACTACTCTTATACTTAAAGTGCTATTCCATGCATCATGCCAGGGTTCTGTGTGTCAATGAACACGATTTTTTTTGTCAAAAAAATATAGTCTTATATACTTTTAAAGCGTGGATTTGCCACGGCTAGTAGTACTGCCGAAGTAATCATTTCCATGTCCCTTTTTACTAACAAAAAGTCATAAATTTTAACCCATGCTATGTTTAAAATTTAGAATTCCCGATACAAAATAATAATATCGACAACTTTCTATTGAGAAAAATACTAGGAAACTGCATCTACAAAACTATCGACTTTGCTGAGATAATTATCAAATATTATCGACAAAAAATATAAAAAATTATTCTGACGAGTTCCAAAACACTTTGATCAACAGTGAAACAGCTAAATTCCGATAACAAATTCAAATATTTTAAAGTTTTCATCAACTACGAGTTCCAAAACACTTTGATCAACAGGCTAAATTCCGATAACAAATTCATATTTTATCCCATCATGTACAGGACTAATTATATATTCTCGATAATATACTCAATGCAAACAGACAAATAGATATTCTAGTCAAAATATATTCTATCGTACTAATTTCTACGCATCTTCACTCTAAATATCTATGCTACTAATATTGTGCTAACGTATTTGGAAAAAATAATAGATTATAATTATATCAATGTTATGCTGGAAATTAAAGGAATAAGTTACCTTAAATTACGTTTAACTAAACACTACGATTATCTAAAACGATCAAGATTTTGAACACACATGATACAGAAACTAATAGATTAAAATTCTTATGCTAATAGTATCAACATTAAAATGGATAATTGGATAAATATATATTTACAACGATAATGATAAATATAATTATATAATTAATATTATACATATAATATTAATAATACATATTTAATAATTATATTATATCACCACTGACCTCCTCCGCCGCCTTGATTACTATATGGATCGTTATTATATCCGCCATTGGGATCGTAACCATAGTTGGCCTGGTACAGATCGTAGTAGCCCTGATTGGCCGCCGCAAGCAATGCCGCGTTTAGATTAGCGACGGAGTATGGATTGTATTCCCCGGCGACGCCATAACCGTTTGCTAATGAATCCTGTGACGCCCCAGTTGTGGAATACTGATTATTGTCATATGCATTACTAGTATTATCCTTCGCGCCCTTGTGACTCGAACTGCTTTTTCCCTTTCCTTTAACCTTTTTGCTCGATTTCCCCTCATGTGACTGCGCATTCAAGTTGTATTTTTGAGGCCTTGAAACCTGTTGTTCTTGTTGTTGTTGTTTTTTGCTGTTGGTCACGGGGCTCCTTTGAGCATTATTATTAATATTACCAGGATTATTGGCACTACTACTCGTCGATGCTTCTGGGCTTGCTGCTCCATATTTCGCCTTCAACTGGTCCGCTTTTAGAGCGGCCTCGGCCTCTGCCACCACACGCGCTTCGAAGATCCTTTCCCTTTCTTCCGGAGACAGCAAGCTTCCTTCTGCTCCCTCCAGGTGAAAGAATCGGCAATTTTTGGACTTCGTACACTTTGCCATCAGATAGTGCCGACAGGGGATGTTTTTCAAGGCTGCTTTTTTATTCCCCTCATCTACCGCTTGCTGCACGGCAGGACCGTTGGCAGCGGTTGCTAAAATGCCCTGCTCCAAATTTGTGCCTATTAGAATATTAATACTAGTTGAACTAATTAATATTAGGGTCCATTGGAGGGAGCAGAATATTCAATATTATGAATAATATAATAATAGTTATTAATATAATTACATAGTACTAATACTCTTAGATTATCTTATAAATTTGAAATTAATAGAAACACATAGGTGGAGGATTTAGGCGAAAATACCATCCAGGTCCTCTTTTCCACCAGCAGGTGCACCTAGCATCGCTGACAGTGCGGCTCCGGTGGCCGGAACCGGTTCACACTCCACCTCGTCATACTCTTCTTTGATTGACTCGGTTACATCTTCTTCGATCTTTTGAATTTCTTTTCGAATACTAATGCGTCTGAGGGTTGAAATTATATTAGTATAATATAATAATATTCTAATATTAGATATTATTTAATAATTATAGTCTAGGACCTCACGTAATTTCATTTTAGGCACTGTCAAGTCTACAGTTTTTTTTGAAATAGTTACGTACTACATTTGATATATATAATTGCTGCCGAGGAAACGAAATTCCATGACACGGTTTCAGACTGTTACTAGGCATTTACAATTATTACTAGGTATTGCTATAATTATAAACATGTTTTATTTTGTATTAATGCTACTACTAGTAAATTCATCAATATACTGAAATTCCAAATAATAATCTACACTTAACTTTAAGACTAAATATGATTATTATATTAAAATATAATACTCAATACTTATAATATTATAAGTATTCAATATTGAATCGTATAATATTAATATTAGAATAAAGTCTAAGTTAGATTTTACTGTGAGTCGGAAGTTGATTTCGTAGTTGAATGGGTCCCGCCCCCGGACTGAAGCTCTTGCTTGGGGCCGAACCCAGACGATGAAGATGTGTGTATCGCGCTGTAAGCACTTCGGACGGAACTGGCAGCCGTCATCAGAGTGCCGCTACGAGCAGTGCTTTGGCTACCTGGTCAATTTGAATAATATAATTAGTTATATTAACTTTAATAATACTAGCGGAGCTAGTTACATCAAGGTCCAGCTATTAGCTCGCGAGAAGCTCCACGGAGAGCGAATGAGCGGCCTTTTTTATCCTGTATAATTGCCTCGCTTTTTATATTTAATATTGACTTGTGTGCTTTACGAGATCTGGTGTGTTCTTGAGAGGGGCCGACTTTCATAGTGCTAATCCTAGTGGGTCCTAGCACTAGTAAATTCACTAGTAGTGCCTCATGGGCACTTGTTTGCTACGGCGGAACTGGTAGTAGTCATCAACGCGCCGCTGCGAGGAGTGCCCCGGCTGCCTGGTCAATTTGAATGCTGAGTAACTTAATAAGAACTAATAATTCTGTAGTGGTTGAAATGTGATTTTAAATTTAAGTAATAGTTAAAACTTGTAAAAATTGGAGACTCAAAACTCGAACCTTTCTTTAAGAAAAACAGATGTACGTGAGAGCACAGTTGAGGTGGGGTTACTGCTACTGAAACCCAGAACGGAGTGCATAGAGCCCAGATTCGATTGGGCGCCGTGCCTGCGACCTTTTTAGGAGTTATATAATACTGCGATGGAGTTATATACAAATATTTTACTGTGATGGTGCATTTTTTAAAACCATTAAAAATGAAATAATTATTATATCAATGATAACGATAATATCAATGATTAGAGTTTACGTCGAGTGGACCCAAACAGAAACTCTTTAGTGCGCATAATAAAAACTTACCCCGGTCCGGACTATTGGAATTGGATCTCGGATTTCTATTCAGAATTTGGCTCTGAAATTCACCTTGGAGAAATTTGGAGCGTGATGTCTAGATTGGTACTGTTCACTTTCGCGGTGATCACGAAATTCTTGTCGTTCTTAATAACGTTAGTAGTCTTAGTAAAAAAAAAAAAAGAGATACTAAGAATAAGTATTGCCAGTGAGAAAACTGAAATTTTAAGTTCACTACGTACTGTAACTTATTACAGACCAGATAGTTCTAATAATTCATTTAGTACGCCTGGGTCTTATTAATACCAAATTACATTAGACCCCATTGGCTGTAGTATTAGCTTTAAGTTTTAACTTTAAAATAGTATTAATTGCATAAATTGGGGTATGGAATAATATAGTGGGGCGCTTATTGCAGATTGTAGTGTTGAACACGTGTCTCTCGCAAGGGAACGCGAAGAGTCAGAAAGGTACTCTGAGACTTGATTCCGCTGTCGCCGTCGTCGCCATATACTGTGACTGTGGACTGATTCGATACGCCTCCCCGTCCCGGTTTGTTTGGTGCGATATGTATGGAGCCAGTAAGGTTCGATTCGTCCGCTTTTCCCCGACCATGATACCTTGAAAGTAAACAAATTTCAGGTAAATTTCACCGAATAATTATAAATTATAATTAGGAGAAGTATATTAATAATTATTAAATCATTTTCTTATTATAATACTCTTGTTGGAACGCCGCCGACAACGCTTGGGAGAAGGCGCTAACGCCTCGCCCCGACGTTCGATCCGGATCCATAAAATTACCTTCACGATCCAGATATTAATATATTCCAATTGAATCTTTAAAGTATCATAGTTACAGTACTTAGTATTATTCCAATAATTTATTAAACTATTATAGTAAATTTAAATTTTATTATACAGCTTAAACTTATATTAATTATTAAAGTCTCAGTAATAATAATAATGCTATTAAAATTTTAATTTGGTATTAAGGCGGTAGTATTGAATGAATCTGGATTCTGGATCGGAACTTTTCAATTTCAAAGACAAATATACTTCTAGCGCGACTGCCAGGCAAGCTATGAAGTTGACTGGCGAACTCACTGTTTCTCGCCACTACTGTCGCTGCTGAGTCAAAATCCCGACCTTTTTTTGATTTCGTCGATCTGAACCAGATTAATAAATAATACTTAAACAAGATCCAACTTGTAACTCGCAAACAATGAGGGCCAGCAATGGCCACAAAGATAGAGCATTTGTAATGCTGACTAGAGCTCAAAGGGGAGGCCCCCGAAGCCTCAGCGACCTGCCAGATCCCAACAATTTCCAAAAGTGGCGCACAAACTAGAGCATTAGAAGTGGTTAATTGCAGCTCGAAACGAGGCTTCTGAGAGACTCGGAGATCTGCCAGATCTCTAAAGTGATCACCAATTTGAATACGAGATATACCATTGCTAATACGCCACCAAAAATGGCGCATTTTGGGGACCCAAAAAAATTAGGTCAAATCGCATCTCATAAGTAAATATCTAGCAAGTGGTCGACCGGTTCGACGAAACCAATATAAATATTGACGAACTTTTATAGAAGATAGTAATTCTTAGTTTGAATCTGAAAGTTACTCGATGGCGATGCTGCGTGTTCTAAGACAGACGGGTGGTAGTTTTGAAGACCCCTTAGCGCGGAGTTAACCGTCTTTGCCAATCCCGGGGAAGTGTTGGCAGCAGAGCTTCGTACCTGCATTTTGTTAGACTATAAGTAAACTGTGAATTAAATATATTTTATTACAAAAACTTTTAAAAGCCCAAAACAATCTAATATTAATAATATCCAGATAATCATATTATTGATCATCTTTTTAATAGGCACACCAAAATTTAGGAAATTAAAGACTAAGTATTCTAGTAAATAAATCTAAATTTACTACTCTTAATAGTACCTCCGATTCTAAGTTGGCAGCGAGCATCCTAATTCTATTCCGCTCAAAAGCATTTTCGTCTCGTATTGTAGTCTGATCCGGGTCTCTGGTGTCATGGTAATCCCCCAGGTCCCAGGATACACGCCTGCGGGGTAGACCCGGATCACGCAAAGGTTTCGCAGGAGCGTCTTCAAAAGTTTGTAGCTGGAAGCAAATTTTTTTCACGTCAGATCCGGATTTCAATTATACGGAGGCAATAATAAATTTTTGTAAAAAATGTCATTTGTAGTAGCGCTCTGGTTACTAGAACTCAGAACATCTCAGCTCTGTGCCGCCAGAGGCCTAAAATGCTCCCCGTATAGCCTGAGTTGCCTCTACTAAACAGCCCTCCATGTTGCGCGCGCCAACAGATTTGAACTATTGAATTTTTTCAGACCTATTTAGTAAGCAACAGTTACACACTATAGCTAATAGTAATATGAAATTATTATTATATTATTATGACTAATTTTATATATATTATATAGTAGTAAGTAATGATGACACTAAATTAATTAGACCAATTTCGAATTTGGAGGTTCTAAAAAAAAGTAATTAATAATACTGTAAGATCTAAGCTTTTGCGAGTTCCTCCGTATTTTGATCGTAAAACCGAAGGATCATTGTCTGAATGATACAGCTCATATACCGACGACAGCGGCCTGGCAATGCGAATATTTATGGGTTCTTCGTTATCAGAATTAGCATTACTGGTATCTTGGCCAAAGCTGGAGTCCGTCATAAATGAATACTTCTGAACGAGTGGGGGGAAGTATCGCTCCCCGAAACTTGAGTCCGTTAGAAAGGAATGTGTCGGATTAATTTTCAGGTGTGCAGCACTGCCAGACTCTGAAGAGTATGGAGAGTTGATATTATTATATGGTGGGCTTTCGTATCGATAATATGAATCACTTATGCAACGGGCTTGATTTGTTATTTGAAGCCCGGGTGGCGGTGACTGGTAGTCACCTTTTCCACCATTTCCTCCACGCATTCTGAATCTGTACGGGTCACTAGCGTGTCTTGGAACTATCATTTCAGTAAGGCCAGGGGGTGAACGAAGCACTGTCATGGATAGCGAGGAATTAGACCGTTCAATGCTAGATAGCTTTGCGTTCATATAACTTTGTGAATTATAATTAAAGTAAGACTTCGGCTCATCATTAGTATTGACAGAATCACCGTTCGAGATATTTTTCTTGTAGCTCCTATAATTTTCTCTTCGATGTGACCATCTTCCAGGTAGATTTGAATAGGGTTCTTGGTAGTGCTTAGCGTTTGGATTGGCACTTCCGCTACTATAACTTCTTTCCAGAACAGGGCTATCAAGGCTTCCCACCCCATAATCCTCACACACTCCGGGAGATGATCGCATGTGGCGAATTGCAAAGGAATATTCGTCCGACTCCTGCGTCATATTATTTTATTGAAATTAATTCCAGACTCAGAGTAAATAAATTGTCGGACTGTGCCCTGACAACAAGGGAATTACTTAATATCTTAGCGTTAAGAGATTCACAGTAGGCTTGAAATATTCGAGTTAGAAATTACTAGTCCAGTGCCATTCTGATTTAGAAAGAAAGAATACATTTGGTAATGGAATGAATAGGGTTCGAAATATTACTACAGTAACTACTACAGTATGCTTAGAGTAGTAAACGAACGATTTAGAGCTACATTTTCGCTTTTCACTACTTCTTAGATAGCGGGTTCTGTGGGATGAGAGAAACCAATATTTAAATAGCAAATTGACATTTCGGCAAATAAGACATCATAGTAAAACTACTGTAATACAAAATATTACTTTAACGGAAATTTTCTTCATAGTATCATTTAAAAGAAAAACGGATCTTTCAAACGGACCTTAAACAGATAATATCATTTAGCTATAACTCCAGCAAATATAATTCCGATTCCGTACTATAATTAATAATATTTGAGTACAAAAAAAGTGTATGTATACGGAAAATTGAATATTAGTGTTCCGTGTGACTACATCACAGAATTAGTAATTACTGAGATTTGTAGAATTTTGTCATCACTTAATATTGCTATCGCGCGAACAGTTTAATAGTAAGTAGGCGTGAATTAGTAAGTATGCTTATTTTGCCGCGGCAATCTGCTCGAATGCCCTCTTTAATTGCACTTACTTACTAATACTACCTTCAGGTCCTTGCCGCTACGCGAGTGTTCGATTTTTTACTCTTAATCTAGTTTTCAAGAATTCATCATTCGAATCTTGGAACTCTATTTGATAGAGAACAGGTACGGTTGTGACAGTGTTTACTTGAAAAAACCCGTGAACTTATCCTCCCCCCGTTTCATCATTGCCTTTTGGCAAAGTTGGAATAAGAGAATCATGTCATCTAGCCGTTCCATGGCGGTACCTAAATTCGAACATAACCCTACATACTGATTCTGACACTAACAATCTAACCTGCTATTTGACTAAGGAACAACATCCAATCAAATACTAACAGGTATACCGTATTACATTAGACTAAAATAGTTACAATAGAAAAATGAGGTTTTGTATCGTTATTCATAATAAAAATCATGCTTATAGCATCATCATGCGGCTATATTAATTAAAGACTATTATTATAAAAAGAAAATTATAAAACTGAAATTTATATATTTCTAAAAGGTACCTGAAGTGTCGAAAATGAAACATCAAGAACAAAATGATTGTTAATGGATAGTAGTACCTGGACAAGATCTAGGTATCGCACGTGCTCCCCAGCTGTCTTTGCAGTCATTCAAATGGGAGTGAGGCCAAACCCAATAAGAATTATTCAAACAGACAAAGCCCATCACACGAAGCAGATTGAGGCAGTATTTATTGGAGCCTAGATTGTATTTGAACAAAGGGTCACTAGAGTGCCAGTAAGTCACAGATTCCCGTCCAGACTTCGTATACCTCATTCCTTTCAGAGTGTAGTTCACCGTTTTACCTAGAATTTTAAATTTAATTAATTATTAATAAAACTTTAAGAGAAGATTAATATTAGTAAACTCAATTATCTACTCTTCATATTAGCAAACAAATATGTTCACAAAAGTGGTACAAAAGTCGGGAAACGGCATGGAACGGAACACGTGGCGGAGCGAGCGACGCACAGGAAGAACCTGACATGGGTATGCTAGAAATTGGATTAAAATTCGTTATTATATTAACTAATATTAGCTATTTAATTAGGAAAAAACTACCAAGTATTATAGTGGTACGTCCGTTCTGAATCTTTTATCCTGTGCACCCTGCTTGGCTGTGGCTTTGAGCGCCTTTTTTTTTCGCATTTTTCGCAGCCTTACTCGGTAGCTATTCGCTTGTTTCGTCCTCTTCGTATCAGTATCTGCGTCAGCCCCAGGGTCTCTCTTTAGAGCGTTTGGAAGCACCATCTCTAAGGGGGCCCACATCATTTTCATCAGGGAGGGCTCATCCCCCACCTCAAGAGGTCCGTGTCGAGCACCTTAATAATAGTTTTTTTAGCAGATTCTAAAATGTGCTTCGGGAGGACGGTACTACGTTTGCAAATTATGTGTGAGAAAGAATGAGAGAATTTCTAGGGTTTGATTGGGAAAATCAATTGAGTGAGAATGATTGCAACACATGTATTATTATTATTTACCCGAATCCTGAAACTGCTGCTGTTGACTCTTTGCAATGCCAAAGCCCTGCTGCTGCTCAGGTTGTTGTTCTGCTGCGAGCCCTAGAAGACCCGGTATCTCAAGCTGAGGTGGCACGAACGTCTGCTGGTAGTCGTCGGCATCAAAAGAGCTGTCGGAAGCACCGCAGGTCGACGTCGAGAGGTTGTCGCTAGATAGGTCGCCGTCCGAGAGCTCATCATCGGAGTGCTGACCAGTTCCCTCGGCGGTGAGGGCACTAGTCGTGATTTTGTAATACTACTATTATAGAAAAAAAAAAGTAATTTAAAATTTAAATACGCATTTTAATAAATATCTAATAAAATAGCTCTCTAGGCTAGCAGCGTGAAATATTATAATAATTTATAGTACATTGTCAATATTATGTAATTAGACACCGTGTTAGTAATATTACAATTCCGAAGAGTAATCAATAAGTTCTTGGACATTATTCATGGATATTATGTTAATATTATGATTATCTTAAATTTATCGTGACACAGGTCAAATATTATATTGAATTGCCAACTTGGACTTTTCTCCGTCTTAAAAAATAATAATACGCCCTGGTGAGCTGCTGAGTGTACCACTGCTCTTGCGTGAGAGCAACTTTCACATCCAACAGCGTTTTATTGCCCATTCTCTCGGATGCCCCTGTTGAGCCCTGATCCTTTTTCAAAACCGCAACTCTTGGAGCTCGTTCACCGGCGAGGATGGGAACACTCGCCAGGTTCGTATTCAGGTCCTCGCTGTTGAAATCCAGCACTGGGTCTGCGTCGGCGGAGGATCTCGCCTCCAGTCGACGCTCCATTTCCGTAACGTCCATATCGTAATAGTCTAAATTCAGCATCTTGGTGGTCCGCGAAATCGTGTTGTCCTTTGTCTCAATATCGTGAATGTGCCAGCAAGAAATAAAGGTAACCATATCAATTTTCGGCTCCTTATTATTTCCCCTACCAGGTTTACTTGCGCTTCGGCCTACAACTCGACTAGCGGAGTCACCGATATTTTGGTTAACAGCACGTAGAGTAAGAAAGTCGAACCTAAGCGAGCCTTTCAAGTTTTTAGATAAATTTAAAAGAAATATTAACTTTTAAGGATTTAAATTATGTCAGATTAATAATATTAGTCTGCCATAGAATTTAAGAACTTAAAAGCAAAGCAACACGTTTCAAAACATCTCGGATTTCACCTTCTCGGGAAGCGACACTGGAGCTTTCAGAAGAAACGACTGCCATTCTGTTTGAGACCAAGTGCCATCGTTCTCGAGATCGAACTTGTCAAACAAAACAGCACAAGAGGAATACCTGAATCTCTTGTTTCAGAATATATCTGAGCGTTTAATACTTGTGACTTAGGACCGAAACTAAAGTCGAAATTTAAAGTGTCAGGCCGAAGGTTAAATTAGGATATATTTTTAAAGACACACTGGAACTCAGTAACACATTGGCAGAAAAAAACAACCTTTTTTACTGACTCAATCAGTGAAGCGCGTTTCAATGTTTAACAAATACTGATCAAATTTCCAACATATTCAGTATCTAATACATTGGCCTTGTCCCATAAACGAGCACATAAAAGTATAGGTCAAGATCGGTTACAGGAATAGTGCCATGATACGTCCCTGTCGTTTCCGCTAGCAAGGTATCCAGTTCTGCGCGTCTTGCATCGGGTACCTTTTATATGAGTTAAGTTGGCCTAAAAGGCCAAAACAAAAAAATCTGAATTATAAAACGACATTCAACTTCAACTAAAACCTATCAACCTTAGAATCCCTCGAAAATAAAGACGCTTTGGCTTCCGTCGGTCTCCCCCGCAGGTCTGCGAGGAGCGCTGCGAAGCGTGCTAAATGCGCGCCTCAAATCCGAGCCAAATCAGCATTATAATCCATCGAAAACGGGGGGAGGAGGTGTTGGCCAAGCCCAAATTCCGAGCCTCAAATACGCATCAAATCTGCCTTATTATCCACCGAAAACCAAGACGTTTTTGGCTTCACTTGGCAACCCCCGC
>JACKZZ010010357.1_pt1 | contig 23783 bp, 22 predicted proteins | sample 8027871 | NCBI WGS metagenome assembly JACKZZ01 (sample SAMN15724774, study PRJNA655200) | protist metagenome | isolation source: fluorescence activated cell sorting (FACS) single amplified genomes of... | place: USA: West Boothbay Harbor, Gulf of Maine | collected 2000-07-19 | reverse complement strand
CTGATCTTGAAATATGATCGGAAGAGTAGACTCCGTCCTACAACAAACTCAAGGTAATACTCAAAATGAATTGATGCGTATTGAGGCTACAGGTAATGTAGGGATCGGGACAACTGGACCTAATGAAAAGTTAGAAGTTAATGGAAACATAAAACTAAGCAGCACAGTTGGTCAAACAGCTACCCCAAGCTCTATTTGGTTAGGTAATGATTACAGTAATGGGCAGACAAGGGATAAATTAAAAATATATTTATACAATAGTGGAACAGAGCAATATGGATTTACAGTAGGTAACCAAAGCGATATACAGTATCACTCAAATCAAGAACATGATTTTTATGTAGCCAATTCTTTAAAAGTTAGAATTAACCAATCCGGCAACGTCGGGATCGGAGCGACTAGTCCTGGAGTAAAACTTCAATTAGTATCTGCGGATGAACAGTTAACTAATTTTTCAAGTTCAGTAGCAGATCAACTTGCATATTCTCAAATAAACGCTAATTCAAGTACAGCTGGTGTATATACAGGAGCGGCTGCTTTGGAGCTGGTGGGTAAAGCTAATGCGTCAGGCCACGGAAGACACGCTTGGATTGGAGCAGAAGGAACACCTAATACAAGCACCAAAACTAAGTTAAAATTTAAAGTAAGAGGAGAAACAGCTACTGGTTATGATTGGGCAGGTGCGGCTGAAGCTCCAACTATTATGACTCTAGAAGGAGACGGTAACGTTGGTGTCGGGACGACTAGTCCTGGGGCTAAGTTACACGTTCAAGGAGCAAGCGCTACAGAGGTACCTATAGTTAGAATTGGAGGTTTTGGAAATTCAGGTTCTAAATTAGAGCTAGCTGAAACCTTGAGTGGTGATGATATGAATTATGGATTTTCGTTTTTTAATGACGGAAATAGTACTAATAAATTAATTGTTAAAGCTCACGACAATAGCACAACTGGTCTTACAGCTTTTAGCATAGATAGAAGTAATGCTCTTACTACTTTTAATGTAAATCCAGTAGTTGGTACAAGAGCTGCTGGCGACAATTCAACTAGAGCTGCCTCAACAGCTTTTGTTACAAGTGCTATTTCAACACGTACGCCTTTTAATGATATAAGATCTTTAGGTGTACCAGCTTTTACAAACGGAACTTCCCCCAATATTACCACTGCTCAAGTAATGGCTGAGATTGAAGGCGATGGTGGTTTTGATTCATACTCTTCAGTGTTTAAAACATCTTGGAGTTATGCCGGTAATTATAACCTAACAGATGCTGGTGGTTTTACAGAAACAGCAGGCTCATCTTGGATAACTTGGACTGACAACTCTTCAGACACAACAAGAGGAAATATAACTACACTAGCTATCGCGCCTAACACAGGTGGTTCTGCTGGCGGAGTTTTTATATACAATGACCAAGGTAGTAGTTATAGTCCAGGTTGGAGAGAAGTATGGACTAGTATGACTGACGGCGCCGGCTCAGGGCTTGATGCAGATAAGTTAGATGGCCAAGAAGGAGCTTACTATTATCCAGCTTCCAACCCTAGTGGTTACACAGCTAACGCTGGCACCGTTACGGGTTCAGGTACTGCTGGGTATATTCCAAAATGGGGTACTACTTCGGCATTAGCAAATAGTTCAGCACTGTACAACGGTACAAGTGGTTTGTTGAATATTAATAATATATTTTCAGGTTCGCCTACAGGTAGTAGTAGTTCTCCTGATTTATGGATCACTGGTTCTGCTACTAATAGTCAAGCTGTAATCGCTTTAATGAACGCAACAACAGTATCTACTGTTAATCAAGTTAACGGGGATATTGAATTTGGTACTAAAGACGACGGTTCGGCTGGTTATGTTAGTACTAGAATAAGAGGTATACAAACATTAGCCTCTGGATCAGGTAATGCTGGTCGTGGTGAATTGCAGTTTGCAACAAACGTGGGTAATACTGGGAGTTCACCAGAAACTAGAATGGTTATTAACTATCAAGGTAACGTCGGCATTGGAACTACTAACCCCGCGGGTAAACTAGACGTAAATGGAAATATACGGGCGGGCGCAGGAACTACGAAAGGATTTGAAATCAACACTGGATATGGAGTTCATGGGATGAAAAGTTACTACGGAACCCTGTACTTTACAACGGGTTTATACGCAGGAGGAGTTAATGGTATTCCTTACAAATCAATATCTGCCTCAGCGTTTTATGTAAACTCTGACTACAGATTAAAAACCAATGTAACAGTTTTAGAAGGAGCTTCTGAAAGAGTAAAAAAACTAAACGTACATAGGTTTAACTGGAAAGATAGATTAGACGAAGAAAAAGTTGATGGGTTTATAGCTCACGAATTAGCTGAGGTTATTCCAGAGGCTGTTACAGGAGATAAAGACGCTTTTAGAGAAGACGGGACTTTAGATCCTCAACAAATAGACCAATCCAAAATAGTTCCTTTGCTAGCAGCAGCATTAAAAGAAGCGATTGAAAAAATAGAACAGTTAGAAACAAGAATACAAACATTAGAAAACAATTAAAAAATGGCAATTACTTACAAATGGGGCATCCCAGCAATGAACGCTCACATTCAATCAGAAGGTGAAGACAATGTGATCTACACAGTGCATTACATATACACAGGTTCTGAAGAATCAAATGGTAAAGTTTATTCCGCAACCAACATAGGTACGCAAGGTTACACTTATGTAGCTGGAGAGCCTTTTACGCCTTACGAAGACACTGAAGCTTTTGAAGCTGTGGTTATTGGTTGGTTAGAAGATTCTTTAGATGTAGATCAAATGCAAGCTAGTATAGCTGCGGACATACAGTCTCAAATTACACCAGTTAATGAAGACCTATACTTTACATGGCAAGACCCTATACCGCCAACAACTGAGATTTAATTAGGTAAAAAACCACTATTTCAAGTAATGATATAAATATATCAAATCAAATCAAATTTAATTAAATTATGTCAGACAAAATTGTTAAAAACTTAAACTTTGGAGAAGATGCTAAAGTTACAGTATTTAAAGGTATAGAAAAACTAACTAAAGCTGTTAGCTCCACTCTTGGAGCTAGCGGCAAATGTGTTATCTTAGAAGATGGTGGTGGTAAACCGGTAATCACTAAAGATGGTGTGACCGTAGCTGACTCTATAGTCTTGCTAGACCCCGTAGAAAACATGGGCGCCACATTATTAAAAGAAGCAGCTAGAAAAACTGTTAAAGAAGCGGGTGATGGAACGACCACAGCTACAGTGTTAGCTCATTCTATACTTAAACAAGCTTACAAGCTTGATAAAGAATACAATAATAGAGACTTGAAAAATGGCATTAACAGCGCTGTTGAAAAAGTTGTAAAATACTTAGAGAAAAACTCTATACAGGTAACAGGTGATATGATTGATTCTGTGGCCACTATATCAACAAACAACGATCCAACCTTAGGTAAAGTCATTGGAGACGCTTTTAGGTCAGTAGGAGAGACGGGAGTGGTTATGATGGAGACTACAAATGAATCTGAAACCTATGCAGATGTGGTCGACGGTATACAGTATGAAAAAGGTTTGACTAATTCTAATTTCGTAACAAACAAATCTACAAAAGAAGCTGTACTTGAAAATCCTCTAGTTTTACTAGTTGATTCACCTATAGAGAGTATTAGGCAAATTCAATCTGTTTTAGAATACGTTATTAAAAATACGAAGTCATTACTTATTGTTGCAGATATAGATCAACCAGTTTTATCTGCTTTAGCAATGAATAAAGTTAAAGGAAATATAAAAGTTAACGTAATTAACGCACCTACTTTTGGTATCAATAAAAAAGATACTTTAACTGACTTGTCCATGTTAACTGGTGCTACTATTATAAACGAAGATCTTGGAGATGACTTAGATCTTATATCAGTAGATAAATTAGGTGAATGTGTTAGAAGTGTAACTGGTGAGCAAGATACTATTATACAAATAAAAGAAACACCAGAAGAAGTAAATGAGCTTATTCAAAAAAATTAAAGATCAGCTTGAAACTGAAAAATCTCCTGCAAACGTTATACGACTTGAAACTAGACTTGCACGTTTATCTGCTAAGGTTGCAGTTGTCAAGGTTGGAGCGAATTCAGATATTGAACTTAAAGAAAAGGCGGATAGAGTCGAAGACGCTATCTGCGCTACAAAAGCCGCAATCAAAGAAGGTATAATTCCAGGTGGAGGTATTGCTTTGCTCAACGCGTCTACATATACAAAATCTAAAAACAAAGGTGAAGAAGTTTTACTAAAAGCTATAAAAGCACCTTATGAGACAATTCTTTCCAACGCTGGTTTAGAATTAGTTTATCCTGATAAAAAAAATAGAGGATTAAATGTGGTTACAGGTAAGGACGTAAATATGGTACGAGCTGGCATTATAGATCCATTGTTGGTTACTAAAAGCGCTTTAAGAAACGCGGCTTCGGTAGCGACTACGATATTATCTACAGATTGTGTAATCAATAATTTAAGAGTTGGAGATGAAAGCAATAGGTAGGAATTTAATCATAAAGAAACAAAAAGAGGGGACCACTAAAACAAAAGGTGGTCTACTTCTTGCTGAGTCACACAGAGAAGATATTAGATATATAGAAGCTAGTGTAATTTCTATTGGAAGTGATGTAGTTGGCGTTAAAGAAAATGATAAAATATTTTTTGATAGACACGCCGGTCACAGGATAGAAATAGATAAAGACTTTTATCACGTTATTAAACTAGAAGATATAGTTGTTGTTTTATGAAAAGGCTAGACGCGAGGGACATAAAAGATATGAACTTGCTAAAACATTACCGTATAATACGCAAATGGGCCTGTAAAAACAACAATTTAAATGACGCTGATTTAGAGCTTTTAATATATCTTGATTGTATGGAGCATTTTTCAAAGCAAGACTTTAAAACTGGATCATATTCTTACAGCTGGGACAACAGACGTTGGAACAAGCTTCTGAAAGCTGACTGGATAAGAGTGTGGAGAAAAAGAAATAGAACTACTCAGCTATACCACATATACCAAATATCCTTCAAAGGTAAACAGCTTATAAGCAGGATATACAGAACTATGTTAGGTGAAGAAGATATACCAACTAGTTCTAGAAGAAATAAAATAATTAAAGGTAATAGTTACACGGATAAAGTTTTAACTACAGCCATATATAATGTTAATAACGATAAACAAAGATAACTATGTACAATAAGAAAAAACCACCAATAAAGTTTATTGGGGCTGCAATGGCATCCTTAGGTGCTATTGGTAGATCAGGAAACGGACAATCAATGATGAGTGCCGCGCCAAACACAGGAGGAGTTGGTGGTGCTATTGGGCAAGTAAGCCAAGCGGCCCAAGCAGCTCAAGCAGCTGTAAATGAAGGAGCAACTATAGGTGCAAGCAATACTTTATCAGGAACTGGAGGGCCAGCTGGTAGCTCAAATCCTTTTGGAGGACAAAAATTTCAGATAACACCAGTACAAATGACGTATGAAACTCCATCTCCAGCAAATATGCAAGGTAACGCTGATCCACTTTTTAATGAGTCTGTAACTAATGCTGGAAACATAATGTTTGGAGATGTTAGTCAAAGACAGAGATCATTACAAAATCAAGCTGGATATATTCAAGCTCCTGTATACTTTAAAGACCAGACTGGAGATGGTAAAATAACGCAGGCTGATGTTATAAAAGCAAGAACTGAAGGGTATAAAAAATAAAAAATAAAAAATTATGGCAAAAAAAGTAACAAAAGCTGATGTTAACGCCGGAGGCGTAGTTGGTGAAAACACTATTTGGGACGGACCGTTAAGTCAACTAGGTAGACCTCACGGTAAAGGTTCTAGTAGTGGATCAAAAGGCATGAGGTTAAAACTAGCAGACTGTGGTTGTGACTCCTTGAAAGGACCGATTACTCAAAGAGCTAAGTGATAACATGATGTCAATGGGAGATGTAAAACTGTACATGTTAAACGTTAGTGCGTTTGCTGTCTCTATGTCTAGTATAGACGTAGTGCTAAAGCTGACTTTATTAGCTGTGTCTAATGGTTACACAGTTCAAAAATGGTACAATCTAAACAAGAAGTAGTATGGCTAAATTAGAAAAATCAAAAATGGCTTGCAATAAGCCTAAGAAAACTCCTAGTCATGCAACTAAGTCCCACGTAGTAAAAGCTTGCTCAGGTGGCAAAGAGAAAATAATCAGATTTGGACAACAAGGAGTTAGCACTGCTGGTAAACCTAAGGAAGGAGAGTCAGCTAAGCAAAAAGCTAGACGTGCTAGTTTTAAAGCTAGACATGCTAAAAATATAAAGAAAGGTAAAATGTCAGCTGCTTATTGGGCTGATAAGGTTAAATGGTAAAAATAAACAACTTTTTTTTAGGTTACTTGTTGTAATATAGCCGACCGCTTCTAACAGCCGGCTTATAATAGTATTACATGTTATAGAAACTTTTTCTCTATAGATTTAAAAACTTCTAAGCCTTCATCTGTTTTAAAGAAAGCCGCCATAGCTGAGTATGGGTGTTCGTCGAAAGGTACTGTCATAAGTTTTTTACCGTTAGAAGCCCATACAAATGTTCTTTGATCTGCAGACAGCTTGATTATAGCTGACTCTGTTGCTTTAATAGCAAAGTTTCTTAACTGTACGTTTTCGTCGTTAGCTAGATCGATAAATAAATCTGGATTTCTCTTAGCGAACATCATCAGATCTCTTTTTATTTCTCTACTAGTCATTTTAGATACTTCAGATCCTACTTCTACTCTCAATATAGCTTCTGCTTGATCGATATCCATAGATTTAGCAGCGTTTAAAGCTTCAATCTCCATCTCTAGATAAACTAGATCGTCAGTAGCTTTTTCAACTTTACTAAACTCGTAATATTTACCGTTTAAAGCCGGATGATATATAGACAGTAGTTTCTGTAAATTTTGTTTTTGTTTAGGCACAAATAAAGTACCATTTTTAAACATAACATGCCCAAGCGTTGATTCACCTTTTTGCTCTTCTACGAGTGGTGAATTTTGATTTGTAGCATATCTTAATTCTTTTTGTTCTCCAGTTTCTTCGTCAAACCATAACAAAGGAAATCTAGCAGAATGCCTAGATGGTAATGTTAACGTTAATGGAGTAAATGAACCTTTTAAAATATAAGTTCTATCTTTGATCTCCCAACTAGGTTTAGCTGGTTCTACTTTTACTTTTTTTGGTGTAATTGGTTGAGGTGCAACCTCGGTTTTAGTTACTGCTTTTTTAGCTTGATTTGCCATGATATAATAAAATTTAATAATTTAATAAAAGTAATAATTACCCCCGTTGATATAACGAGGGTAAGAATTACAATAATTTACTCTTGTATTAGTCAGTGAACAATACGAAGTTGTTCGCAGCTTGTACACATAAACATCTTTCAGAAAGGAAGTGTACTTCCATTGCATCAAGATCAGAAGTGTAAGCTCCTCCAACAGATCCAGTCAACCAAGACTTCATACGACGATCATCAGTTTGAGATGCTCTATAACGTACGTGCAAGAATGGACGTCTGATGTTAGTTCCTAAGATTTGATCATAAACAGTAGAAGTTCCAGCTGGTACCAAGATACCCTCAATTCCTGAATCCGCAACAGCTCCACGAGTAGATGCATCGTTCAAGTATTTCCAGTCAGTCTTATAGAAGTCGTAAGAACCTCTTCTGAATCCTGAGAAACCTAAGTTTAATGCCATGTCTTCTGAATTTTCAAATAATCCATAAGCAACACCACCATTTGGTCCAGCAGATACTCCACCTAACATGTTGTCAATAGTTAAAGAAAGTTGACGATTAACAAATAACATATTCTCTTCGATAGCTCCTTGAGTATCTAAGTTTTTAAGAATTTGGTCAAACTCAGTTAAGACTCCAGCAGCAGGTGCAAATCCAGCAAAGATGTTACCTCTTGATTTTACAGCAGCAAATAAACCTTCAGTACCTTTTTTACCAGCAGCCAAAGCTCCAGATCCAGCGGCAGCTAAAGTTCCTTCAACTACAGACATTTCTAGGTAATCTTCGAAACGTAGTCTAGTTTCAGACTCAGCTTTCAAGTACCACAAGTACCCTCCAGTTCCATCTTCAGTAGCAACTTCTACCCATCCAATCTGAGCAGCGTCAGATCCAGAAATAGCGTATTTATCTTTAATGATGATAGGTGAATTAGAGAATTGAGTGAAAGAAGGAGTGATTGATTTAATGTCAGCATCTCCAGTTCCTTTAGCGTACTCAGATCCGTATACAAAGATCTTAAGTCCAGTATCAGCAACGTTAAAAGTAGCGTCAAGATTAGCTCCAGTATAAGTAGCAACTGTAAGAGTAGCTAAAGTAGCAGAAGTATCAACACTGTCTGTTACTAAAGCAGTTACTTCAAGTCCATTAGAAGGATCCATAACAACGATAGTATCGTTTTTAGAAATTACGTTTCCTACAAAGTTCTCTCCATTAGCAGCGTCTAGTACAAAAGTTAAAGTAGTAGCAGATGCAACAGTTACATCGTTGTAAGCAATATGCAATCTGTTTTGCTCAGACCATACTACTTGATCAGAAGTCATAGGCATTTCAGCTCCTACCATACGCAAGAAACCAGACAATGTTCTGTTTCCGTAACGCTCTACTTCTTGTTCATAAATTTCAGGTAGATATTGTTGTGCAAAATCGTTTCCTGATCCGTCTGTAAAACTTAAGTAGTTGTCAGACAATAATTGTTGTTTTTGACTCGGCTTAATTGAACCGAATGCGTTGTTTAATGCCATTTTTAAATGATTTTAAATGTTAAATTTTAATTTTTTTAATCTTTAATTTCGATGAACTAAGATTGCTTTCGCCTAATACTTTTACCTTGATACCATCTTTGAAGCCTGTTTGAGGCGCTTGCCTTACAACTTGACTTGGATTTTTTGAGCCGTCTATTACTTGTTTAACAGCATCAGCTTTTCCTTGTTCGTAAAAATGATTAGCAATAGTATCAACGTTAGCTGCAGCGTACATAGCTTTATGATAACCAACCGGATCTTTTACATTACCTTCATTGTCAAGGAACTTCCCTACAATATTGTTAATGTTTGATTGGTTTTCAGCAACTTTACTAGGATCTTTCACACCATATCTAAACTTCTTTTCTCCTAAATTGAAATCAAAACCTTTGAAATCTTGTGAGAATAATTTTTTAGTTTGGCTCTTGAAAGCTTCATGTTGTTGCTCAGCTTTACCTTGCTCTTCGTTATATCTATTGAAAAAGTCAGTAGCTTTCTTTTGCTCTTGAGTTACGCCCGGTCTCAACTTGATCTCGTCGTAGTATTTACTCTTTGTTTGCTCTAGAAAGTTCTTGGCTTTTGCAACTTCTTCTTTAAACGCAAGCTTTTTCTTGCGGATGTCTCTCTCCTCGTCTAGATCTTCATCGTATGAAAAATCTTCAAGTAGTAGACTTATGTCCTCACCATCTAAGTAAGGCTTTGTTTTTTTATAGTATTCTTTTAGTAACGTATCGTTGTCGATATTAGAATAGTCAGCATTTAATCTAACGTAGTCGTTAATCGTGCCACCAGTCTCTTTCATAAAAGAAACTAACTTCTCAATGTTTTCTGGTAAATCAATTCCAGCGCTCTGCCCGACTACAGCCTGCTCTAACTGATCTTCTAAAACCTCAACCTCATCTTGTACGGTTTCATCAGTAACCTCTTGTATAATAGGTGCGTCTTCTTGAGCAACCTCTTGTTCTTGTTCGATTTCTTCTTCAACAACTTTTTCAACAACTTCTTCAACTTGATCGTCTTCAGTGTCAATTACTACTTTAGTAACTTCCGGCTCTTCGTTGCTTTTAGATAGATCTACTTTTATAGGTCCATCTTGTGTTTTACCTAGATTCTTAGGTTTAGTTTTCTTACCTTTTAAGGAGAACTCTCCCTCTTGTTTTTCTTGTGACATAATATAATATAATTAAATAGTTAAAAATTTTAAATCAACGGTAAGCAAGCTATTGTAGCCCGAAACCACTGAGGTCATCAAATCCAGCAGATTCGAAGTTTTTAGGTAACTCATCGTTTTTTCTTTGAGTTATCATTTGTGATTGCTGTGTAGCCTGTATTCTTGTTCTTTCGTCTTTACGATCTTCTATCTCTCTTTCTTTATCCGCTTCAGCATCGGCTTTTATTTTTGCTAACTGAAATTGGTAGTTAAACTCTTCTGCCATTAACTCTCTTTTTATTTGAGCCTCTGTCTGCATTCGCTGTATCTCGAACTGAGACTTAGCTTGCTCTATACTAACTTTCTCTTGAGTTAAAGCTTGTTGTTTTTGAACTTCAGCCATAGCAGCTGCCTCACTTGCTTGTGCATTTGCTTGAGCTTGGGCTTGTATATTTGCCTGAGCTTGCTCTTGCTCTCTCTGTGACTTTTGTTGCTGTCTAAGTTTTATGTACTTATTAGCTAATTTTATGTTTTTTATTTCTCTGATATCAATAGCATCTGACAATGATATAGCTTGTGTCTGCAATGCCATCTGAACATTCTGTTCCAACTTAGCAATATCCTCTTCTTCAGGCTCCAACTGTAGATGTATACCAAAATCATGGAGTTGTAAGTTTATAAGCTCTTGAAGAGTATTAGTGTTAAAAGTGCTTATGGAGTTAGCTAAAGAATTTCTAAGTAGAGGGTTTTTTATAGCGTCAGCAGCTTTTAAACTAACGTTTTCACAGATTCTAAGACTAACATACAACAAAGAGTTTAATATGTGCTTAGTAGCTGTGTTAGACGCGTTAGCGGCTAGCTTCTGCAATCCTAGTAAAGAATCTTTATCAGGCATAGAACCATCTCTAGCTTCATTTAATCCAGTTACATCTCTAATCATTTTTAAGTAATACTCGTAAGTACCAATTAAACTCTGTATTTTCCCTTGACCAGACGAAGAAGATAATTCCTGTACTGGAACTTTACCAGCATTAATACCTCCGTCTTGTGTAAGTGATCTACCTACAACACTACCAGTTTGGAAATACATATTCAAAGCCTCTGCTGGATTGTAGTTTGTACCGTTACCCAAGTCAACCTCAGCTAGCCCGTCCATATCTAAAAATACACCATCAGGCACTATTCTAGACATAACTTGTTGAAGCTTTAAATGGGTTAGCTGAATCATATCAGCAAAGCCAGTTATTCTGCTTACGATAGACTCAATTCTACCTTTATACATTCTAGGCGCTGAGATACAGTAATTCATTTCCACCTTGGTTGAATCAGCTGTTGGCCTTGTCATGTTCTCTGCTAGTTTCCATTCTAGCATATGATTGTTACCTAGTACTTTAGCTCCTGTGTACAAAACCTCTATAGTTCTTGAAACTCGTTCAAAGTTATCGTTGCTTGGAGGGTTAAAGTCACTTGTTTTTTCAATAGCTTTTTCTAAACCGGTTTCTGTTCTTTTAATTTTAAATACTTGATCTTGATATGTCTTGTATTCAAAGTACATTACCTGTACAGTGTTAGAGTCGTAATTACCCCAACCTGTTATATATTGTGAATTACCAGGCATTTTCTGTATAGCCTCAAGTTCTTCTTTAGATATATCTGGGAACTGTTTCTTTAGTTCAGCTATAGTTATAGACTTAACTTCTCCAACGTAATAAATATCTTCAAAGTTCGGGTCTTCAGTGTATGAGTATACCATGTAAGCAGGGTCTACATACTCTATCTTTATACCCTCTGCTCTATTGAAGCTCGTTTTAGTAGCACATATCCCTAAAACAGTTAGGTCATAAGCTAGTCTCCTTTTAGTTTCCTCGTATCTGTTATAAGCTAATGTATTGTCTATGAGCTCTTCCTCTGCTATTTCAACAGTTTGTTTATAGCTCATTTGCATGTAAAGATCTAATTCTTCCTGACTAGCTGGTAAATCGCTAGGATTAGAGACGTTATATAAATCTAAACCAAGATCAGTCTTAAAGTTCTCCAGCGTCTGTCTCATATTTACATCCCTAGAAACAGCTTTGGCATATTTTGATTTTTGCTCTATAGAAAAAGGATCTTGAGCTACTGTTTGAATATCGTAGGACTTATTAGACATTCCATTAACAACAATGTCTACGAACTTAGGTATAACTGGTACGGGTTTCCAGTCTAAATTTAAATAAGATAAATCTCCGTTTATAGATAACTCGTCTTTATACTTAGCTATTGATTGTTCACCTCTAGCGTATAATCTAAGTTGGTGATAATTGCTGTAGCTCTGAGCGTACCTGTTGCCAGAACGACCTTCTTGAAACCACTCTCCCTCGATAGCTCTAGCGACTTGAACCCCGTAATCTAAGCTTGCTTTAACTTCATCACTAACCACTTGGCTAGGGAAAGAGCTATTAGTATTGGTGTATACTTTCATTTATCTTATAATTTTTGACGATGTACCTTTGTTATCGTATCGTTTTATACCTAAATTTATTTTCTTGTATTCTTTTTTAGCCACAGGAGTATATCTATTCTTGTTACAAGCCATTATAGCTAAACCAGAGCTAATAGAAGCATCATGCTTTGTTCTATTATTTATGTTAAACTTAGCCCAGTCTTCTAGTGTTCTTTGAAAATACATATTACCATAACCGTTAGGTGTATTACCAACGTTTTCCTCTACATATGTTTCAATAGCGGCTGCGTGAGCTTGTTTCATATCTTCACTAGAGTTTGGCACTCCACCTATTTCTCTTTCTGTGACAGATAATTTATTGTATATCTTATCTGGTCTATTCATTGAAAAACCTCTATAGCCTCTTCTTTTAAAATGATACAACAACCTGGGCTTATTATTTTCTGCCAGTATTGGCATACCATAAAAAACACAAGCCATTAACACGTCTTCAAAGAATATTTCAGCTGTTTGAGGTCTAGCTATGTATTCTAGGAAAAACAAGTTTGGTGGTACATTTTCCATTGAAAACTTAGTCAACCCATGTAAGGATCCGTTAGAACCTCTCTTATCAACAGTACCTGATATATCATAACTATCACAACCAAACGCTCCGCAGTGCTCGTTACCCGCGTATTTAACACCGTTCTTTATTATTACTCTATTTTGCAGATCAACAGGTGGAACCCAAGATATTTTAAATCTTCCATCTTTGTTTGGGTAGAATAAGACTCTACTGTCTTTAATTCCATTTTCCCACATAAAGCTACCAGTTGTAATAGTAGCTGTATTATGTAAATCAGCATTGTAATCTATTTGTTCGTATATTTTTGTTAAGTTAAATAAAGACTCTTTAGCTTCATCTCTAAAAGCGTGTTCTTCTGTTCGAGGGAATTGGCGGTAATATTCGTTTAAACCGTCTTGATCATTCTTTAAACCTTCTACCTCGTTTTGCCAGTGCTCTATAACTCCATTAGTTATTATTTCGCCACTAGGGTCTTTAGTTTCTTTTTTGGGGTTGTCGAATACAGGTAATCCATAAGCATCAATGAATCCTTCGTAGTTCCACTCCATAGGAATGAACAAACTATATAATCCCGAACTAGTCTGTCCGTTGCGGTTTCTTTTTTCGACATTTGAAGCATAGTAAAGTTTTTTAAAGTTTCCACCACCTTTTTCTAAAGCGTTAGAAGTTGAGCCCATCATGCATTTACCAACGATCCTACTACCCAACCTTAAACAAGTCTTTGTAACTCGCCAGTTGTTTAATATATTATCTGGTCTTTCCCATTTTCCACTTTCATCGTGTACTAATAGTTTTAATTTTTCACCATCATAGGAGTTGTCTCCTGTATTCTTCCAGTCAATAGTTGTATCTAACCCTTCTAGTTCCTCCTCGGTTTCACCTTCGTTAAGTTTACGTCTTGTGAGCCTTGACGCGGGCACCCTATAGGCGAGTTCCGTTTTTGGGCGATCCATTCCGTCTTGTATTGGTTTGAAAAAGAACGGGTAGTTAATAGAAATGGGTACAACTTTATCTGTGAACATTTTCTTAGCATCGGAGCCAGATTTGGACAATATCCCAAACCGTGAATCCGTTGATATTGTGGCCATATTAACGGTCTCCCCAGACGCCATGAATGAAAATCCTGAACGTCTATTCTTGAGATACGACATTCCATAACACCTCTTGTCCGCTTTACAAGCTTCCCAGAATATGAAGAATATTCTATTTGATTCCCTATAATCTGCTGCCCCAACATCAATCTTGGACCACTGCAAGTACATGTAATGAGTACCAGTAATGTAAGTTGGATTACCATTGTTATAGAACCAAAAACCTTTTTCTCTTTTTTCAAATTCCCCATCTATGTATTCGTACCATTTTTCTTTAAAGTCGGTTGGATACCTCTCCCAATCAAAAACACTCTTTATTTTAGATAGCTCTTTTGGATACTCCAACTTAGTCCAAACTTGATCTTCTTTGTCCTGAGAACACTTGTAAACGTTCTTAGGTTTTAACGGTAATGCTATTTTCAAGTTTTGAATCTCTACAATTTCACCTATAGTTCCATCGCTACTTATAATAACTATATCATACTCAGGGTTATAGCCTTTTTCCCACTTCTTGTATCTATTGTTTCTTTTAAGTACCTTTGGCTTTATGTGATCTTTGACAGTACGTATCAGCGTTTGCTTATACATTACTTAGATCTACCTTCAGCAAAACCCTTAAAAGATCTTTCTTGTTTAACATCTTTTGGTTTCTCTTCCAAAAGTTTTTCTTCTTCTTCTATTCTACTAAGTATTTCAAAAGCGTCAAAAATAGCTAACTTCTTTGTAGCTGCGGCATTTTTTAATCTATCAGCAGATATGTCATCGTCTGAGTCAACTATTTTTTCCTTAGCTACCTGAATTAATTCCTCAACTGCTTTTTGCCCAGCTAGGATTATATTCTTTTTCGTCTCCTTTATATTCATACTTGATTGCAATATCATTTGATTTCATACAATATAATCGTTCGCCATCAACTACAAATTCAAACTCACCATACGGAGTATAACCTATTAGGTCGCCGGGAACGATTTTAAGAGCTTCTAAGGAACTATTACCATATTTTAGTATTCCTATAAGCTTTCTTTCTTTATCCAGTGTTAGATCATTATTATCTAACAAGGGTTTTACAAAACAACGATCTTGAAAAGAACTCCAAGTGCCGTTACTACTGTATAAGTATATTTGGTCAGGTGAACAAAAATACAAGTCATCTACAAATTTAGATCTACTATCTTTTCGTTTACCTCTAATATCAAAAAAACTTCTAAAAACATTGTGATGTATAATAATCACGTCACCTTCTTTAATCGGTGTAGAGTAAGCAGAGGGAGTTGAAACTACTACCGCTCTATTGCTTACAGCTTTGAAGTCTTCAGTATTAGTGTTAGTTATAAGGCTTTTGTCACCTACCTTTATCTCAGTATCGTATCTTTTATTTAAAGGTTTTACGATAAAGTCAAATAAACTTTTCATTAGTATTCTAGATCATATTCAACGGATATAGCCATGTTAGAATTAAACTTCTTCCATGGCATTACCTCGTCCTTTTTTTTGATATAGATACTATAAGAACTATCATCTTCAGAGTAAAGTATGGCCGATATAGTATGACCTCCATAAACCTGTTGACCAACAGCGTAGTGCATCGCATCGTTTTTGTAATCAGAACCTATACTTATTTTTCTAACTACAGAGTTCATTAGTCTTCAGATTTAACCACGGTTAAGTCCGAGTCATCATTTTCAACGATGTTAGTATAACTACCATCACTCATATTGATATTGATAGCTCCATACTCTTCTTCTAACTCTTTCTTTGTAGCTTCTATTTCTTGAGAGATAACAGCTTGAGCATGCAAAGCTTCGTGCTTACGAACTTCAATAACTCCAATATCGGTTAAAATACCTTGCAATCTTCCTTGTTGCTCTTTAATTTTCTCTAATTGTTCTTTTGTGATTTTACTCATTTTCTTTGATTTGATTAAATTTATATTTACTTATCTTTATTATCACTTGATTTTTTGTTCTTTTCCCATGTCCTACCAACAAAATAAGCACCATAAGTAGTCATCAATAAAGTTTGAAAAACTGGTATATATGCTGCGTTTATTTTAAAGCCACCTATGTTACCATCTGCAAAAGCTAAAATAGTAAATACAGCCGTCAAATAAACCATTACAAGCGGCCTAATATTCTTAGATAGAAAAGAATCAGACTGCATATCCATTTTCCACCTGTCTGTAACCTGACTCTGAGCGTCTTGGTCTGCTTTTTCTAGTAGTTCTTGTATTTTGTATTTAGCAGCTAACCTTTCCTCGTCTGTAGTTGTTAGTTTATCTATAACTCCACCTACATCTTTTATTAAGTTACCGCTTAAAAAACTTAGTATTTTTTTCATTTTTTATTTTTACCTCTCGTACATTTTACCTTGCTTGTTGTAACCGTGTTTTATCGGTCTAAAATTAGCTTGATAACCACGATTATTAACTAGTTTTTTAGCATCACGCCTAGAGACTCTGTATACATTTGAATTTTCTTCTCCTCTAACAAAGTAATCACCTGTTTGACCTTCTATAGAAGCTACTTTGTAATTACCTAGTTTTTCTCCTTTTCTCGGGAACCGCGTGTTTAAGTCGTTTTGCTTATGCTTAGATGCTGATTTTTCGAAATCTCGTTTGTTAACTTGGTTCGCAATCTGTGCCTCTATAGATTTATCGGAATAACTAGTAAGAGTTGGCGGTTTGTAACCTGGATGATGTTTTTTCTCAGCAGACGGTTCGTTAGGATCTTTGTGATCTTCACTGTGAAGGTATAAAGGCCCAGTCTTGTAAAAAGCTGTTTTTGATGATGTCTTTAATTTTGCCATTTTTATTTTATTTATGATTTTCTATATGCTTCTTTTTCCCAGGGCAAGTTTTTCGCCCCTTCATTCATTTTAGCTCTTGAGTATTTTTTACCTTTCCAATAAACGTTGTTATCGTCGTAATCTAAATCACCACGTTTAATTTGGTCTACATGTATCATTTCGTGGTTTATAACCTCTTTAGATTTAGCCGGGCTTAAGTACTTGTTTATAAGTATTGTACCATTATTGTTAGCCATACCTAAAACACCTTCCTCCATATCAACTTGATATATAGGAGTATTATCACACTCGAATGGTGGTTTAAGTTTAAATGCCATACTAGTACTTACAGCTTTTCTTTTTAGCAGGAGCATCTGGTTTTGCTGACTGAAAACCTGATTGACAATGCTTAGACAAAAATGATCCTTGCATTTTAGCTGGTGAATCTCCGTAAGCCATTTTAGCTGCAGAATCAGTATCGTGTCTAGCGTTTTCTAAGTAATGTAATCTAGCACTTGCACTTAGATTCTTATTGTATGCTTCTTTTTGATCGTATTTTTTACCTTTATTCATAGTTGTTTATTTTTACCATTTAACCTTATCAGCCCAATAAGCAGCTGACATTTTACCTTTCTTTATATTTTTAGCATGTCTAGCTTTAAAACTAGCACGTCTAGCTTTTTGCTTAGCTGACTCTCCTTCCTTAGGTTTACCAGCAGTGCTAACTCCTTGTTGTCCAAATCTGATTATTTTCTCTTTGCCACCTGAGCAAGCTTTTACTACGTGGGACTTAGTTGCATGACTAGGAGTTTTCTTAGGCTTATTGCAAGCCATTTTTGATTTTTCTAATTTAGCCATACTACTTCTTGTTTAGATTGTACCATTTTTGAACTGTGTAACCCATAGACACAGCTAATAAAGTCAGCTTTAGCACTACGTCTATACTAGACATAGAGACAGCAAACGCACTAACGTTTAACATGTACAGTTTTACATCTCCCATTGACATCATGTTATCACTTAGCTCTTTGAGTAATCGGTCCTTTCAAGGAGTCACAACCACAGTCTGCTAGTTTTAACCTCATGCCTTTTGATCCACTACTAGAACCTTTACCGTGAGGTCTACCTAGTTGACTTAACGGTCCGTCCCAAATAGTGTTTTCACCAACTACGCCTCCGGCGTTAACATCAGCTTTTGTTACTTTTTTTGCCATAATTTTTTATTTTTTATTTTTTATACCCTTCAGTTCTTGCTTTTATAACATCAGCCTGCGTTATTTTACCATCTCCAGTCTGGTCTTTAAAGTATACAGGAGCTTGAATATATCCAGCTTGATTTTGTAATGATCTCTGTCTTTGACTAACATCTCCAAACATTATGTTTCCAGCATTAGTTACAGACTCATTAAAAAGTGGATCAGCGTTACCTTGCATATTTGCTGGAGATGGAGTTTCATACGTCATTTGTACTGGTGTTATCTGAAATTTTTGTCCTCCAAAAGGATTTGAGCTACCAGCTGGCCCTCCAGTTCCTGATAAAGTATTGCTTGCACCTATAGTTGCTCCTTCATTTACAGCTGCTTGAGCTGCTTGGGCCGCTTGGCTTACTTGCCCAATAGCACCACCAACTCCTCCTGTGTTTGGCGCGGCACTCATCATTGATTGTCCGTTTCCTGATCTACCAATAGCACCTAAGGATGCCATTGCAGCCCCAATAAACTTTATTGGTGGTTTTTTCTTATTGTACATAGTTATCTTTGTTTATCGTTATTAACATTATATATGGCTGTAGTTAAAACTTTATCCGTGTAACTATTACCTTTAATTATTTTATTTCTTCTAGAACTAGTTGGTATATCTTCTTCACCTAACATAGTTCTGTATATCCTGCTTATAAGCTGTTTACCTTTGAAGGATATTTGGTATATGTGGTATAGCTGAGTAGTTCTATTTCTTTTTCTCCACACTCTTATCCAGTCAGCTTTCAGAAGCTTGTTCCAACGTCTGTTGTCCCAGCTGTAAGAATATGATCCAGTTTTAAAGTCTTGCTTTGAAAAATGCTCCATACAATCAAGATATATTAAAAGCTCTAAATCAGCGTCATTTAAATTGTTGTTTTTACAGGCCCATTTGCGTATTATACGGTAATGTTTTAGCAAGTTCATATCTTTTATGTCCCTCGCGTCTAGCCTTTTCATAAAACAACAACTATATCTTCTAGTTTAATAACGTGATAAAAGTCTTTATCTATTTCTATCCTGTGACCGGCGTGTCTATCAAAAAATATTTTATCATTTTCTTTAACGCCAACTACATCACTTCCAATAGAAATTACACTAGCTTCTATATATCTAATATCTTCTCTGTGTGACTCAGCAAGAAGTAGACCACCTTTTGTTTTAGTGGTCCCCTCTTTTTGTTTCTTTATGATTAAATTCCTACCTATTGCTTTCATCTCCAACTCTTAAATTATTGATTACACAATCTGTAGATAATATCGTAGTCGCTACCGAAGCCGCGTTTCTTAAAGCGCTTTTAGTAACCAACAATGGATCTATAATGCCAGCTCGTACCATATTTACGTCCTTACCTGTAACCACATTTAATCCTCTATTTTTTTTATCAGGATAAACTAATTCTAAACCAGCGTTGGAAAGAATTGTCTCATAAGGTGCTTTTATAGCTTTTAGTAAAACTTCTTCACCTTTGTTTTTAGATTTTGTATATGTAGACGCGTTGAGCAAAGCAATACCTCCACCTGGAATTATACCTTCTTTGATTGCGGCTTTTGTAGCGCAGATAGCGTCTTCGACTCTATCCGCCTTTTCTTTAAGTTCAATATCTGAATTCGCTCCAACCTTGACAACTGCAACCTTAGCAGATAAACGTGCAAGTCTAGTTTCAAGTCGTATAACGTTTGCAGGAGATTTTTCAGTTTCAAGCTGATCTTTAATTTTTTTGAATAAGCTCATTTACTTCTTCTGGTGTTTCTTTTATTTGTATAATAGTATCTTGCTCACCAGTTACACTTCTAACACATTCACCTAATTTATCTACTGATATAAGATCTAAGTCATCTCCAAGATCTTCGTTTATAATAGTAGCACCAGTTAACATGGACAAGTCAGTTAAAGTATCTTTTTTATTGATACCAAAAGTAGGTGCGTTAATTACGTTAACTTTTATATTTCCTTTAACTTTATTCATTGCTAAAGCAGATAAAACTGGTTGATCTATATCTGCAACAATAAGTAATGACTTCGTATTTTTAATAACGTATTCTAAAACAGATTGAATTTGCCTAATACTCTCTATAGGTGAATCAACTAGTAAAACTAGAGGATTTTCAAGTACAGCTTCTTTTGTAGATTTGTTTGTTACGAAATTAGAATTAGTCAAACCTTTTTCATACTGTATACCGTCGACCACATCTGCATAGGTTTCAGATTCATTTGTAGTCTCCATCATAACCACTCCCGTCTCTCCTACTGACCTAAAAGCGTCTCCAATGACTTTACCTAAGGTTGGATCGTTGTTTGTTGATATAGTGGCCACAGAATCAATCATATCACCTGTTACCTGTATAGAGTTTTTCTCTAAGTATTTTACAACTTTTTCAACAGCGCTGTTAATGCCATTTTTCAAGTCTCTATTATTGTATTCTTTATCAAGCTTGTAAGCTTGTTTAAGTATAGAATGAGCTAACACTGTAGCTGTGGTCGTTCCATCACCCGCTTCTTTAACAGTTTTTCTAGCTGCTTCTTTTAATAATGTGGCGCCCATGTTTTCTACGGGGTCTAGCAAGACTATAGAGTCAGCTACGGTCACACCATCTTTAGTGATTACCGGTTTACCACCACCATCTTCTAAGATAACACATTTGCCGCTAGCTCCAAGAGTGGAGCTAACAGCTTTAGTTAGTTTTTCTATACCTTTAAATACTGTAACTTTAGCATCTTCTCCAAAGTTTAAGTTTTTAACAATTTTGTCTGACATAATTTAATTAAATTTGATTTGATTTGATATATTTATATCATTACTTGAAATAGTGGTTTTTTACCTAATTAAATCTCAGTTGTTGGCGGTATAGGGTCTTGCCATGTAAAGTATAGGTCTTCATTAACTGGTGTAATTTGAGACTGTATGTCCGCAGCTATACTAGCTTGCATTTGATCTACATCTAAAGAATCTTCTAACCAACCAATAACCACAGCTTCAAAAGCTTCAGTGTCTTCGTAAGGCGTAAAAGGCTCTCCAGCTACATAAGTGTAACCTTGCGTACCTATGTTGGTTGCGGAATAAACTTTACCATTTGATTCTTCAGAACCTGTGTATATGTAATGCACTGTGTAGATCACATTGTCTTCACCTTCTGATTGAATGTGAGCGTTCATTGCTGGGATGCCCCATTTGTAAGTAATTGCCATTTTTTAATTGTTTTCTAATGTTTGTATTCTTGTTTCTAACTGTTCTATTTTTTCAATCGCTTCTTTTAATGCTGCTGCTAGCAAAGGAACTATTTTGGATTGGTCTATTTGTTGAGGATCTAAAGTCCCGTCTTCTCTAAAAGCGTCTTTATCTCCTGTAACAGCCTCTGGAATAACCTCAGCTAATTCGTGAGCTATAAACCCATCAACTTTTTCTTCGTCTAATCTATCTTTCCAGTTAAACCTATGTACGTTTAGTTTTTTTACTCTTTCAGAAGCTCCTTCTAAAACTGTTACATTGGTTTTTAATCTGTAGTCAGAGTTTACATAAAACGCTGAGGCAGATATTGATTTGTAAGGAATACCATTAACTCCTCCTGCGTATAAACCCGTTGTAAAGTACAGGGTTCCGTAGTAACTTTTCATCCCATGAACTCCATATCCAGTGTTGATTTCAAATCCTTTCGTAGTTCCTGCGCCCGCCCGTATATTTCCATTTACGTCTAGTTTACCCGCGGGGTTAGTAGTTCCAATGCCGACGTTACCTTGATAGTTAATAACCATTCTAGTTTCTGGTGAACTCCCAGTATTACCCACGTTTGTTGCAAACTGCAATTCACCACGACCAGCATTACCTGATCCAGAGGCTAATGTTTGTATACCTCTTATTCTAGTACTAACATAACCAGCCGAACCGTCGTCTTTAGTACCAAATTCAATATCCCCGTTAACTTGATTAACAGTAGATACTGTTGTTGCGTTCATTAAAGCGATTACAGCTTGACTATTAGTAGCAGAACCAGTGATCCATAAATCAGGAGAACTACTACTACCTGTAGGCGAACCTGAAAATATATTATTAATATTCAACAAACCACTTGTACCGTTGTACAGTGCTGAACTATTTGCTAATGCCGAAGTAGTACCCCATTTTGGAATATACCCAGCAGTACCTGAACCCGTAACGGTGCCAGCGTTAGCTGTGTAACCACTAGGGTTGGAAGCTGGATAATAGTAAGCTCCTTCTTGGCCATCTAACTTATCTGCATCAAGCCCTGAGCCGGCGCCGTCAGTCATACTAGTCCATACTTCTCTCCAACCTGGACTATAACTACTACCTTGGTCATTGTATATAAAAACTCCGCCAGCAGAACCACCTGTGTTAGGCGCGATAGCTAGTGTAGTTATATTTCCTCTTGTTGTGTCTGAAGAGTTGTCAGTCCAAGTTATCCAAGATGAGCCTGCTGTTTCTGTAAAACCACCAGCATCTGTTAGGTTATAATTACCGGCATAACTCCAAGATGTTTTAAACACTGAAGAGTATGAATCAAAACCACCATCGCCTTCAATCTCAGCCATTACTTGAGCAGTGGTAATATTGGGGGAAGTTCCGTTTGTAAAAGCTGGTACACCTAAAGATCTTATATCATTAAAAGGCGTACGTGTTGAAATAGCACTTGTAACAAAAGCTGTTGAGGCAGCTCTAGTTGAATTGTCGCCAGCAGCTCTTGTACCAACTACTGGATTTACATTAAAAGTAGTAAGAGCATTACTTCTATCTATGCTAAAAGCTGTAAGACCAGTTGTGCTATTGTCGTGAGCTTTAACAATTAATTTATTAGTACTATTTCCGTCATTAAAAAACGAAAATCCATAATTCATATCATCACCACTCAAGGTTTCAGCTAGCTCTAATTTAGAACCTGAATTTCCAAAACCTCCAATTCTAACTATAGGTACCTCTGTAGCGCTTGCTCCTTGAACGTGTAACTTAGCCCCAGGACTAGTCGTCCCGACACCAACGTTACCGTCTCCTTCTAGAGTCATAATAGTTGGAGCTTCAGCCGCACCTGCCCAATCATAACCAGTAGCTGTTTCTCCTCTTACTTTAAATTTTAACTTAGTTTTGGTGCTTGTATTAGGTGTTCCTTCTGCTCCAATCCAAGCGTGTCTTCCGTGGCCTGACGCATTAGCTTTACCCACCAGCTCCAAAGCAGCCGCTCCTGTATATACACCAGCTGTACTTGAATTAGCGTTTATTTGAGAATATGCAAGTTGATCTGCTACTGAACTTGAAAAATTAGTTAACTGTTCATCCGCAGATACTAATTGAAGTTTTACTCCAGGACTAGTCGCTCCGATCCCGACGTTGCCGGATTGGTTAATTCTAACTTTTAAAGAATTGGCTACATAAAAATCATGTTCTTGATTTGAGTGATACTGTATATCGCTTTGGTTACCTACTGTAAATCCATATTGCTCTGTTCCACTATTGTATAAATATATTTTTAATTTATCCCTTGTCTGCCCATTACTGTAATCATTACCTAACCAAATAGAGCTTGGGGTAGCTGTTTGACCAACTGTGCTGCTTAGTTTTATGTTTCCATTAACTTCTAACTTTTCATTAGGTCCAGTTGTCCCGATCCCTACATTACCTGTAGCCTCAATACGCATCAATTCATTTTGAGTATTACCTTGAGTTTGTTGTAGGACGGAGTCTACTCTTCCGATCATATTTCAAGATCAG
>JACKZZ010008408.1_pt1 | contig 23805 bp, 11 predicted proteins | sample 8027871 | NCBI WGS metagenome assembly JACKZZ01 (sample SAMN15724774, study PRJNA655200) | protist metagenome | isolation source: fluorescence activated cell sorting (FACS) single amplified genomes of... | place: USA: West Boothbay Harbor, Gulf of Maine | collected 2000-07-19 | reverse complement strand
AGAAGAAAAAGAACAAAAAAAAAATGAAATAAAATCAACAATGGCTTTATATAAAGCATTAGGTGATTTATATATAAAATCACGTCAATATGCTAAAGCATTACATTCATATTTAAAATTAGGTGATAGTAAATTAGTCTTTGATTTAGTTAATAAATTAGATTTAAGTACATCAATAAAAGATCAAATTGTACCATTAGTACAATTAGATTCAAATAAAGCAATTGAATTATTTGTTAAAAATAGAGAACAAATACCAATTATTAAAGTTATTGATTCATTAATAAAATATCCTAAATTACAATATATATATTTAGATTTATTATTTCAAAAAGATCAAATTATTGGTAGAAAATATCATGATTTACAAGTATATTTATATGCTAAATATGAACCTAAAAAATTATTAATATTTTTACATCATCCTAATAGTTTTTATAATTTAGAAAAAGCATTATTAATATGTCAAAAACAAAATTTATATCAAGAACAAGTACATATATTGCGTAGAATGGGTTCAACTAATTTGGCATTAAAAATTATTATAGAAAAATTACATAATGTTAAACAAGCTATATTATTTATGGAAGAAGATAAAAATCATTTATTATGGAAACAAGTTATTGAATATTCATTAAATAATACCAATTTTTTAATTAAATTATTAGAAATTATAGGACAAGGACAAGCATCACCTGAAAACATTGATATACTAATGTTAATTAATAAAATACCAAATAAATTAAAAATACCATCATTAAAAAATAAAATTATTAATATTATTAATGATCAAAAATTACAATTACAAGTTAGAAAAGGGTGTAACAATATATTAAAACGTGATTGTATTGATTTACAACAACGTTATATAAGACGCTCAAAAAGAGCATTATTAATAGATTACAAAAAAATATGTTATATATGTCAAAAATCATTAATTAATATTAATAATGAGCAAGAAGCGATTACTTTATTTTTTTGTAAACATTCATATCATACAAAATGTTTGAAATTAAAAAAAAAGAATCATTGTATTGAATGTAAAACAAAAAAAGGTGGATTATTTTTACGCTAAAGAAGTATATATATATATTTCATTCAAAATATAATAAATATTTATTTTAAATCTTGTTTGTTTTGTAGTTTCATTAATTGGATCATATATTCTATACCTTTATTATCTGATATATCTAAATTTTCATCAGGTAAACGTTGTATAATATTATGAGCTGTCTGTTGATGATTAATACGCATATTTTTTTCTGTTATTTTAAAAATTATATTCTTTTTTTCTTCTTGTTCTTCATAACTTTTAAGTAATTCTTCATAATTACTAAATAATTTAAAATCACTAAATTTTTTTTTTAATGGTTTTATATTTATAATCCATATTTTATCATTTTTATCTTTATATAAATCAAAAATATATGTATTTAGTATAAATTTAGATTTTTTTATATTTATATTAAAAAAATTAATAATTAAATCTTTTATATGTTGTTTTTGTGATTTTAAATGTTCAAAATATGAAAATTCATATTGACTAATACCTACTAATTCATTATTTATAACAAAACAACGAAATTTTGAATTATTATGATAATTACACCATTTTTGTAACACTAAATAATATTGTAAATCATTATCTTTATTTTGCTGTTTTACATCATTATTTTTTTTATCATGCTCTATTAGTTGATCATCATAATAGGGATTAATAATATCATGAGCTACCTTTGAACTACTTTTTAATAATAATAATATTTCACCAACTGATATACATTGTAATGATTTTGTAGTTGTAATCCATGTAGCATCATTAGGACTACTCCAATTTAATTTACAAAAGATTTTACCACCTAAATTATATATAGCATGTTCAATTTTTTGAATAATATTAGGGAAAAAAGTTTCATGATCTAAATCTTTATCATCATTATCATTATCTTCTTCTAATATATCATCTAGGTCAATTATTTCAGCATTTTTATAATTATTTTCTAAATAAATATCAGGTATTGATATACCATCTTTTATTAAAAATTCAACAAATTCAATACTTAATGGTATTTGAATTGCTTTAGGAACATTTTTAGGAAATAGAGGATACCAATTATGAAATTGACAATGTATTATATCATTATTAACCATCTTATATTTATATTATTATCTATCGATAGATAAACCCTAATAATAAAATAAATTAAATAATTAAAATTAATTAAATTATAAAAAAGAATTTTTTTTTTATATGGATTTTGAAAGTGCCGCAAATAGCCCGGGAAATAAAGATTTTCGAAAAAGAATCTCTTCAGACAATCACTGAGTCAATCCATATAAAATCATATTGATAGATATAAATAAAAGATACTGATCTATTTATTATTATATGAATAATAATACTCCTAAAAGACCTATTCCTAAAGGTCCACCTCCTAGTTCTGCAAAGAACAATAATACAAAGACATTTAAAACACATGTATGGGATAATTTTGAGGCTATATATGAACATGTAACAAATGGACGTAATGATATGAAAACAATGAAGAGTTACCTATTATATAGAGCTTCATGTGAGCATCAATATGCTAAATCATTAGCTTCAATAGCAAATAAACATGCTGATTTTACTATTGAATCAAAGTCTGTATTAAGTGATATATGGAAACGTCAAAGAGATAGTGCAATTACATTAAGTAATCAACATGAGCAGTTATCCAATGCATGTCATAAATTAGCTGATGATATGGAAATATCGATATGTGAAGTTAAAACTGTGAAAATGGCATGCTTAAATGCTTTTAAAAAATCAAATTTAGACTTAACAAGAAAAAGTAAAAAACATGATCAATATAAAGGTGATTATACTAAAGCATTAAAAAATGCTGAAATGGCACAAGATAAATACAATAATAGAGGATCTAATTTAGCTGAAAAAGATTTACATAAGTTAGAACATACATTAGAAAAAAGTAAACTAACTTTAGAGACAACACATAAAAATTATAAAGATATATGTAAAGAATTATTATTTGCACAAAATGGTCATGAAAATTTAATACAACGCTTATTAACTGAAATGGAACAATATGAACGTATTAGAATTGAAAAATTAATGGAATGTTTAAAAAAATATATTATGAACTTAGATTTTGTTAAAAATTCATTGGATCAAACATTAATTTATATGAATGAACAATTACAAAAAGTTAATACAGATGAAGAAATATTAAATTGTATTGAAAAATATGAAAGCAAAGGCGATAGACCAATAAAAGTTAAATATATTCCACTAATAAGTCCTTTAGTTAATCATAATATGCATCTTAAAAATAAAAAATCATCACCTATTAAAAAATTACATCCACCAACAAAAAATAAAGCACATCCACCAAATAACCCACATCCACCATCAAATAAACCACCACCAACTAATACTACTCCAGCAGCAAAAGAAACATATTATCAAGCACATCCACCATCATCAAAACCACCATTAGAAGCGGTATTAAAGGCCAAATTAAAAAAAGGACCTCCACCATTAAAAAAAAATGTTGTAGAAAAAAAAGCTACTCCACCAGAAATAAAAATAAATCAACCTATTGTAGAAAAAAAAGAAGAAAAAAAAATACAAGTAATTAAAGCTAAAGCATTATATAATTATATTAGTGAAGAAGCAGGTGATCTAAATATACATGAAAATGATATTATTGATTTAATTAAATTTGATAGTAAAGATGAATGGTGGGAAGGTACATTAAATGGTAAAACTGGCTTATTTCCTCAAACATATGTTGAAATTTACAAAAATGATGATGATAAAAATAATGACTTAGAAAATAATAACCAAGATAATAATACATCATCAGGATATGCTAAATTTGTTGGTAAAGCTATAGCTTTATATCCATATGAAGGTAGAGAAGTGAATAATGAGATATCATTTCATGAACAAGAAGAATTAATACTTACAGGATATGTACCAAATGATCCTGATCCTATTGATTGGTACTGGGGTTGTAATAGTAAAAATGAAACAGGAAACATACCTGCTACTTATATTGAAATAATTAAAAGTACTACTTAATTTAATTAAAGTTTTATTATTTATTTATTTATTTATTTATGTTTTTTTTTTTTGAGTTCTTCCTTTCACATCAAAAAAAAAAATACAAAATTTACTTCATTCATTCATTAAAGTAATTTATTAAAATATTCAATTATAGTATTAATACCTTTTATATATTCACTACTTTGTTCTTTTATATCTAATTCATTATCAAAATATGTATATCTAGCAAAATCAATCATTTTTAACTCAATATTTTGTCCTTGTTTTTTTTCATTAATTTTATTGATTTTATTATTATTATTTTGATTACCATCATTACTGCTGTTACTATTACTTTCACTTTCATATATAAATAATAATGATGATGAATATAAACTTAAACTTTTTTTTTTTTCTAAAATATTTTTTAATTCAATTAATTTAATAATAAATTTTTGTATAATATCTTTGAGTATTTGATTATTATTATTAGTAAAATATGTAACTAAACAATTAAAAAAAGTTTCATTATTTAATTGTAAACCATCATATTTATTAATAACTAATTTAGGATGATCATGATCACGATGTATCATCATACCAGCTACTCTAACACCTAATTTTTTACTTGTTGATCTACTACATCGTTCCATTTTTCTCTGTATTTTTTCTGGTGATTCATTTATACCATGTTGTCTTGTACCTAATTTTAATTCTAATATAATAGGAAAATTAAAATCACATGTTAAGTCTTTTAATACTATATAATTATGTAAACCTTCTTTTTGAAATTTTTTATTAAAACAAAAAAATGCCCAACTATCACCCTTATTAGTATTCACATTTATTTTTGTATTTTTTTTAGTATTTTTAGTATTTTTCATTGTTTTATTAATATTATTTAAAGTATTATTATATATTATTACATTATTATGATTAATACATCTTACACCATAATATGTTGGTAAATATGATATTAATTCTGGAAAATCAATACTTAAACGTTGATAAAATAAAGCTTCTTCTAGTATAAATGGTTTATATAGTTTACCATCATTAGTAGAAAAGCTTAAAATAGGTGTATGACCTGATAATTGATATTGAAATGGTTTAAATTTAAGTTTACTGCTCATTTTTAGTAATATAATTTTTTAACTTAGAATTTATTATATATATATTAATTATATCAAAAAAATAAAGCAAGAATAAATAATTCCTTTTGTCTCAATTTGATAATGTCTTATATATAAATATATATTATTACTTTATTAAATGTATTATATACTTAATTAATTTTTTCAACAACCAGCTAGTTACTCTTTCAAAAAAATTAAAAAAAGTTTTTTTTTTTTTTTGGTAAAATTGTAAAAAAAATAAAAACCTAAAAGATAAAAAAACCAATTCATAAAACCTATACAGTCAATTATAACATTTATATACTTAGATATAATAATAATGGAAACTGAAGGTGATGGTCCAGATGTATATTTGCGTCGATTAATTCATGATAATTTTGGTGTATTAGGTTATGTAATATTAAATAAAAGTGGTATACCTGTTGAATATCATGGTATAGATCAAGCTAAAGCTACACAATATGCAGCATTAATTACTGCAATGGTTGATAATACACGTGATTTTTTAGATACATGTGAAAGACAACGTGATCCAATGATTGAACCAGAATTACAAGTATTAAGATTACGTACCAAAAAACATGAAATAATTATAACACCTAATGAAGATTTTATTTTTATTGTTATACAAAATCCAAATTATATTGAAGAAGAAGAAACTAATAATTCAAATAAAGAAGATAAAGGAGAGTATTCTGACTGATTAACCTAATCTAAACATAAATAAGATTTTTAAAAAATACTACAAAACAAAAACTACTTTATATTATAAATCTATAAAAAAAAAAAAAAAGAATAAAAGATTTACTTAAAAATTTATTTTATTTTTATTCATTCATTCATACATTCATTCATTCAATATCAATATCAATAACAGAACCATTAATATCTTGATCTAAATCACTTGCTGTTAATGATTCATTTAATGTTAAGTCAATCATAACTGGTATATCTACCTGTGATTTACTTTTTGGCGGTATAGGTGTAGGATATAATTTTGATATTTGATCATTACTAAAATCAAATGAATATTCATTTGTAGATAATTTATTTAAATTAAATGAATTCTTTTTTAATTTTTTTGCTACAAATTTTATATTTGGAGGTGGTGGTGGTATCTGAATTTTATTAAATAATATGGGTGGTGGTAATAATGGTGGTTTTGGTTGAAAATTTAAATGAATATTATTTTGTTCTGTTCTATTTTGTATTCTATTATTTTTAGTAGAATGTCCCATAATATAACGTTTAACTTTAAGTGTCTTTGGTTTTGATGTTTTTAATTGTATTTTTTTATTAATATGATATTTTTTACTTCTTATATATTTTCTTGTTTTGTTTGATGATATTTGCTTTTGTTTGATACCAGCAACAGTTTTAATAGATGTTGCTATTGTTTTAATAGGTGATTTAATTGCTGTTTTAGGAGATTTTGTATTATTATTATTACTAATGACTTCATCATGATTTTTATCATTTATTACTATACTATTAGATGGACTAATATTTTTAATACGATTTTGATATACTATTTTGGATTGTTCAAATAATATTTTCCATTCTTTTTCTAATTTGGCTAATGCTTCTTTTCGCTTAATATCTTTAGCTGAATTATTTAATATTAGATTATTACGTATCTTTTCACACTTACATTGGAACATATTAATATTATTAGAATCATTATTTGCTGTTAAATGTATAGATTGATGATTATAAATATAGTTTGATATTTCATTTATAACATGATTTATTTTCCATTGTGATTTAGATGGTAATATATATTCTTTATGATTAGGACAATGTATTTTTATAGTTATATTTTTTTTTTTATTTTTTAATAAATTTAATTGTTTTTGATGATAATCTTCAAGACATTTAAAACAATATGCACATCCACAAATATTACTAATAGGTTTATTTAACATAAAGCCACATAAAGAGCATCTTAATACATTCATTTATGATAATTTTATTTTTCTTTGCTTTGGAGAGTAATTTATGCATCAGCTAAAATTTTTTTTTTCTTGAAAAAAAATGAAAAATCAAAAATTTTAGTTTATTTATATTATAATTTATGAGATAATACAACCATCATCCTTAATATTATCTCTTCTTCCACGTGTATTAAATGTATTTTTTTTTTTAATTGGTGATCTATTTTGTCTTTTTAAATTTTGTTTTAATTGTTTTCTTCTTTTTTCTTCATTAATTCTTAGTTCACGTTGTCTTATAGTTTCTCTAATACGTTCATTTAACCAATCTGACCAATGATAAAATGGTATATCTTCTAATAAAGCAATTTCAAATAATCTAAATACCCATGAGCTTTCACGTTTTGCACTACCTATAATACCATCTTCTTCAATACCTTTTAATATAGATATAGCAGTCATCATAAAAAATTCACGACCTTTTTCAATATCAGGTACTTTTTTACTAGCTGATGTAACTAATTTTAATTCTCTTTCATCACGTAATTGATCTCTTAATTTAACTTTTTTAGCATGTATATCCATTGATATTTGTAATTTTTTAGCAGCTTCAATTTTTTTTAATGCAACTTCTTTAATATTTAATTTTATTTGTTTTAATGCATTTATATCATCATCATTTAAATTACCATTTTTCCATGCATATGCTTCTTTTAATGTTTTTTGTTTATTACCAGCCTCTTTTAATTTTTCTTCATATAATTCTAATTCATTTAAACAATTACTTACATTAATTTCTTCTACTTTTACTTCACGATCAACAAGTTTTAATTCTTCATGTATTTTAGCTATAGATGGTCTACGTTTATAATCTGATGAAAATTTAACAGCCCATTTCATCATTCTTGATGATTCTAACTGTGCATTGATAGCACGTTTACGTTGACGTGCTAATTCACGATTTAATGCTCTTTCATTAGCAGATGTTTTAATTTTATCTATATCTATATCCTCATAATTAAATGTATTATCTAATTTTGATTCATCATTATTATTAGGATTATTAAGTTTTAATTGTTCAATAGTACCTTTTAATATACGTATTTCTTCATGAAGATTTTCAATTATTTCTTCATTTCCATCAATATCATCATCATCATCATCAACTAAAGCTGTAATAGTTACATTTTTATCATCATTATCTTTAGTTACTATTGCTGAGTTCTTTGTATTATTTTGAGTATCATCATAAGTATTATCATTATTAGGTTCATCAGCAACATTATCAACTATATTCGAAGAATTATTAGGAGTATTTGAATCATATATTATTTTATTAGATTGTTTTATATCTTCTATTTTCTTTTCTAATTCAACAATCTTCTTTTCTAATGCAATACGTTTATCTGTTTCATCTTTTAATGTATTTTGCCATACTTTAAGATGTACAATTACATCATCATCTTGAGCATTAATACCCATAAATTCACATATAATATTATATTTTTTTTTTAATGTATTTAATTTATTTAATGCAAAATTAGTTTTTTCTTTTTCAGCATCAATTGATTGTAATAATTGATCTTTTTCATTTTTAATTTTTTCTTGCTCAATATTAACTTGTTTCATTATATCGTTTTTAATATCTTTTTTTAATTGTTCTTCCTTTTCTTGTAATATACGTTTTTGCTCAGCTAATCTTTCTTCTTCTATACGTTTTTTTTCTTCAGCTTCTGCTTTTGCTTTAGCTTCAGCTTCTTCTCTTTTTTTTTTTAATAATGCTAGTTGTTCTTGACGACGTTTTTCACGTTCTTCTAATTCTTTACGTTTAATTTCATCTTCTTTAGCTTTTCTTATTTCTTCAATACGTTTCATTTCTAATTGTTTTAATTTTGATTGAATTGAATTTAATCTTATTTGATGATTTAAATAATCATTAATATGAATCATATTAGATTTTTTTTCAAGATATGCTTTCTTAATATTATTAGCCCTTATAAAACTTTGTATAATACTAATAGCATTTCTGGTACGAATACGTTTTAATGGACGATAAACTAATTTATTAACAGCTTTAGCTGTTGTTAATAATTGACTCCATTTTTTTATAGCTCTATTTTGTCTTAATTTTCTTGCAAATAATATATGAACAAATATTGTACTTTTAACTCTTTGAAATCTTTTATGTAATAAAAATAATTTAATCAAATTTATAGTTTGAGATGATAAATCATCTTTACTATTTAATAAGTCTTCTAAAAATTCTGCTTGTCCTGGTCTAAAAAATACTTTAGTTAAACCTAATTCAAATTGATCACGAGGTAAACCATCCCCACATACACGTAATACAGCTTCACAAAAATCTCTTTTATTTAAATTTGATGGAGGTGGATTTAATATTTTACCATAACGATCATATATAGATTCATATGTTGTACGTGTTGGATAACCACATTTTAATATGCGTAATGCCTCTACTAGACCTTGACATCTTAATTGTGGACTAACATATTCCCAATGAAAATTATTAGGCTCTTTTTCAGCATTTGGTTTAATACATCTAATAAAATATGGATTTGTACCACTTAGCATATCCATTAAACTTGATAATTGAGTAGAAAATATCATACCAATATTTGCTGTTTTTTTTTTTTTATTAGTATTACCAGATAAATTAGCTCTTGAATATTTTGATACATATTTTTTAGTAGATTGTTGTTCAAATTGTGAAAATTTAGATGATATACTACCTCTAACACGTGAATGACCTTTTTTCTTAACTTCTTCTTCTGTTGTATCTGATTCTTTATTATCTGTTTTATCATTATTATTATCAGATAATTTATCATCATCTTCTTTAGATAAGATTAATTTATGACAAGTATATGAACTTTTATTCATTAAAATAGTTGAATCTTCATGTGTAGAATCAGTACTTTTTTGAATCCAACCAATAGCATCATACGTTACTTCAGCTGCATAATGTTTGATTAAAAATCCATTAAAATCACTAAATTGATTATTAACTTTAATACGATTAACTCGTTTCATATATCTATGATAACGATGAAAACCAAATAATGTATCAGTAAATACTTTATCAGTTGGTCTTGGTCCTTTGCATGCTGATTCTAATACAGCTAATATACCATTTATAGGTTTTTCAATTAAATTAATACAACCTTGATTATCAGGGACTTCAATTTCTTCCCATTGTATACCTTCTATTAAATATTCATCTTGTTCAGATTTGATAATACATTGATTAAAATATTGTTGTAATCTTTCATTAGCAAAATTAATACAAAATTGTTCAAATGAATTATGTTTAAAATTTTCAAAACCAAATACATCTAATATACCAATCCATTTACAATTATCTTCTCTTGATTCTTTAGAATATAATTTATTATTAATTTTTTTAGTTATATAATCAAATATACCATTATATAATGATTTACAAAATGCATTTCTATTTTTAATAGCATCAGTAACACTCATTTTTTTTTCAACACGTTCTTTATTAACTGTAATACTTCTAGTTAATAAACGTTTTGATAGTAATTCAGTATCTATACCTAATAATATAGCTGTATTATTTAATGATATAATATCTTGTGAATTATTTTCATCATCATTAAATACAGCAAAATCACCTTTACTACCTTCTTTAAATTCAATATTACCCATATGTAAAATAGCTGAAACTATCTTAAATATTTCCATAATTTGTTCTTTAGATATCTCTAATGCTAATAATGCTTGTTGTACTTCCATTAAACGTTCATATTCAGTTATATGTGTTTCAGATGGTATAGATTTTTTAGTAGTATAACAATCATATAAAAATTTATATTCAGTTGAATCTCTTAATTTTAATTCTTTATATTCATCACTATCTTTAGGTAATGAGCATATTAAATAAAAGATATGAAAATTTTTTTCACCAATATCTTGATATACAACACGTGATTTTTCTAATAAATATGTTTCAATAAATGAACCTATTATTTTATTATTTTTATTAAATACTAATTTTGTAAATTTACCAAATCTTGATGAATTATTATTTAATATAGTTTGTGCATTACCAAATGATTCTAATACTGGATTAACAGCTAATACACGTTCTGATATAGAACCCTTTTCATTTTCAACACATTTATTATCAATCATAGATGCTGCTAAATATCTCATCATATGTTTTGCTGATTCTGTTTTACCACTACCAGATTCACCACATATTACTAATGATTGATTTCTATTTGTTTTAATCATATCATGAAATGCACGACGACCTAATAGATATATATGTGGTTTTAAGATAGAATTTATAGCTGCTGATCTTTTATGTTCAGTAATTTTATATATTGTCATTAAATCTAAAGTATATAATTCTGGAAATAGTTGATATGGATTTACAGCAACTAAAATATTAGATACACTAGTATATATTAAATTTTTATTATATCTATTATCTAAATTTTCTAACACATTAGGTTCTTCTAAATATATAAGAGCAGACATATCATCTACATCAGACAAATGTTCTGGATTTTTTTGATATTCAAGAGTTTTTTTCATATCGTTACTTGCTTCTTATTTACAAAAATATATAAAAATATTACTTAATATTTATACAATAATATATATTTATATAAAAATTAATGTGGATAAAATTTTCTCTGCTGTTCAGTTATCCTTTAATATCCATAATTTTTTTCAAAAAAAAAAAAAAAATCGAGATTTGTTTTCGAACTTTTCCGAATAAAGTCAAAATAAATTAATAAAAAAAAAATTTCATTGATTTGTTTATTTTAATGTTACATTATAAATTATTAATTTGATACACTTTCATCATATCCTACTGTTCCATATTTAAGAGCTTTGTCTAAACGAATTTTTAAATCATTTTTACTATGAGATTTTGGTAATAATAATTTATTCAAACATGTATGAGCATATGGTAATTTTGAAGTTTTGTATTCTTCGCCAACTTCAACTAACCATTTATCATAGTGTGTATAATTTTCAAATTTATTAATAGGTATAGTTGATGATCCAGTCCAAAATAAGAATAATAATTTGATTTGTTCAATATCATATTCACTAATTATTTCCCAAAACCATTTAATCTCATTTTTCTTTTCGTATATTGTACTGACAATTTTTTTAAATTGTTCAAGATTGAAGTTTAAACTATTATTATTTATATATTCTTTTAAATGTTCTGGTGCAAATACTTTTAGTTTTTCTACTGGTATTACACTTTGAAATCCTGTAACAAACTTTTTAATACATTTATTTCGAAATGATTTAGGTCTACCTAAGAGCTTAAATAATGTCAAATTTTTTAAGAATGACATTATATTTTTCTTATTTACCGATTTATTATGTTGAATAATATTTGCTTGTTGTGAATGAGTAATATATTCACCATCATAAAACCAAGCACCATAATTAAAACATATTTCTGTTGTAGTAAAATCTAAATCAGCTTCTTTAATAATGCTCTCTTTAGTTGTACTGAATTTCTTTAAACTGTTATATAAATCATTATCATAGTATACTAAATCATTGAAATTTAGTTTATGATTATATAACAACTTAACTAAAACTAATGATAAAGGAATTTCTAAATCAATGCCTTGAACAATACATGCAGCTAGAATTGTACCAGCAAATTCATAATATGAAAGCAAGTCATTTTTTAAACTTTTCATATCTCCTTCCTTTGAATTCTTGAATAAAAAAGTTGGAATATGAATAGATGAATGATTAGGATCCCAATCGAATAATAATAAGCTTCTTTGCGAAGAGTTTTCATTAATACGCCGTGGTTTAAATATATAATTAGCTAATTGAGAAAGAAATTCACGTGTTGGACCATAACCTTCAGCAATCTCATTAGTGTAACTAACTTTTAACTTATCTGGATTCGCCAATAAGATATGTTTACAATGTTCTAGTTGTAACCTAGCGTATAAGATATAATCACGTAGTATCCAATCTTTTGAATCATCAACAGATTTAATTCTATTTACAGTTAGAGTAAAGCTTGACATATCTTTTGACTTATCATCACAATATTCAGCAATATAATCAAGACAAGAATGAAAAGGCATTGCTAATTTTCTATCGCATAGATTGATATCTAAGTCATTTAAATATTCAAGCCAATATTTAGCATCACACAACAATCCTATATTAATAATATTATCTCTAATGATAATATATAAGGTATTTTTCATTTTATACTTTGACAACATATTTCTGATATCTTTACCAGATATATCTCTTTTTTCATATTCTTTTTTATTACCCGGTTTATATTTTGCAGTTGGAAAGTAAATATTTGTTTTCTTCTTATCAAATTTAACATTGCATATCATATTCTCTAACTTTTGTAATAGCATTAGTGTTCTCAATATGTCAGTAATCGGTTCGACAAAGTTTAAGAATTGTTTACCATGAATATTTGTTAAACATAGTTTTAGTGCATCTTGTAAAGGATTGAAAATTTTAAAACACTTACTTATGTAATCTCGAAACATATACCAATTAGATTTGTTTTTATATTGATATATACCACATTTTATAATTAATGTTGCTAAAGAATTAAAAAGATGGTCCAGAACTGCATTCATATTGCTTACATTATTTGTTTGAAATAATAATGCAGATAGATTTTTAAATAAAAATTGTACATAATTATCAATAACTGCAATATATGAATCATACATACCATGATTAAAAACATAATTACCTAAATAAGATAAAATCTCTTGAATATTTTTCGTAGACATTTTAGACCTGTATAATAAATTATTAAAAAACTCATTAAAAGAAGTAGTATTAGTGAACATAGTATTCATATATGAATTATATTTTTTATATTTTTTTGAATTATAATATTTAAGGTTAATTTGTGATACATGAAATCGGCTATTCTGATGAACGTCTCGTGATAAATTAAATACTTTTTCAAAATGTTTCTTCTTGACCATTTCATAGTCCAAGGATACAGTACATAATAATACACAATAGTCTATCTGTTCTAACACATTCCTTTTCATTTGATCACTACTATATTTTGTAGTAACAATTTCATATATCATCGTTGAAAAAATAGGCTTAGTCTCTTCATTAAGATCATAATTACCTATATGATATAAAGGATGAATTTTTGAAAGTAAGTTTATTTGAAAGTCATTATTACTTCTTTCTACTATAGCTTTACCCATATCATACATATCACGTTGAAAGCCATCAGCTGTATTCAATTTAAAAGACATTATATTATAATAAATCATATATATCAAGCATGTATCATAATCATTCTTAGCTTTATTAGGATATTTTTCATATTTTTGAAAATCAAATGTATCCAATTTTTTATTCCAACCACCATTGTCTTGTAATCTTTCACATGCATTATATGGATCTAGATCATGAGCACAGCTACAAGTATTACTTCTCTCATACATTGAATCCATATTGGATGTTGTAGTTGATGATGAGGAGGAGGATGAAGATGAAGAGTTTTGGTCATATACAGAAGAATTACTATACTCATCAGCAGAATTATCTAACTGGTACTCAAATGAATCATTTGAATCATTACTATACTCATCAGCAGAATTATCTAACTGGTGCTCAAATAAATCATTTGAATCGGTTGAGATATCATAATTATCACTATCCATATAATCACTTTCAAATACATAAAATTCTCCTTCATCTTCATCATATTCTTCAATTGTGTATGCTTGTCGATCAGTATTATTAGTCGATCCAGAATTTTTTTGTTCACCAGTATTTGCTTTTTTGTCTGAGTCTTTATTATTATTAGAACCTTTTTTATTTTTAACTTTATTATCATTAGATTTATAAGTAGGATATAATTCATAAACATGTTTAATACAATCTTTGGAACAACCATCTAAATGTTCAATAAAATATTTTTTTCTATGATCATTAAAAAATGTTTGCATTAATGCAGGTTGAATAAGATTACATATTGCTTCAAAAGAAATAGTAGATAATTTAGATTTTAATATTTTTATAAAATAAATAAAATCAGATCTTCTAAAATATAATGCTGATAAATATAAAGGTGTTGCTTCAAATTTATCTTTATGTTGTATCATAGAAATAACTTTCTCATCATCTATATTCATTTTACTATGAATTAAAATTTTATCAGATGATAGAAAATTTTTATAATAAGATAATATTATTTTTTTATCATATATTTTTTTAATATGATCTGTTAAATACTTTTTTGGTTGACGTATTAATTTTTGAAATGCAGAGCTACATAAATATGATATTGCTCTATCATCTTCATCAAGATAAGAACATTTACTTGGTACATTTAAATCAATATATCTTATTTGATCAATTGATAAAACACCATACATACTACAACATTCATGTAATATATTACGATTATTATTATTTAATAGATTATAATTTGCATTATATTTTTGTAATATTTCAATAGCTTTTCTATTCTGAAAACGACATGCAAGCATCAATGCAGTGTTACCTGCTTTAGTTTTATTATTTATGTCTACATTATGATCCAATAATTCTATTAATAATTTATGATTATGAGTAGCTACACATAAATGAAGTAATGACCAACTATTTAAATAATGTTTAGGAGATAGTTCATATTTACTATATAATTGTGGCAGACTATTTAAACATAAACCAAATTCATTCTTAACCAAATCAATTATATTTTCTTTAACTGAATTATATTCAATACATTTATACCAAATTTTTAATTGATTTGATGTAAGTTTTATCACGTTTTTCTTATTATTAGTTTTAGCAGGTGAATTATAACGAAAAGAAGAATTCTTATTATTTCTAGAGCTTTTAAATACAATAGTAGATTTACCTTTACTTTCAAAACTAAATTTTTTATCTTGTGGCATTAATAATAACTAGTCAAATCTTATAATTAATTTATTTTAAATTTATTAAATTCATCCCTCTTTTTCGCTCGTGTTGGATGTTTTTATCCAATTTTTTTTTTTTTCATAAAATTTTTGGTTTCTGATGGTTTTGTTTTTCTATTAATTGCGCACGGCCTTTCTTCAAGACCCGTAAAAATTCCGTAGATAGACTAAAAAAAAAATTTGAAATTTTTATTATTATTATTAATTATTACTTAATCTCATTCATTCATTCATTCACTCATTTATGAGTTTAATTTAATTATACTAAAGCTTTAATTAATTTTATTATTTAGTTTTTTTTTCTAATCTTTTTAATCTTAATTTTTTATCTAATTTTCTATTTTGACGTTTTAAATATAATACACCTATAGTAGTATAAAAATTACCTATCGCTAATGTTAACATACATGTACCAAATATAATTTTACCCCACAATTCACTTGAATTTATTAATGTTTCAAAAGAATTAATTAAATTAATTGCTTTATGTATTAAATAAGTACCAAAAAAAAATTCAGATAAATAAATTATAAATAATAATGGTACTAATAATTTTAAATCATTAGGTTTTTCTTCTAATGTTTCAGTACTATCTAAATCCTCTTTTTTTGCTTTACCCATAGATACTCTTACATATTTACGTTTTTTTTGATATTTATGTTGCATAAACATTACTAAACCTTGCATTAATAAAAAATAATTTACTTTAATACTTTCATCATTATATATATCTTGATCAGGCCACCCAATTAATACCATTGTTATTAATATAGATATATAATGATGATATAACCACCAGCTTTTGATATTACTACCATTAATTAATAAAATATTTTCTCTTAATGCTAATGTCATATAATAATATAATAACCACATTTGATGTATTTTCCATATAAAATGTTCATGATAAAAAAATAATTGTATTAATGGAAATAATATAAATATATATGTTGTTCTACCTTTAAATTTAGTATATTCATTTCTCATTTGTACACGATCATTATCTTTCCATACTTTACAATTTACACGTCCTAATACAAATCTTATAAATTTACTATTACCATAGGATGGTTTACTATCACGTATTTTATCTAATTGCTTTTTACAATTATTTAAATTATAATCATAATCATCTATTTTAGTACGTACTATAGGATTTATAGTATCCTGATCATTTGTTAATTCTTCTTTAATATCTTTAATCATATTTTTTAATTCATAATAGATTTGTAATTGACTATTATGTTCTTTAGCACAATCATCTAATAAATCAAAATCTTCACTAAGACGAGTTTTAGCTGTATGTATTTTTTTATTTAAATCATCTTGTCTACTTTGAAAATCTGTAAATGATGTCTCAAATACTTTAATTGAGTCAGTCATTATTCATATGTATTTATATTTATTTATTTATATAGTAGAAACATAAAATATTTTTTTTTTTTTTTTTCAAGCTGATTTTGGGTTCTTGTTTTTATATTCATGATTAATGTTTGAAAAAGTATAATAAAAAGAAAAAAATAGATTTTTTGTATTGTTTATTTATTTATTTTATAAAACATATATAATATAAAATAAATTATAATGATTCAATTTCCTTCTTTATTGCATTAATTTCTTCTTCTAATGAAGATAATAATTCTGGATTATTGTCAATTAAATCATTATATTTTTTATGATTATCTACATGTTTATTCATTTTTTTTGTAGCTACTTTAATAGCTTTTTTACTTAAAGGCTCATTATTTTGATTAGTTAATGGTAAACCATCATCTTCATTATATGATGTATATTTATCACTATTTTTAAAAAAATTAATAGGTTTAACTGACCATTCTGTATATCTATCTTTTTCTTTAATTTTATTATTTAATTTTGCATTTAACTTTTTAATTTTTAAATCATTAGCTAATTTACGTTTTTGTTCACGTTCTTTAATTAATGTTTCAGGATTATCAAATTTAAATATAGCTTGACCATTATTAGTATCTTCTAATAATATACCTAATTCTGGTAATATATCATCTCTTAATTTATCAGATAATTCTAATAAATTAAATAATTTTGATTCTTTAGCATGTTTACGTACAGCATCTCTAAAATTAGCTAATGTTGATACAATATTATTTTTAAATTCTAAATCATCTTTATTATTAGAAGATTTTTGATCAAAACCAATTAAATGATCACCCATAATACCAAATATACGTAACATTCTATCAATATATTTAGCTATACGTTTTAATAAAGTAACTTTCATTTCTTTATTATCAATCATATATGTATTACTAGCGCTTACCATATCAATAATTTTATTAAGTGCTACAGGATAATTAAAATTATCACATAATGCACTATGTATATCATTTTGTACATTAACAAATAAATTATCTAAATTTCTATCTTTTATATTCCATGTTTGTACATCATTTGATTCAGTTTTTGTTAAATTACGTACAATAACTTGAATATTTTGAAAAAAATTTTTAATACTTTGTTCTTTACTAGCTGCTTCTTCTAATGAATCAGTACCATAATTCATTTTATTATCCCATGGTTGTAATAAAAATAAAAATCTAATTAAACGTGCTGAATGTCTACTTAATACACCATTAATACTTATAAAATTTTTTAATGATTTAGACATTTTTAACCCTTGTATATTTAAATGACCAGCATGCCAAAAATGATTAATCCATTGTTTTTCACCGCTATATGCTTCTGATTGTGCTAATTCATTATCATGATGTGGAAATTTTAAATCTTCACCACCACTATGAATATCAATATTATTACCTAAGACATCAGTAGCCATACATGAACATTCAATATGCCATCCTGGACGTCCTTTATGATCACCCCATGGTGATTCCCAATATGGTTCACCAGGTTTAGATGCTTTCCATAATGCAAAATCAGATGGATTTTTTTTACCACCAGAAGCAGCTAATGAACCCTCACCATCTGCAATTAATAATGCATTACCAACACTCCATGGTGCACATTTACCATAATCATGACCAGCTTTTTTAAATGCTTCAACATCAAAATATACTGAGCCATTAGCTTCATATGCAAAACCATTATCAATAATTTTTTGTACAAATTCAATAATTTGAGGTACATATTCACTAACACGTGTAATTGCTGTTGGTGGACGTACATTTAATGCATGCATATCACGCCAAAATTCTTCTTCATAATACCTTGCATGTGCACGATAAATTTGTTGATCATTAACATCACTGCCATATTTTGCATCTAAGGTCACACCTAATTCACTACCACCAACTTTAATTAATGATTCAATTGAATCTTTTTTATTATCATTATTTTTATCAACAGTTTCAATTAATTTTTTAAGTTCTTCATATGCATCTTGTACATTTCTTAATTTAGTTCTTTCACCTTTTAATGATTCTTTAGTTTCTTTCATATATCTTGATTCAACACTAAGTAAAGTTTCTTCTAATTTTGATATAGTATCATTACGTTTAACAATAGATTGTTGAAATGCATTATTTAAATCATTAATTACAGTTTGAATATCATTAGCTTTTTTAGTATATTCAGATATTAAATAATTTCTACGTGCACGTAATATAATCTTATCATCAATATCAGTAATATTCATAACATAATTAATATTATATCCAAAATAATCCTCCATAATTCTACGTAAGATATCAAAAGTTACATATGCACGTGCATGACCTAAATGAGCTGAATCATATACAGTAGGACCACATGCATACCATTTAACATAACGATTACCAGATGCTGGTACAAATGGTTCATTTTTTGAAGTTAAAGAATTATATACATTTAATTCACCATTTCCAAATGGACCATGCCATGGTGGATGTTCAAAAGTTGGCATAATTTAAGCTTTATTAATTAATTAGTTAATTCTTTATTTCAATATTAAATAATTTTTAGCTAGCTAAAATTATTTTAGTATTAAATTTATTTTAGTAAGATTAGAAAAAAGTCAAAAACGCACATTTTTGAAGGAAAAAAAAAATCTTCTCTAAAAAATTTTTTATTCAAAGCAAGAAGATTAGAAGAAGGCTCTCTCTACTCCTAAAATAAAATTAATATAATATAATATGATATGTTAAGATATATATGTAAGAGATCTTTTTCAACTAAAAATGTTTTGAAAATATTTCATTCTAAATCATTAAATGATATTACTAAACATCCTAAAAAAGAATTTCTTGTAGCATTATTTAATAAAGATTATAAACCAAAAAAATTACAAGATTCTATATGGATAAATCCAAGTATTATTGATAATACTATAAATACATATGATGGTATTACACACATTGAAATCACTAAAGATGCTATTAGACTAGAATTTTCTAAAGCAACAGATGAATATATATCTTTTGCTGAAAAATATTGTAATAATGTATATAATAATAATAATGATGATTATTCAATACCAATTAAAGTTGAAAATAAATTAAATATTGGTGCAGGTTGTACGGTTTATTTATCAAGACATAAAATATCAAATTATATAAAAAAAAAAAAATATTATATATAAAAAAAACAAACATTGTTTACTTAATCAAAATTTTTATTATTTATTAAAACTATACTATATACAAATAAATAAATTTTATACAAATAAATAATTAATTAATCTACAGTTACCGCCTTTGCTAAATTTCTTGGTTTATCTGGATCAATATTTTTTCCTACAGCCATTTCATAAGCGATTAATTGTAATGGTATAACACTTAATAAAGCAGTTAACATACCATTACTTGGTATTTCAATAATATTTAATGGATCTGCTAATCCTTTAACTAAATCTTTATTATCAGTAATAATAATATTATGTGATCCTCTAGCTTTAACTTCTTGTGCAGCTATTTTCATTAATGATGAATGCTCATCATCAAATATTAATAATATAATAGGTGTACCATGTTCTAATAATGCAAATGGACCATGTTTTAAACTACCACCACCAAAACCTTCAGCATGTACATATGTAATTTCTTTAATTTTTAATGCACCTTCATATGCTATAGGTTCACCATATCCTTTACCTAATACAAACATATGTGATTTATCTTTTAATAATTTAGCAATTTTTTTACATTGATCATGTGTTCTTAATGACATACCAGCATATATTGGTAATCTATGTATACTTCCTATTAGACTATCTAAAGATTGTTCACTTTTTTTATTAGATCTATGTTGAGCAAACCAAGATGCTATTAATGATAATACTGTAACTTGTGTAGTAAATGCTTTAGTAGATGCTACAGCATGTTCACGTCCAGCATTTAAATATACACCACAATTAGTAGTACGAGCTATTAATGATCCTACACGATTAACAATTGAAAAACGTTTAATATTTTCTTGTTCAGCTAATATTAATGCACGATGTGTATCTTTTGTTTCACCACTTTGACTAACAGCTAATATACCTGATTTTTCTGTTGGTTGTGGAAATGAATTAATTAATAATTCAGCAGCATCAAATGATTGTACTGTATTAAAGGATCTTAATTGTCTCATAATTTTAGCTCCATATATAGATGCATATAAGCTAGTACCACAACCCGTTATAACTAAATTTTTAATATTTAACATAATATTTTGATTATCATCTAAACCACCTAATTTAATAATATTATTTAAACCAAATCTACCACCATAATTTAATGCTCTTGCTATAGCTTGTGGTTGATCATAGATTTCTTTTAATGTCCAATGAGCATATGGTGCAGGTGATAATTCAATATATTCATCAGGTGCCTTTTCAATTCTTGAACGATCTAAATCAACACCTTTACGATTAATTAATGCAATTTCACCATCTCGAAGTGCTATATAATTTTTAGTATGTCTTGAAAATGCAGATACTTCTGATGCTAAAAATGTTTCACCATTACCAAGCCCAACAACTAATGGAGAACCGTTTCTAGCTGCTATAATTTGATTAGGTTTTTTATTATATATAATTGCTAAACCCCATGTACCTTCTAATGTATCTAATGTATGTTGTACAGCTTTCATTATATCAAATTTTCGATCTAAATAATAACCAATTAATTGTGCTATAACTTCTGTATCAGTATCTGATTTAAAATTTATACCACTTTTTACTAGTTTAGCCTTTAAATAATCAGAATTTTCTATTGTACCATTATGTACTATTGAGATACGATTTTTATAATCATTATGAGGATGAGCATTTTCGTCAGTTTTTCCACCATGTGTAGCCCATCTTGTATGACCAATACCAACACTATTATTAGAATGATATTTAGGAGCTTCATCCATTAATGCTTTAATAGAATCACTTGTAGTACCAACACTTGCCATTTTAGTAATTAATACTCTATTCTTATCATCAAGTGTAGATATACCAGCTGAATCATAACCTCTATTTTGTAATATTTGAATACCTTCTAATAACTTATCTACAGCATCATTTTTACCTATATATGCTACTAAACCACATGCATGTATAACATTATCATAATTATAAAAACTCGATATTCCTAATACACCTAATCCAGTATATATACTATATTTCAATAAATTATTTGATTGCAAACGACTAGGTATTAAATTAAGCTTTCTACTAAAAGCTAATTTAACCCGATGTATAATTGAACGTCTAAACATATTCAGTTCAATTATATTTCGTTCTCTAACTAATAAATATATTGATTTATATATAAAATATATAAAGAGATACTTATTTTAGTATCAAATAATCTGAGATGTATATAAGTCATTTTTTTTCTCAAAAAAAACATTACCCCAAAAAAAAATCTTTAACGTGAAAATTTTTGTCAAAAAATCGATTTTGAGTATTTTTGACCATTCACCATTTATTCCATGTCAAATTTGACTCTATTTAATATTTACTTAAATTTTAAAGACTAATTATTGTTTATAGTTTTAATAATAAAAATTGATTGATTTATGATTAAAAATGAATTAGAGGATTATAAGCCACCTAATATACAATTAGGTTTAATGGGTTATGCAGTAGAATTTTCACCATTTGATGCTAGAAAATGTGCTGTAGCTTGTGCTGAAAATTTTGGTATTGTTGGTAAAGGACAAGTACAAGTTTATACCATTAATAATAATAGTATACAACATAATCCTATTATTGAATATAGCGATGATGGTATATTTGATATTAGTTGGAGTGAAATGATAGAGAGTCAATTAATATATTCTAGTGGTAATGGGAGTATAACTTTATATGATATAAAAAATAGAAAAATATTAAAAGAATTTATGGAACATACAGCAGAAGTTTATAGTTGTCATTGGAATTTAGTATCAAAAGAAAATTTTATTTCAGCTGCATGGGATAATACTATTAAATTATGGCATCCTGAACGTAAAAATAGTATACGAACATTTGTTGAACATACACAATGTATATATAATGCTATATGGCATCCTAATGATAATGATTTATTTGCATCTGTTAGTGGTGATAGTACATTAAAAATATGGGATATAAATTCACCACAATCAAGTCATACTATTAATGTATGTGATTTTGAAGTATTAAGCTGTGATTGGAATAAATATGATAATAATTTAATATATACAGGTGGTGTAGATAAAATAATTAGAGAATGGGATTTAAGAATGTTAGATAAACCTACTGTTGAATTACGTGGTCATGATTATGCGATTAGACGATTGAAAAC